>Ga0210399_10000371_pt1 | contig 35998 bp, 32 predicted proteins | sample IncBWC14MmetaG_FD_150865 | JGI IMG/M metagenome (GOLD analysis project Ga0210399, IMG submission 150865) | Forest soil microbial communities from Barre Woods Harvard Forest LTER site, Petersham, Massachusetts, United States - Inc-BW-C-14-M | ecosystem: Environmental > Terrestrial > Soil >... | reverse complement strand
TGGCGGCGTGCCGTCGTAGTAGCGCTGTTCTTGAGGGAGAGAGGCGTCCTTACGATAAAAACTGCTCGGTAAGTCGGCACCGTAAACCCCGAACCCCTCCTTAGGCGCGTAAATCTTCACCGTGGGATTCACCTTCAATAGGTAGGTCAGTCCTCCCAGGTGATCGCCGTGTCGGTGCGACATCACAACGAAGTCCAACTTCGTCAAGTCGACGCCCTTCGCTTTCGCGTTCTGCGCAAGAATGTCAGGGTTGTTGCCAGTGTCGAACAGGATCCGTTTTCCGCCGTATTCGACGAACGCGGCATAGCCCCAATCTTTCTGCATCGTGGATGCTTTACCGAATGCATCATAGAGAACAGTGATTTGCGCACTGCCAGCAGCAGCGCTCGTCATTGGAGTGGCGAATATTGTCGCGGCACACGCGATAAAAAGCAGGAGTACTGCAGAACAAGAAACCGCCCAGTTATCGGATGCCATGTTTTCCTCCCTGCGCTGGCGTGGTGACCATTCGTGGTTGGGAGCCGAAAGCAAATTACACACTGCGGAATTACGCGGTCAAGCCCACATAGGATTGATGATATCGATGGTCCAAGTCCATTCGGGCCTGCCATTTCAAGTCGTTGCTTCATTTTCTACCTGTGATTCCGGCGCAGCTTCAGTCGATTTTTCTGCAAGCCTGCTGCTGCGCGACGATGAGTTCGGAGCAGCCACGACGCACACGACTCATCCGTTGCAAAGACCCTTAAGTCGGACTAGATTAGCAATCCGATTCGCACTTATGCTGCGCGCATCGTTATCTGATCCAGCCCAAGGGAGTCTCGCGTGTACCCGCTTGTTTGGAGTCTGCTGAAGCCGTACCGCGGAACCCTGCTGATCATCCTGCTGGCCATGCTGCTGCAAATGGTGGCAACCGTCGCCACTCCCTGGCCGCTGAAGGTGATTCTGGACAACGTTGTGGGTGAGCACAAGCTGCCACACTGGCTGGATGATTTCCTGCGCCCTTTCATGCACGCCGGAACAAAAATGGAAATAGCCGCGGCTGCCGCGATTGCGCTGGTATTGATCGTCGTGTTGGGAGCGGTTGCGTCCTATGTGGCGAACTACTGCACCACGAGCGTAGGGCAATGGGTAGCCAACGATCTTCGCATGCGTACGTATGACCGTCTGCAGCACCTTTCCCTCAATTACTACAACACCCATGAAATGGGGACGCTCTTAAGCACGATCACGGCGGACGTGCAGACGATCCAGGGATTCGCCTCGTCTTCGACGCTCGGAATCGTAGTGGACTTCCTCACCATTGTCGGCATGTTGGCCATTATGTTTTGGCTGAATTGGGATTTCACACTTATCGCGGTGGCTGTTACTCCGTTCATGCTGCTGATTATTTCGCGTTTCAAAAAGGCCATAAAAAAAGCCACGAAGGAAGTGCGGAAGGAGCAGAGCAAAATCGTTGCCGTGGTGCAGCAAGGATTGGAGTCCATGAGGGTGGTGAAAGCCTTCGGAAGGCAGGACCTCGAACAGGAGGAGTTGAGCGAGGTCAGCAAAGCGACCGTGCAGGCGGCGCTTAAGGCGCGGCGGGTGAAGGCCCTACTGTCTCCGATGGTAAATGTGATCGTCGCGCTGTGTACCGCTTTTGTGTTGTGGCGGAGCGCTTCGCTCATTCTAAGAGGCGCCATGACCGCAGGTGCGCTGACGGTCTTCCTCTCCTACCTCGCACAATTGTTCAAGCCGGTTAAGGATCTCGCCACCATGACAAACACCATTGCCCAGACGGCCGTGGGTGTCGAGCGAGTGCGTGCAATCCTGGAAGCAGACGACGTAATTCCAGAAAAAGCGGATGCCAGCGATCCCGCGGCCTTCCAAGGAGACATCGCGTTCGACCACGTGGACTTTGGCTATAGCAAAGAGGCTAAAGTATTGAACGACGTAAGTTTCAAAATCAGTGCCGGGCAAATGGTCGGAGTGGTAGGCCCCACCGGCAGCGGCAAGTCCACGGTGGTAAGCCTGATTCCTAGGTTCTATGATCCCGCAAGCGGCAAAATCACGATCGATGGCGTCGACGTGCGAGATTTCACGTTGCGCGGACTCCGCAGCCAGATCGGTTATGTCTTGCAGGAAACCGTGCTGTTCCGGGGCACGGTGGCGGAAAACATCGCCTACGGAAAGGGGGGCGCAACGCGAGCAGAAGTTGAAGAGGCTGCCGAACTGGCGAACGCCGCCGAATTCATCAACAAAATGCCGCATGGATACGACACCATGGTGGGTGACCGCGGCGACACTCTTTCGGGAGGCCAGCGGCAACGTATCGGCATTGCGCGCGCGATTATTCGTAACAATCCCATTCTCATACTCGACGAACCGACTGCGGCGCTGGATACGGAATCGGAGAAACTCGTTATGGAAGCTCTCCGTCGCTTGATGAAGAAACGTACGGTGATCACGATCGCGCATCGACTGAGCACCATCCGGGACGCCGATAAAATTGTCGTACTGAAGGACGGAGTGCTGGCCGAAGAAGGTAGTCACGACGAATTGATGGCTCGAAGTGGAGTTTATGCCGGGCTCTACCATGCGCAGTTTGAGGCCACGTTGGCGGGCGCACCTTCCGGCGTTTCGCCCTCGATCTGATATAAGTAGACGGGCCAACCTGGGAGACACATGTCGCAGACTCTGATCGTATTGCCGGATAACACCGCGAAACCCATTCTGGACGCCATCCACACCTCCAGGAAATCGCTGCGTGTGAAAATGTTTTTGTTTTCACATCCAGAGCTGCTGAAAGCGGTGATCTTGGCCAAGCGGCGCGGCGTGGACGTGCGCGTGATGTTGAACCCCGCCCGGCGCAGCGGCAAGTCCGAAAATGCGCTGACGCACAAGCACCTGCAGGCGGCCGGAATCAAGGTAATCGACAGCAATCCGGCTTTCGACGTAACCCACGAAAAATCAATGGTCATCGACGACCAAGTTGCTTTCATACAGTCGTTGAATTGGGATCTGAAAAACCTGACGGGCACTCGCGACTATGCCGTGATAACCGACCACGCGCGAGACGTTGCGGAAGTAATCGAGTGCTTCGAGGCGGATTGGGCGCGCACAGCCTTTAACGTGGACAAGTCCACCCGGCTGATTTGGTGCAATGGCAATGGAAGAGATCGCATTGCCCGATTTATTGACGATACCAAGCACACCTTGTTTTTGCAGAACGAGCGTTATCAGGATGCCGTGATCATCGAACGCCTGGTGCGCGCCAAGGAGCGCGGCGTAAAGGTTCACGTCATGGCCCGGCCACCGCACAAGCTCAAAAGGGAAAAACTGTCAGAAGGGGTGGGCGGCCTGCGCATCATGGACGACGTCGGAATCAAGGTCCACAAACTGAAGCACATGAAGCTGCACGGCAAAATGCTCCTGTCAGATAACTCTCGGGCGATTGTGGGCTCCATCAATCTGGCACCGGGAAGCTTTGACAGCCGGCGTGAACTGGCCATCGAAGTCCATTCAGACCGCATCGTCGAACAATTGCGCAAGATCGCGCATCACGATTGGAAGCACTCGCATCCGCTGGATCTGTCAGACGAAGGTCTCCTCGAAGAAATGAGAAAACACCAGATCGAGTCGGGTGACGAATTGGCACTGAATGAGAAACGCAAAGAGAAAAGCAGCTAGAAGCATTCCTGCGGACCCGTCATGCGCGTGAGCATTGACGATGCCCTCAAGCGCAAATGTCCTCGCACCGCGCTGGGCTGTGTCACGACGCAAGTGGAAGCCGCAGCGGCGGCTCCGGAGTTGCTCGCTGACATGCGGGTGCGCGTCGACGAAATCGTGAAGCTGCCGTATCCGCGTGGCGTTTTAGAATCAAGCGGGATTACTTCTACTCGCGCGGCGTATAAAGCTCTGGGAAAGGATCCCGCGAGATATCGCGGGTCAGCGGAGGCGCTGTTGCGTCGCGTCGTCGCCGGCAAAGGATTGCCACAAATCAATGCGGTCGTGGATGTGATCAATCTCGTTTCCGTCGAGAGCCGGCTGTCGATTGGTTTGTACGATCTCGCGCACGTGAGCGGAGACATCGTATTTCGCGCCGGCCTCGCCGGTGAAAGCTACAAAGGAATCGGCAAGTATGATCTGAACCTGGAAGACCTGCCGGTGTTTTGCGATCAGTTTGGACCGCACGGAAGCCCTACCAGTGATTCGGAACGCACGATGGTCACCGCGGAGACCAAGCACGTCCTTGCAGTGATCATTTCGTTTGGCGGTAGCGATGGACTGGAGCGCTGGACCCAACGCTTGAGCGATCTCTTTCAGCGTTACGCTTCAGGGAATTCTCTGGAGCAAGAGATTATCGTTTGATTTGGATCCCGGGGGCGGACGTCGATTCCTCGCAGCAGCATAAGGGTGACTCACGCCAAGTTGGCGGCTGTCCCCTTTCTGTTCGAGGTTTCCGGCTGTTGGTTGGGATCAATGGTTTACCGTATGGATTTCGTCCGCCCGCGCCGCGTATCCTATACTCAGCATTGAGGTACTCAGCATTGAGGTCATTGAAAGTGGCCAAGCCCGAAGGAAAGAAAATGCCTGCTGCTTCAGACCCGGAAAATTCCGCGCCCCAAGGGCTTCCTCCGACCGACGCCGTGGACGAAGCATCCGAGGAATCGTTCCCGGCCAGCGATCCTCCCGCTTGGGTCGGCGAACCATCGCGGCCATCTGATCCGCCAAAAAAGTAACACCCGCTTCGGGGAATAGCTTTTGCTCGAAAATCGCTGGCGATCGACCGAACGTCTCGGTCTCGCGCCCCGCGTCCCCTGCGGTTGAGCCGCTGCCAACGCGGGTGCTATCCTGCCTGTTATGCCGGACCCGGTCATTACCTCGCCGGAAACGGCGCCCGCGGCGCCGCCGGAACACTCGCGCCAGCAGCTCGAAGCCTTGCTGGAAGTCAGCGAGGCCATCGCCCAGCAGCGCGACCTTCCTGCACTTTTCCACGACCTCGCCGGACGCCTACACTCGGTCGTCGATTTCGATTTCCTTACGCTCACGCTGCACGATCCCGTTCGCAACGTCATGCGCCTGCACATCCTCGAGACCCGTGTCCCGCATGACAAGCGCATCGGTTCGGAGTCTCCGGTGGACGGGCATCCGTCCGGCTGGGTTTGGCAATCGCAAGAGAGTTTTGTTGTCAGCGACACCGCCGAAGAAGAACGCTATCCCGCATTCATGCGACATTTGAGTGATGAAGGGGTGCGTTCCTTCGCGTTGGTGCCGCTGACCACCGCGCAGCGCCGGATAGGCACGATGGGATTTGGCCGCCTGGTCCCGCAGCGTATTACCGACGTCGAACTGCAATTCATGAAACGCGTGGCCTGCCAGGTCGCAGTGGCCGTGGACAATGCGCTGAATTTAGACTCATCGCAGGCGTACCAAACGCAGCTTGCTCACGAGCGCGACCGTCTTCGCGTGCTGCTCGAAGTCAACAACGTGCTGGTCACCAGCCTCGAGCTCACCGAGCTGTTCCGCGGCATCGTGTCTACCCTTCAGCGCGTCATTCATCACGACTACACGAGCCTCGCGCTGCTGGATCCGGGGACCGGACTGCTCAAGATTCACGCGCTCGATTTTCCCGGCCGCCAGGGCCTGCTCAAGCCGGAAATGACGGTCCCACGCGAGGCTTCCCCGGCGGGTCGCGCCATCGCCGAGGGCCGCACGATCATCGCGCGCGGCGCCGAGTTCGATCAGTATCACAGTGAAGTCGTCCGCCTGCTTCGCGGCGAGGGCCTGCAGGTAATCTGCTGCATCCCGCTTAGCAACCGGGGCCGCACCTTTGGCACGCTGAATCTGGCGAGCCGCCGCATGGATGTTTTCAGCTCCGAGGATATTGAGCTGGTCCAGCAGGTTGCGGCGCAGATCGCCATCGCCGTGGAGAACGCCCTGGCCTTCAAGGAAATCGATGCGCTGAAAGACAAGCTCGCCGAAGAGAAGCTCTACCTCGAAGAGGAAATTCGCAGCGCGTTCAATTTTGAAGAGATCGTAGGCGACAGCCCGGCAATCCGCCGCGCGCTTGCGCAAGTGGAACTGGTCGCTCCCGCGGGAACAACGGTCTTGATTCTGGGCGAGACCGGCACCGGCAAGGAGGTGATCGCCCGCGCCGTTCACAACCTCAGCCCTCGCAAGGAGCGCACCTTCGTCAAGGTCAACTGCGCCGCTATTCCCTCCGGTTTGCTGGAAGCGGAACTGTTCGGCCACGAGCGTGGTGCCTTCACCGGCGCGATCAGCCAGAAAATCGGCCGCTTCGAGCTTGCCGATCGCGGCACGCTTTTTCTGGACGAAATCGGCGACATTCCTCTCGAGCTGCAGCCAAAATTGCTGCGCGTGCTGCAAGAGCAGGAATTCGAGCGTCTGGGCAGCAATCGCACGCAGCGCGTGGATGTGCGCGTCGTCGCCGCCACCAATCGTGATTTGTCGCGGCTGGTAGCCGACCGGGAGTTCCGCAGCGATTTGTATTACCGGCTGAACGTTTTCCCCATTCAGATCCCGCCGCTGCGAGAGCGCCGCGAGGACGTCCCGCTACTGGTGCGATACTTCGTGCAGAACTTCAGCCGCCGCTTGAACAAAACCGTGGAATACGTTCCCACTGACGCGATGGACGCGCTCGTGAATTACGGGTGGCCGGGCAATATTCGCGAACTGGAAAATCTCATCGAGCGCGCCGTGCTTCTCTCTCCCGGCAAAGAGCTGCGCGTGCCTGTTTCGGAGCTAAAGTCGGCCACGCTTTCCTCGAATGGGAACGTTGTCGCAGACATTCCCCTGTTCTCGTCGTCGCCATCTTCTGTGCCGATCACGACGCTGGAGGAAGCCGAGCGCCAGCACATTCTTCGCGCACTTCGCCAGACCGAGTGGCGCATCGCCGGGCCGAAAGGCGCCGCCGCAATCCTCGGTATGAAGCGCACTACGCTGCAAGCGCGCATGCGCAAGCTGGGGATCCGGCGCCCGGTCTGACTCGCGTCGCGAAAAGCGCGCCTCGCTCGTATCACGTCTTATGTCGTGCTATCGGACTGGTCGGTAGAGAGTTCTCCGGCCGGCTGCAGCACGCGCTCATGGCCACCGCGGTGGCCGCTAGGATCACCAGGACTTTTAGCCGAACCGTCAATCGGTTCCTTCCTCTCGAAAATGCAACCTGAGAAACCCACCAAACCCGGCCCAGTTCCTGAAGGCGCCAATCTCTACTTCGCACGAAAGAGTCCGAACGCCAGCTTCGGCAAGTCTGTAAGTCCATACGCGTCACTAACTTCTGATTCGTGCACGATCGCGGACACGTTGATTTGAATAGGCGGGATACCAAGATGGAACTGCTCAGTAAAATCGAGCGAAATTGGTGTGATCTGGGGGGCGCAGCATTGCCGTGCCCAAGCGCCCAGGCCGAAACACCTGAAACTCAGCGCATTAAGTACGAAGCCGGCAGGCGCACAGAAAAGCTCCGAGTCGAGCGTGCCTCAGGCGTGCCTTGCCCGTGTGAAATCCACCGCGGTCGTGTTGCCGCCACAAACCAATACCCCAACGCGCTCCCCTAGTCTAGGTTCATACCGTCCCGACAGCAGCGCCGCAAACGCGGCCGCTCCGCCAGGTTCCGCCGCGATGCGCAGTGTCTTCCACAACTCCATCTGCGCTTCGTGAATAGCCTCGTCCGAAACGAGCACCACACGCTCCACATATTTCTGCGCGATGGGGAACATCAATTCTCCGACGCGCTTGGGCGCCAGCGAATCGGCCGCGATGCCCCCGGCTTCACTGTCGACTGGCCGTCCGGCGCGGATCGCGTTTGCCAAAGTCGGCGCAGCCTCGGGCTCCACTCCCACGATCTTGGTTCGTCCCCCGTACCACGCGGCAACTCCGCCGATCAGCCCGCCTCCGCCCACGGCGACCAGGAGCGTATCGAGTTCCGGCGCCTGCTCCTCAAATTCCAAGCCTACGGTCCCCTGGCCGAGCAGCGTCTCCACCTGATCGTAGGCATGAACGACCATCGCGCCCGACTGTGTGGCCCATTCTTCGCTGGCCGCCAACGCATCGGCGTATCGGTCTCCGGCAATCACGAGTGCCGCTCCGCTAGCGCGAATTCGGTCCTTCTTCTCCTGGGACGCAACGCTAGGCACGAAAATCTTGGCAGGCACGCCCAGCTTCATGGCCGCGAAGGCCACGGCCACGCCGTGATTGCCGCCGGAGGCCGCTACCACCCCCGCCCTTGGAACTTCCCGCGTGAGCAGCTGCGCGAAAGCTCCCCGCGCCTTGAACGAGCCGCCGTGCTGCAATAGTTCGAACTTGAAGGTGATGTCGCCACAGATCAGCCCAAAGTCGCCGCTATGCACCGCGAGCACGGGCGTTCGGCGTATGTGCGGCCGGATGATTCTCTCCACTGCCGCAATGCCATTCCTGTCGATCAAAGTGTTTGGCATCGCTTGCATCCTGTGTGCTCGCTTCCGACGCGCCCTCGTGCCGATCTCGAAGTATGCTATTATACTTAGGGAGTTGGCTAACTGTCTATATGAGTCTGGAACTCGCTCTTCGCGCGCTCTCGAACCAGCGCAGGCTGCAGATCCTGAGCTGGCTCAGGCATCCGGTAAGACATTTCCCGGCTCAAGTGGACGGAGATCTGCTCAAGGACGGCGTCTGCGGGCTATCGATCGCCAGGAAGCTGCACGTAAGCCAGCCCACCGCAAGCGAGCATTTGAAGATTTTGATGCAAACGGGATTGATCCGCGGCAAGCGGATCAAACAATGGACCTTCTACAAGCGCGACGAAGCGCGCATTCGCAAATTCAAGAAACTGATTCTCACGGAAGTTTAGCCAGCTAGAAGTCCAGCTAGCTGAGGTTGAGATGAAAGCGCGCCGCTTCTCCGCCCAGCATGTCCGGCCGGCTCGTCTCGGCCCCCTGCATGTCCGGCCGGTTGGAAGTTCCCGTTTGTCCTAAAGGCACATTCTTTCGCAGGGACCAACGTAGAAAACGGTGGCTGCATTCCACGCACCGAAAAGGCCGCACGCAGAGCGCCGACAAAATCGTGCGCTCCAAAATCGCACGTCTCCTGGATCTTCGGACACACTTGCTCGAGCACATCGGACATTGAATCGACACGGCACTACTCCCCACTGGCGCCCCAGTGACACCAACACGATTACTCCTATACTTTAGCACCGCGACTTCAGCGGGATATTAGTAAGAAACCTCAAACCTGCTCGGGAAAACCATTTAGTACTACCGTAGACCTTCTTGAGCTTTCACCCGCGTCGGGCATGCGCGCTGGTCGCACGCTGGGTCATAATAGCGCTTCCGGCGCTCCTCGAAAGTATCCTAGGATGAACCCACCAAGAATTCTCTGTTATCGCCTTCCTTTTCTTGTAGTTGTTGCAGTTTTTGGAATTCAGCATCCTTGGATGGAAAGCCCTATTCCCCGACGGTTGCCCTACTCTCGCCGCGTTTAGTAAGCAGCCCAATTTTGGCCTGTCCAGCGGTTTGGTCACCGAGACCCGATGCTCTATTTGACCGACTTCTGGCGACCCCCTACAATCGAAGTGCCTCGGGGAACAGCTCATGTTTGAAAATCTCACGGAAAAACTTCAGCGCACCTTCAAGAACCTGCGCGGCCAGGGCAAGCTCACCGAAGAGCACCTGGACGCTGCGCTAGCCGAAATTCGCGAAGCCTTGCTGGAAGGCGACGTCAACGTGACCGTCGCCGACGAACTGCTCGCCAACATTCGCCAGAAATCCATCGGCAGTGAAGTCATGCTGCAGCTTTCGCCCGACCAGCAAGTCGTCAAGACCGTGCGCGACGAGCTCACCGCCATGCTCGGGAAGCACGCCAAGCCGCTATTTGCATCGCGCCCGCCCTCGGTATGGATGATCGTCGGCCTGCAAGGCTCCGGTAAAACCACCACGACAGGCAAGCTTTCCAAGTGGCTCGCGCACCACGGCCATCGTCCGCTGGTCGTCTCTACCGACGTCTACCGCCCCGCCGCCCGCGAACAGCTGGCCCAGGTCGCGAAAGCGGTCGGTACACCCCTCTGGCCCGGCAAAGGCACCGACAAGCCGCTCGAAATCGTGCGCGGCGCCATCAAGGAAGCGAAACTCTCTGCCAGCGACGTGGTCATCGTGGACACCGCCGGCCGCCTGCACATCGACGACGACTTGATGAACGAGCTGAGCACGCTCAAGAAAGAGCTCCAGCCCAGCGAGATTCTCTTCATCGCCGATTCCATGATCGGTCAGGACGCCGTAAAGTCCGCCGGCGAATTTCACAAACGTCTCGGCCTCACGGGCGTCGTTCTCACCAAGCTCGACGGTGACGCCCGCGGCGGCGCTGCCCTTTCCATCGGCAAAGTCACCGGCGCCCCGGTAAAGTTCGTCGGCCTCGGCGAAAAATACGACGCCCTCGAAGGCTTCTATCCCGAGCGCATCGTCTCCCGCGTTCTCGGCATGGGCGACCTGATGTCTCTCATCGAGCGCGCCGAGCAAGCCGTCGACAAGAAAGCCGCGATCGAGCTCGAGCGCAAGCTCCGCAAGGAAGATTTCACCCTCGAAGATTTCCGCGATCAGCTGAAGCAAATTCGAAAAATGGGCCCACTCGAACAACTCGTGGACATGCTCCCGAAAGTCGGCCCGCTAGCCAATCTCCCCAAAGACGCCAAGGTAGACGAAGGTCAACTAAAGCAAGTCGAAGCCATCATCAATTCCATGACCAACCAGGAGCGCCGAGACCACAACGTAATCGACGGCAAGCGCCGCAAGCGCATAGCCAAAGGCAGCGGCACCTCGGTCCAGGACGTCAACCAGGTCCTCAAGCAATACCTGCAAATGCGCACGATGATGAAGCAATACGGCGCCATGGCCGCCCGCGCCAAAATGAAAGGCCTAGGCAAACTAGCGGGGCTAGGTTGATCCAGGGGTCGGAGCTTTAGCTCCGACGTCAGGCCTGCGCTGTCATTGGGCTTCAGCCCCTGAGAAAACGCTCTTCGCATTTTTCGGCAGCCTGTTCAGCCGCTGAGGGCTGCCGCGACCAGCGACCCACTTCATTGGGAGTCGCGTGACGCAAACAGTACCCGCTAATCCGGGCCGACGTACAAATCCGCAACCTGCGCAGCAAGCCTCTCTGCGTCAAGGTCCGTCCGATTGCACAGCACAATAATCGTCAGCTCACTACGACCAACGGTCTTGCCAGCGAAACGCTCGATATATGTATGAAATCCTCTCGTCTCGCCGTAATGCCACATGCGAGAATGGCCACGATAAGGATCAAGAAACCACCCGAACCCATACGAGACCGGCGTTCCCTCCGGTCGATCGGAATTCGCGGGCCAGGCGGGTCGCGCACCACCGCTCAGCTCCACGGGCGCAAACGCCGCGCGCATTTCGGCTTCGCTCAGCAGCGTGCGTTGCGTCAACGCTTCGTCCCATTGCGCGAGGTCCTGCAGCGAAGAGTACACGCCCCCGTCACCCAGCGTCGCCGAAGTCGAACTCTGGTCTGTCTCCCTCCACCCACTCGCTTCTTTCGAATGACCGAAAGCGCGGTTGATAACTTCGTTTTCCCCTTTTTCGTACGCCAGCGTCTGATCCATTTTCAGCGGCACAAAAATTCGTTCGCGCAGAAATGCACCAAAGCTTTTTCCAGAAACTTTAGCGACCACCAATCCAAGTACCACGTACCCAGAGTTGCTGTACGACCATTTGCTGCCGGGCGCAAAAATCGTGAAATCCTGCTTTTCAAGCAAAGCAAGAACTTCCGCATCCTGAATTTGATTTTCCGCCGTCCAGCGACGCCCGCCACTCTTCTCTTTCTGCTCCATCAGCGTTTCGTAGTCCTGCAGCCCGGACGTATGGTTCAGCAAATTGCGGATAGAGATTGTTTTGCCGTAGGCAGGAAACTCCGGAAAGATTTCGGTCAGGCTTTTGTCGTACCGAAGTTTGCCGTCATGCACCAGCAGCATGATCGCCATCGCGGTGAACTGCTTCGTGCACGAAGCCAGCCGAAAATTCGTCCGCGGATCAATGGCCGCAAGGGTTCGCAGATCGCGCACGCCATAGCCCCGTTCGAAGACCGCGCGGCCGCCCTTGCGAACCAGCACCGCAAGGCCTGGGGCCTTGGCATCACTCAAAGGCGCGAAGATTGCCTCCAGTTTCGGTATCATCGGTTCCTCGGCAGGATGGGCCGGGCGAGCATGAAGCCACAACACCGCCACTCCCGCTGCGATTGCGCTGATTTGGCCGATTCGCAAGGCGTTCGCCCTCCGGAGACGCAGGATATCATTCACATGGCGCATTCATCTGTCCGTAACACATATAGGCTATTTCTCTGCATCCCGAACAAGAGTGAACTATGAAACGCCCTAAGCTCGACGACCCGCGCCACTATCTCAATCGCCATGTAGAGTGGCTGGAATTCAACCGTCGCGTGCTGGAAGAAGCGCGCGATATCGGGAATCCGCTGCTCGAGCGCGTCAAGTTCCTGGCCATCACCGCCAACAATCTGGACGAGTTCGTTGAAATTCGCGTTTCGAGTTTCCTTCAGCGCATCGAACATGGCTCGCGCGAAATCAGTCCCGACGGCCTGACCGCCGAGGAAGAACTGGCCAAAGTTTCCGCTGCGATGCACGTTTTCGTGCGTGATCAATACAAGGTCTGGAACGACGAGCTGCTGCCGGCGCTTGCGAAAGAATCGATCCGGGTTCTGTACACCGGCGAGATCGAAGCGAAAGCCGCCAGGTTCACGAAGACGTTCTACGATCGGCGCGTGAGTCCGATGCTGACACCGGTGACCGTCGATCCTTCGCATCCCTTCCCGCACGTTTTGAACAAGGCGTTGTGTATCGCATTTTTGTTGAAGCGGCGGCGTGGCGGGAATGGCAAGCCTTACTTCGGAGTGGTCACCGTGCCTCGCGCGCTGCCTCGTTTGCTGCGGATTCCCACCGAGAACGGTGGCATTCGCTTCGCCCCGCTCCACGACATTATTTCGGCGTATGCCTCGAGACTTTACCGAGGCTACGAGATTCTGGCTTCCACCGCATTCCGCATCACCCGCAACAGCAATCTTTATCTGGAGCAGGAAGAGAGCCGCAGCCTGTTGGAAACGATTGACTCGCAGGTGTCGCTGCGCCGCAAAGGCGACGCCGTGCGGCTGGAAATCGAGGAAGGCGCGCATCCCGACATCGTCGAGCGCCTGGTATCGACGTTCGAGCTGGACGAGTCGCTGGTATTCCGCGTCCGCGGGCCCGTCAACCTTCAGCGGCTCTTTCATCTTTACGATGACACGCCGCGGCCCGATCTGAAGTATCCGCCGTTTGTGCCACGCCAGGTTCGCGTCGGCCATGACGCCGACTCGCTTTTTGACGTGCTCCGCCGCCAGGACGTGCTGTTGCACCATCCGTACGAGTGTTACGACACCGTCGTCAATTTCATAAGGACTGCGAGCCGCGATCCACGCGTCCTTTCCATGAAGCAGACGCTCTACCGCACCAATACCGATTCGCCGATCGCCGAAGCGCTGCTGGAAGCCGCCGGTAAGAAAGAAGTGACCGTGGTTGTGGAGTTGAAAGCCAGCTTCGATGAAGCCACCAACATTCACTGGGCGCGCAGCTTCGAGGATGTTGGCGTCCAAGTCTTCCACGGCCTGGCCGGCCTGAAGACGCACGCCAAGCTTGCGCTCATGGTGCGCAACGATCCCGACGGAAAGATTCGCCGCTACGCGCATCTCGGCACCGGGAACTACAATCCATCGACGGCGCGCTTCTACAGCGACTTTAGCCTGCTGACCAGCGACGAAGCGATCACCTTGGCGGTGCACAATGTTTTCAACTACCTGACGGCCTACGCCGAGCAACCTAGCTACAAGCCGTTGATCGTAGCTCCGCGCGACATGGCCAAGACTTGTATCGCGCTGATCGACCGCGAAGCACGCCATGCGCGCCGTGGGCGTCCCGCGCGGATGATCATCAAAATGAATGCGGTCGTCGATCCGCCGGTGATTCAGGCGCTCTATCGGGCCTCGCAGGCGGGCGTGGAGATCGATCTGATCGTACGCGGACAATGTGCTCTGGTCCCTGGCGTGCGCGGGTTGAGCAGCCGTATTCGCGTTCGCAGCATCGTCGGTCGTTTCCTGGAGCACAGCCGAATCTATTATTTCGAAAACGGCGGAACGCCCGAGCTGTATCTCGGCAGCGCCGACTGGATGCAGCGAAATCTCTACGAGCGGGTCGAAGTGATCTTTCCGGTGAAAGATCCGCAGCTGTGCCAGCGTATTTGCACCGAAGTCTTGTCCGCCTATCTGGCGGATACGCGTAAGGCTCGACTTCTGGGTTCGGACGGCACATACTCTCGCCCGCGTTCGGTGCGTAATGGGCATGGATTCTCGGTGCAGGAACATCTGATGCATGTTGCTTCGGGCATTAGTGATTCGCGCACGCTCGCGGTGCGTACGCCGCAGGTCGTTTATACTGCGAATGACACGAAGCCCGGCCCCGTTGTTACCCCACCGGAGCAATCTGACGCACAGGACACCGTGAATGCAGCCGTATGAGCTGATTGTTATAGGTTCGGGCCCCGGCGGGCAGCGCGCCGCCATCCAAGCCGTAAAAGCGGGAAAGCGCGTGGCGCTGGTCGAAAAACAGAGCGCCGTCGGCGGCGTGTGCATCAATACCGGCACCATCCCCAGCAAGACCATGCGCGAGGCGGTGCTGCACCTTTCCGGATTCTACGACCAGAGTTTCTACGGTGCGAATTATCACGCGAAAGATCACATCACTATGGCGGATTTGAATTTCCGCGTGCAACGCGTCATCGAAAACGAAGTGTCCGTAATTGGCGACCAACTGAAGCGCAACGGCGTGGACTTAATTCACGGCCTGGGACGATTCACCGCCCCACACCATATCCGTGTCGAGGACAGTAACGGCTTCAGCGAGCTCGAAGGCGAATACATCATTCTGGCGACGGGCACAAAGCCCGCGGCCAATTCCAGGGTGCCCATCAACGGCCGCAACATCATCAACAGCGATCAGATTCTGTCGATGCCGCAGGTTCCGCGGACGCTGATCGTGGTGGGTGGCGGGGTGATCGGCGTTGAATATGCTTGCATGTTTGCGACGCTGGGCGTGCGCGTCATCATCGTGGAAAAGCGGCCACGGTTGCTCGAATTCGCAGACACCGAAATGGTCGAAGCCCTCAGCTATCACATGCGCGACCGCCGTGCCACCATGCGCCTGAATGAAGAAGTCGAGAGCGTTGAAGAGCTGCCCGACGGAAAAGTCGCCGCCAATCTGGTTAGCAAGAAACGCATCATCGCGGACGCCCTCTTATATGCGGTGGGACGCGGGGGAAACGTCGAGCCTCTCAATCTACAGGCGGCGGGTTTGACCGCCGACGATCGCGGGCGTATCAAGGTCGATGCCGACTTTCGCACGTCACAGCCGCACATTTTCGCGGTCGGTGACGTCATCGGCTTTCCCAGTCTCGCATCCGTGTCTATGGAACAGGGTCGTATTGCCGCGGGCCGTGCGTTTGGCCTGGACGTAAAAAGCGATCCTGCGGGCTATCCCTATGGTATCTACACCATTCCGCAAATTTCGTTCATCGGAAAGACGGAAGAACAGCTCACCGACTCGGATGTGCCCTACGAAGTAGGCGTCGCGTACTACCGCGAGATCGCGCGGGGCCAAATCACCGGTCATACTGACGGGCGCTTGAAATTGTTGTTTCACCGCGAAACTCTCGAGCTTCTGGGTGTCCACATATTCGGCGAAGACGCCGCGGAATTGCTGCACATCGGCCAAGCCGTGATGCTGCTCAAAGGAAAAGTCACCTACTTCAAGGACACCGTCTTCAACTATCCCACGCTGGCGGAATGCTACAAGACCGCCGCCTTCAACGGATTGAACCGCCTCTCGTAAGCACGCAATTCCGGTCGATCTTCGATAGCGAAAAAAACTGTTTCGCGACCAGGTTGTGCAGGTCACCCGCCCTTTGTCCGGTATAATCCCCCGCATGCAAAAAACCTTGTTGGTCTCTGAAGTCCTGAGGATTCGCTTGTTTCGTTCACTCTTTCTGTTTGGACTAATGGTTAGCGGCTCACTATTCGTGCAGCGGGCTCCCGCGCAGACGCCATCAGCTACCGGCTTACCAAGTGAAATCCCGACCCGATTGCAGCCGGTGACCGACAACTTCGAGTACGAGCGTCGCGACCTGATGATTCCAATGCGCGACGGGGTCAAGCTGCATACGGTGATCTTGGTGCCGCGTGGCGCGAAGGGCGCGCCGATCTTGCTGACGCGCACGCCGTATGATGCGACGGCGCTCACCAGTCACGCGCCCAGCTCTCACCTCGGGCCGATCTTGCAGGGTTACGACAACGCCACGGAAGTCATAGTGGAGGGTGGATATATCCGCGTTGTGCAGGATGTTCGCGGAAAGTATGCGTCGGAGGGCGACTACGTGATGAGTCGCCCATTGCACGGGCCGCTGAATCCGACGCCGGTAGATCACGCTACCGATACCTACGACACGATTGATTGGCTAGTGAAGAACATTCCGGAAAGCAACGGCAAGGTGGGAATTCTGGGGATCTCTTACGACGGGTTTACGCCGCTGATGGCGTTGGTGAATCCACATCCCGCGCTCAAAGTCTCGGTGCCGATGAATCCGATGGTCGACGGATGGATGGGCGACGACTGGTTCCACAACGGCGCGTTTCGCGAACAGAACATGCCGTACATCTACGAACAGGAAGGCACACGAGACAACAAGATCAAATGGTGGACCAGCCACTTCGACGACTACGACGTGTACATGGAAGCGGGATCTGCGGGAGAGCTAGGGAAGCGGCACGGACTCGAGCAGGTCGGCTTCTGGCGAAAGCTGCTGGAGCATCCAAGCTACGACGTGTGGTGGCAGCAGCAGGCCATGGACAAAATCCTCGCGGATCAACCTCTGAAGGTGCCCGTACTGTTGGTCCACAGCTTGTGGGATCAGGAAGATATTTACGGCGCGATGGCGGTGTACAAAGCGATCAAGCCCAAGGACACCGGCAACGACAAAGTTTTCCTGGTACTGGGGCCTTGGCATCACGGTCAGGAGATAGACGACGGCAGTTCACTGGGAGTCGTGAAATTCGACAGCGACACCGGGCTGTACTTCCGGCGAGAAATCCTGCGTCCGTTTCTCGATCAATATTTGAAGGATGGTGCGCCTAAAGCGGACGTCGCACCGGTAATGGCGTTCGAAACCGGCACAAACACCTGGCGCCGGCTGGGCTCGTGGCCAAGCGGCTGCGCATCCAGCTCGAATTGTACGATTCGCGCGACGCCGTTGTACTTGCATGCGGGTCTGAAACTCAGCTTCGAATCGCCGAAGTCCAGCGACGCGGCGTTCGACGAATATGTTTCCGATCCGGCGAAGCCCGTGCCCTACCGCGCGCGACCGATTCAGCCGATGGGATATGACCCTGGCATGACCTGGTCGGAGTGGTTGGTGGACGACCAGCGCGAGCAATCCGGGCGCGGCGATGTGTTGGTGTACGAATCGGAAACTCTGCGTGCGCCGCTAAAGATCAGCGGGCAGCCTATGGCGAACCTTGTCGCTTCTACGAGCGGGACCGATTCCGACTGGGTGGTGAAGGTAATCGACGTTTATCCCGACCAGGTTGCGGGGCAACCGGGCATGGGCGGATACCAGTTAATGATTTCCGCGGACATTTTCCGGGGAAGATACCGCGAAAGTCTGGAGACGCCGAAAGCGATCGAAGCCGGGAAGCCTCTGCTGTACCGCTTTGCTTTGCCGAACGCCAATCATGTGTTTTTGCCGGGACATCGGATGATGGTGCAGATCCAGTCCAGCTGGTTTCCGTTGTACGACCGGAATCCCCAGACGTTTGTGCCGAATATCTTCTGGGCCAAGCCGGAAGATTACCACAAGGCGGTGCAGCGCGTTTACAACGCACCGGATCGGGCGAGTTTTGTGGAATTGCCGGTCGTGGTGGCGAAGTAGCACGAGGACCGCCGGTGCCACCTTGGAGTTATGTCGTTGCTGGGAAGCGGGTTGACAGGTTAGAATAGAGGGCTCGGAGGACTGATTTAGTGTTAATGATTCGGTTGTCTCGCATTGGCAAGAAGAAGAAGCCGTACTATCGCGTCGTAGTGATTGAGAAGACCCGGCCGCGGAATGGCCGCGTCGTGGAATTGGTGGGGACGTACGATCCACTGAAGAAGCCCGCGGAGCTGAAGTTGGATCATGAGCGCATCAAGCATTGGCTTGGAGTTGGCGCTCAGCCCAGCGATACCGTGCGCAGCTTTATCCGCCTGCAGAAGATCGCCTAGTTGCAGTGCGCCCACCTGTGACCCCGACCCTGTCGGGGTCCAAAGTTCTTTGGTTTCCCTGCATCCTTAAGTCGCTCAGATGCGTCTTTCCAGTAATGATTTGGCAACCTAAAATCCGATTCACTGGCCGCGCCAGAACTTGCCTCCGTGAAGGTGCACTATGAAGGATCTGGTCGAGTCGATTGCCCGTGCACTTGTCGACCATCCTGACGATGTGCAGGTGAAATCGATTGAGGGCTCGCAAGCGACGATTCTTGAGCTGCGCGTCCACAAGGACGACCTCGGCAAAGTAATAGGGCGGCAAGGCCGGACGGCGAAGGCGGTCCGCACGCTGTTGGGCGCCGCAGGTGTCAAGGTGCACAAGCGCTTCACGCTTGAGATACTGGAAGATTGAGCGGCGAAACGCACCGCTGGGTAGCGCTCGCGCGCGTGCTTCGGCCTCGAGGGAACAAGGGCGAGGTCGCGGCGGAACTGCTCACCGATTTTCCCGAACGAATCGCGACAATGAAGGAAGTGTTCCTGGGCGAGAGCGCCGGGAAGGCGGAGCCGCGCCTTGCCGGGCTGAAAGCGTTCTGGATGGACCGAAACCATCCTGGGCAAGGCGTGTTCCACTTCGAGGGTTGCGCCTCGATTCCAGAGGCGGAGAAATTTCGTGGGCTGGATGTGCTGATTCCGTTCGAGCAGCGGGTCACGCTGCCTGCTGGGAAATATTTTGTGTCGGATTTGGTCGGTTGCTCGGTATTTGAGAGCCCTGTTGAACCACCGGCTGTTTCCTCTTCGCCTTGTTCCATGGCGACGGCTCCTGCGCTGGTTGGGACGGTCAGCGATGTACAGATGACCGGGGAAGATGTTGCGGGGACGCCGCTGCTCGTGGTGGATACGCGACATGGCGAATTGCTAATTCCCCTTGCAGAAGATATTTGTACTCGTATTGATGCTGCGGCGCGACGGATTGATGTGGTTCTTCCTGACGGCTTGCGCGATCTGAACGATAGCGCGTAGCTCACCCATTTTTCTTCCGATTAGTGGACATCGATGGTGGTCACGCTTAGCGCTGGCAGCGTGATTGTTAGTGTTGTGCCCGCAGCGGGCATGGTGCCCGCGGAGATGGGTTGGACTGGGGTGCCGCCTGTGGATTGGGTTTGGGCTGAGGTCGCGGTCATCTGATAGAGATGAGCTGTGCCTGACAGCGGCTGGCCAGTGATGGCGGTGACTTGCGATGTTGTGGAGCGATTGATGGCTACGAAGACGACGCGGCCTGGCGTGGTGCTGTCGGAGCTGGCGTAGACGACTACGTTTTGCACGTTGCTTGATGTGGATTGCAGCGAGGTGTCGCCGAAAGTGGCGCTGGCGCCGTCGAAGCCGCGGAACGCGCGAAAGCCTGCGAGCGAGTAGGAGTAGGTGCCGTTGGGAGGCCAGAAGCTGGCGGCGAAAACACCTTGCGCGCCGAAGATACCCAGATTGTCGGCCTGGGCTATGGTTCCCGCGATGTGATTCTGGCCGCCGCTTTCATATTCCGAGACGGAGATTTTCATGCCGGGGTTTTCGGCGTTGATCTTGGATTGCAGGCGGCCGAGGATGTTGATCGGGGTGTTGCCAAGCTCCTGGTAGATCCATGGATTGCTGTTGTCGGCGTCGGTGTAGGTGGGATCCCACAGGTTACGCGGACTTTGCACGATGAGCTGGATCTGGGCGTCGGTGAGAGTTGTGCTGGTGAGATCGAGAATGCGCGTGCCGTTCGCGTCGTAGTCTTCCGCGTACCAATGAAAGTCGTAGACGTCGACCAAGGGCTTGCCGTACGTGGTGGACGCCGTCTTTATCGCTTGCAGATATTTATCCGGGAACCAGTTTGCGCCGCTGGGTGTGGCGGCGAGTTCCCCCTGCCAGTTGTAGATTCCCTGAAAACCGTAGTGGACGGGCCCGAAGATGATCGTGTTCGGGAACTCGTCTTTGATGGCTTGTGTGAGTGCGATCGTTTTGGCGATGTAGTTGTCTGACGTAACGGGATTCGGGCCTTGCACCTCGAGGTGCGTGGAGTTCCAGAGTTCGGGTTCGTTGTCGAGGTCCAAGAAAGTTGGCTGAGCTGGATTTGCGCCGAAGATGCCGGGGAGTTTCTGGTTCAGCGCCCAGACGAATTCGTCCATGTAGACGTTCGCGTCGGTGGTGGGTGGTGTGACCGTGAACGGGACGGCGGACACGGTGCTCTTCTTGTCGACTACCGTTTTGAAACGAGAGAGGTCGGGAGGATTGGCTACGCTGACAGGACCGCTTTCGTCGCCAGCGACAAGCCCTTGCATTTGCACGGTGACGAGGCTCGCGACGTTCGCGCCCTGATCCTGCGCGATGAAGCCGCGGACGGCCTCGGCGGGAACCGTACTGCTGCTCAGATAGTTGTCGTTTTCGTAGAGGTAGTCGCTGCCGGCGTTGGAGGCGTTGATCTCCCAGTTGTAGGCGGTCCAGCGGTTGCCGCCGTCGCGATCGAGTGTAGCCATCGGAGGGGGATCGGTCTCGCCGAAGTAGAAATTGAGGCCGTAGATGTACGGCGAGATGGGCTTGGCGTTGGCGGGATTGATGGTGACCGTGACGTCCACCGGAGTGTTTGCAGGCGTGGCGCTGGCCTGAGTGGAATTGGCGCTTTCACCGACAGCGTTCAGCGCGGAGACGACATAGAAATAGGTGGTGCCGTTGGTGAGCCCGGTGTCGGTGAAGCTTGTGGTGGTCGGCGCGGAGACTTGTGTGTAAGGACCGCCAGTCGCGGTGCTGCGCTTGAGGTGATAGCTGATAGCGCCGGAACTTGCGGTCCAGCTGAGAGAGACCTGGGCGTTACCTCCTGTCGCGATCAAACCTGTGGGCGCGGCGGGAGCTTGCGTCGGAGCAACGGGCGTGGCGCTGGCTTGGGCGGAGTTCACACTTTCGCCTGCGGCGTTGACTGCGGAGGCTACGTAGAAGTAGGTGGTGCCGTTGGTGAGGTTGGTGTCTGTGAAATTCGTGGCGGCTGGGGAGGAGATTTTAGTGTACGGTCCGCCGGTGGTGGTGCTGCGCTTTACGTTGTAGCTTGTAGCGCCTGTGCTGGCGGTCCAAGCGAGGCTAACTTGCGCATTGGCGGGCGTGGCCATGAGTCCTGTTGGCGCCGCCGGAGCTTGCGCCGGCGCCGTGGGCTTGGCGCTGACTTCGGCGGAGTTGGCACTTTCTCCCGCCGAGTTGACGGCGGACACCACGTAGAAATAGGTGGTTCCGTTGGTCAAGCCGGTGTCGGCGAAGCTAGGCGAGGTGGGTGAAGAAATCTTTGTGTATGGGCCGCCGGTGGTGGTGGCGCGCTTGACGTTGTAGCTGGTGGCGGTCGCGCTGGCGGCCCATGTAAGGCTGACTTGCGTGTTCGCGGGGGTGGCCATGAGCCCTGATGGTGCGGCAGGAACTTGCGTTGGGGCCGTGGGCTTGGCGCTGGCTTCGGCGGAGTTGGTGCTTTCTCCGGCGGAGTTGGCGGCCGAGACGACGTAGAAATACGTGCTGCCATTGGTGACCGTCGTGTCGGTGAAGTTGGCGGCCGCCGGCGAAGAGAGCAGGGTGTAGGGTCCCCCGGTAGTGGCGCCACGCTTTACGTTATAAGTCGTGGCGTTTGCGCTGGCGGTCCAAGTGAGGATGACTTGTGCATTTCCCGCCGTGGCCATGAGACCGGTTGGAGTGGTGGGCACGGTGGTCCCGGTTGGGTTTGAGCCGTTGCCGCCAGGATTGGAGTTGTTGCTGCTGGCGGTACCGGCGCAACCGCTCAGGATGAGGGCGAGCAGACTGGAAAGAGAGAACAAGAGTATGGGTGTAAGTACCCCCCACTTCCTGGTTTTTGCGTAGTGATTTGATTCTAGGGGAGTTAGCTTCCGGAATGGCGCAGTGACTTGATTCTGAAGGAGATATGTCCGCGTACCACGCCGAGCGTGACTCGGTACGAAGGAATCTGCAGTGTTATGCGGCGCGAATGATAGCAGTAGGCGCAATCGGAATCCCTGGTCAGGTTAGGCGCGCTAATAGCAAGGGACAAGCTGTTCATAGGTACAGAAATAGTGCCAGGACTTTACGTGAGGTCGTTGGGAATCTGGGAAAATGCGACTAGGGCGGTGCTGCTCGTCGCTACAAGGTTGCTATCGTTTACGGGGACACAGACCCTTCGAGCACAGGGTAAACCCTTCGTTCCTCAGGGCAAGCCGGAGTGTCTGTGCTACTTCGGCGCCGTGGTAGGTTGTGGCTGACTTGATTACAATTGCTGGCCATGCGGTTTGACCTTGTTACGATTTTTCCGGAATTTTTTGCTGGGCCACTCGATTACGGGATTGTGCGGCGAGCGCGCGAGACTGGGCTGATCGACGTTCAGGTACAGGACCTGCGGGTGTTTACGAAAGACCGGCATCGCACTGTGGATGATCGGCCGTTCGGCGGCGGCGAAGGGATGGTGCTGAAGCCGGAGCCTTTGTTCGAGGCGGTGGAGGCGCTTTTGGGTCACAGTGTCGGCGACGCGGCGGGGCGGCCGGCGCCGGAATCGAAAACGGCCGTGGTGCTAATGTCTGCTGCCGGTAAATTATTCAAGCAGGAGACGGCGCGGCGTTACGCGGGGTTGGATCGGGTCATCTTTATATGTGGGCGTTATGAGGGTGTGGATGAACGGGTGGCGGAGCATTTGGCTACCGAGGAGATTTCTGTTGGGGATTTTGTTTTGAGTGGCGGGGAATTGCCGGCGATGCTTGTTCTGGATGCGGTTACGCGGCTTTTGCCTGGGGCTTTGGGGAATGAGGCTTCCTCGTTGAATGAGTCGTTCAGCGGGTCGTCTTATGATGTGGCTGCAGCGGGTGGGTTAGACCCCGCCCCCAGAAGTGGGAAGAGCGAGTGGGACGGGAACAGCAAGATGTTGCTGGATTATCCGCACTATACGCGGCCGGCAGAGTTTCGGGGGTGGGGTGTGCCGGAGGTTTTGATTGGCGGAAATCATGCGGAGGTTGCGAAGTGGCGGCGGACGGCGGCGTTGGAAAAGACGCGGCGGAATCGGCCGGATTTGCTTGGGTGAAGATTTGCTCGGGGGATTCGCGGGGGGGATTTGCGCGGGCCGGGCTGAAGCCCAGCGTCTACAGTGGAGATTTGGTGATGGAGATTCGACGGTTTGGTGTGCAGGACGCGGAGGATCTATGGCGGTTGCGGATGATCGCGCTGCAGACGGATCCGTGGTCGTTTGCGGAGTCGGTGGAGGAGTTGCGGCAGATATCGGTGGAGGAGTATGGGCGCCGGATAGGATCGGGTGGTGATACTAGCTTTGTGATTGGGGCTTTCGAAGGAGATGTGCCGGTGGGGATGTGCGGGTTTTACCGGGAGACGCTTCTTAAGCGCAGGCATAAGGGGCATTTGTGGGGTGTGTTTGTCGCGCCGGCTGCGAGGGGAAAGAAATTGGGGTTTATGCTGGCAGCGCGGGCGATTGAGACGGCGCGGACGTTGCCCGATCTTACGTCGATCCAGTTGACAGTGTCGGTGACGCAGGACGCCGCGCGGGGACTCTATCGGAAACTCGGATTTCGGATTTTTGGAATAGAGCCCCGGGCGCTGGGGATTGGCGGGAAGTTTGTGGATGAGGAGCACATGGTTTTGAACCTGGATGCAGCGTGAGGAGATAAGAGAGATTCCTCCACTGAGTACGCCGGCCCGTCCGCCCCGCGAAGGCGTCCGGGGTAAACGGGAAGCGAACGGGCGAGGAAAAGCCGGCGTACTCCGGTCGGAATGACATTTTCTTGTGGTGACGAGTTATCGTGTGGAATGAGGGAGTATGAGCGAGATCAGGAATACGAATGGCGACGGGGCAATAAAGCCCATCGCGATTTATTACGAGCAGCCCAACTGGTTTGTGCCGCTGTTTGCGCAGATGGACGGGCGCGGCGTGCCCTGGGTGAAGTTGGACGCGCGGTATCACCAGTATGATGCGGCTTCGCCGGAGCTTGAGTACTCGCTGCTGTTCAACCGGATGAGTCCTTCGGCTTGGCAGCGGGGCGTGGGGCAAGGGGTCTTTTACACGCTGAACTATTTGAAGCATCTGGAAGACAAGGGTTTGCGGGTTGTGAATGGGTACAAGGCGTTCACGACGGAGACTTCGAAGGCGTTGCAGCTTTCGTTGATGGAGCGGTTGGGATTGCCTTATCCAAAGGCTCGCGTGATCAACCATCCTTCGCAGGCCTTGAGTGCAGGGGAGGACATCGGGTATCCCCTGATTTTGAAGCCGAATATCGGTGGGAGCGGGGCGGGGATCAAGAAATTTGATTCGCGGGAGGAGTTGAAGGCGGCTGTTGATGCGGGCGAGTTGTATTTCGGCATCGACAACGTGGCGTTGGTGCAGGAATGCTTCACGGCGCGGGACGGGATTATTACGCGCGTGGAAGTGTTGGGCGGGAAATATTTGTATGCGATCCAGATTCACATTACCGGGGAGACGTTTGATTTGTGCCCGGCCGATATTTGCAAGAATACCAGGGGAGAGGAATTGGCGCGGCCTGCTTGTCCAGTCGATGCGCCGAAGACCGGCATGACGGTGGAGGCTTATGAGGCGCCGCCGCGGGTGATTGCGAATGTGGAGCGCCTGATGGAGGCGGCGGGGATCGAAGTTGGGGGAGTGGAATATGTCATCGACGATCCTACCGGGCGGTTGCTGTACTACGACATCAATGCGCTTTCGAACTTTGTGGCTGATCCTGAAAGAATTGTGGGGTTCAATCCGTACGCGCGGCTCGCGGATTTTTTGATTGCGGAGGCGGGGAAGGGTTCGCGGACGGCGGAGATCGTAGCGGGTTCGAGATAGCTGGCTCGGTGTTTATAAAAAGAGGAAAAAACCGGGACGTGGCTGGCTGTGGTCCGGGCAAGCTGGGGCGCAGCAGTGCTGCGCCCATACAAGGGATGGTAGCGGCATGACAGGGCGCGGGGAGTGGCGATGAGATTTGGATATTGGTTGCCGGTGTTTGGCGGGTGGTTGCGCAATGTGGCCGACGAGCGCATGGAGGCTTCGTGGGCTTATGTGAAGCGGCTGGCTCAGCGCAGCGAGCAGATTGGGTTTGATGTGACCTTGATTGCGGAATTGAATTTGAACGACATCAAGGGAGTGGAGGCTGGTTCACTGGATGCCTGGTCAACGGCGGCAGCGTTGGCTGCGGTTACGGAGCGTATTGAGTTGATGGTGGCGGTGCGGCCTACGTTTCATTTGCCGGCGCTGCTGGCCAAGCAGGCCGCGAATATTGATCAGATTAGCGGCGGGCGGTTGACGTTGAATGTGGTGTCGTCTTGGTGGGCGGATGAAGCGCGGAAGTATGGAGTGGCTTTCGAGCAGCACGACGATCGATATGCGCGGACTTTGGAATGGCTGGATGTTTTGAACGGGGTGTGGTCACGCGACCATTTTTCTTATTCGGGAAAATATTATCGCGTTGAGGATAATGTGCTGGAGCCGAAGCCGGTTTCGAAGCCGCGGCCTTGTTTGTATGCCGGAGGGGAGTCTGCGGCTGCGAAGGATTTGATTGCGGCGAAGTGCGACGCGTACTTGATGCATGGAGATCCGCCGGAACGGGTTGGGGAGAAGATTGCCGATTTGCGGGAGCGGCGGGCGCGGCACGCGGGGTTGGTGCCGATGAAATTTGGAGTGGCGGGATATGCGATTGTGCGGGAGACAGAGCGCGAGGCTCAGGATGAGGTGCGGCGGATTACCGACGTGAAGCAATCGGCGGCGGGTTATGCGAATTATCAGCAGTGGCTGGCGGGGACGCAGCTCGAGCAGCAGGTTTCGTTGGAGGACTATTCGGTTTCGAATCGAGGATTGCGGTCGGGATTGGTGGGAACCGCGGAGCAGGTGGCTGAGCGCGTTGCGCAGTTTGAGGCCGCGGGAGCGGATTTGGTTTTGTTGCAGTTTAGTCCGCAGTTGGAGGAGATGGAGCGGTTTGCCGATACAGTAATTCGGGGGCGAACGGAGATTGAGCGAAGTGTAGTTTGATCGGGGCAAGACGCGACGGTCGGGCGGGGCAAGCCCCGCCCCTACGATGGTGAGTTGGCACAAGAGCGATTTCGTCAAAAGCCTAGGAATATTGCGGCCGTTTGATTATACTTATTGTTTGTCTTGGATGTGCTGGCCCCGCCTGAGTGGGTCTGCAGGGAACAACGAACATGAATCTGGTCATTGCAAAACTACACGAAGCGCAACTGCGCAAAGATTTGCCGGAGTTCCGCCCTGGCGATACCGTGCGTGTGAACGTCCGCCTGAAGGAAGGCGAGGGCGAGAAGGAAAAAGAACGGTTGCAGGCGTTTGAGGGAGTAGTGATTTCGAAAAAAGGCCGGGCTTCCGGGGCTACGTTTACTGTGCGGCGCGTTAGCTTTGGCGTTGGGATTGAGCGCATTTTTCCGTTGCACTCGCCCACGATTAGTTCGATTCAGGTGGTGGGCAAGGGTAAGGTACGGCGTGCGCGTTTGTATTATTTGCGCGATTTGAAGGGGAAGGCTGCGCGCATCAAGCGGGCTGGGCGAGAGGAAGCGGTGCCTGCGGCGGTGGCGGTTGCGGCGGGGTCGGAGAGCCAAGCGTAGCTGGAGTTACGTCGATAATTATCCAGGTTTGAAAGGGCGCCCGCTTCGGAAAGCGGGCGCTACAACGGCAAGAACTTATTGCAGTGAGTGAGCCCCGCGTTTGCGGGGCTCTTTCTTTTTGCGCTACGGTTATTTCAGGTGTTGGTCCATCCAGTCGGCCCAGCGTTTGTAAACGTCCATTTGGCGGACGGGGTCGCCCGGGGAATGTCCCGCTACCGGATAGGCGAAGAACTTTACTTCGACGCCGTTGTCTTTCAGGGCGTGGAAGAGTTGGTAGGACTGTGTGATTGTGACGCGGGCGTCGCCGGTGTCGTGCAGGATCAGCGTGGGGGTTTTCATGTTGGCCCAGTAGGTGATGGGCGACTGGGCGCGATAGTCCTTGAGATTCTCTCCTACGAATGGGGAGCCTTTGAAACTGTAACGGCCGGAGACGTTGCCGTCGGACAAGTTGTATTCGTCGTAGAGATCGGTGACCGGGGCGCCCGCCATAGCGGCTTTCCAGAAGGAATAGTGGCCGATTAGCCAGGACGTCATGTATCCGCCGTAGGACCAGCCGGAGACTGCGATCTTGTCGTCGTCGATGTTGCCGAGTTTTTTCAGGGCGTCGATGCCGGCGATTACGTCGCGGCCGGGGCCGTCGCCAGCATCGTTGAAAATGGCGCGCTGATAGGCGTTGCCGAGGTTGTCGCTGCCGCGATAGTTGGGTGAGAAGACGATGTATCCGCGGGCGGCTAACAGCTGGGCAAAAAAACTGAAGCCGGTGATCGAGGATGCAGTCGGGCCGCCGTGAATAAGTAGCACCAGCGGGTATTTTTTCGCTTTGTCGAAGTCCGGCGGGTAGACGACTACGCCGTCTTCGTGAAATGAGTCCGGTCCCTCCCATTCGAGGTCTTCGGCTTTGCCGAGTTTCAGCGCGGCGATTCCCTGGTTGAAATTTGTCAGGCGGCGCGGCGTGTCGTTGGCGGAGGCCATGTAATAAAGCTCGGAAGGTTGCGTTGGGGTGGCGCCGGTGAAGGCGATGTCGCCTTTGCGGCCGACGAAGGCGTCGATCCAGAACAGCCAGGTGGGATTGACGTCGCCGAGGGCGAGTTTCTTTGGCGCGGCGTTCAGCGGCTGGAGCCACATTGAGGTTTGCGTGCCGTCGTGGCCGCCGACGAGCAGCGAGTTGTTGTCGGGCATCCAGATGACGCGGGCAACATTATGGTCGATGGCTTTTGTGGCGGATGTGCCGTCGCCGCCCGAGGTTTGCGTGACGAAAATGTCGTTCTCGTTGTTCGGATCGCCGTCGCGCGGGTACCAGTAGGCGATACGCGAACCATCTGGAGAGAACAGGCCGAAGCTTTCGAATTTTTCGTGGGTCGTGATCTTGCGAATCGCGCCTGACTCAACGTCGAGAATTTGCAGCGTGGTTTGGTCGGCGTCGCCGAACTGCGGATGCTCCTGGCGCGTGAACAGAATCAACTTTCCATCGGGAGACCAATTGATCGGGGAAGCCGGAGAGCTGGGTGGCGCGCTTTTCGCGAGACTCCAGGCGCCGGAGGTCAAGCGGCGGGGTTTGCCGCCTTCGGCCGGTACGATCCAGAGATGGGACGGAGTTTCGGGACCCGTGGCGAGGTAGTCGTTGTCGCCGACTTCGAAGGCGTCGTTGTGTTTCTCGATTTCTTTTTTGTTTTCGGGCTCGTCGGAGGTGACATAGGCGATTTCCTGGCCATTGGGACGCCACGCGAATTGTTCTACGCCGTTGGGGGCATCGGTGAGTTTTCGAGCTTCGCCGCCGGTCATGGGCAGGACATAGAGTTGGAGCTTAGGATCTTTGGCTGTGGAGTCCATGGCTTCGAAGGCCAGGCGGTCACCTTCGGGCGACCATCGTGGCGAGCCGACGCCTCTGCGGTCGTGCGTGAGCGCGCGGGGAACGCCGCTCGGGATATCGATGACGAGAAGTTCGCGGTCACTACGATCCTGCTCCAGATTGGGGCGGGAGACAATGAAAGCTATGGATTTTCCGTCAGGGGAGATTTGCGGATCGCTGACGGAGGTAATTTTGAGGAGATCGTCGAGTTGAATGGTGCGAGCAGGAGGAAGTGTCTGCGGAGGCGTCTGCTGCGATGTTTGCTGCTGGGCCGGCGCTTGGGTTTGCGCGGAAAGGGCCGCGGCGCTGAAGATCAGCGCAACCATCAGGGGAAAACAGCGCCACTTAACTGGCGCGGCAGCTTTTGTTGAGACGCCCTCCTCACGGGAAGCGGAGCTTTCGATCGGCATAATTTACGGACTCCTTCGGGATACTTACCTTCACCCTCTACCAGTTGTCAAAATGAGTGAGCGTATGCTGCCACGCCGCGCAAACACCCGTCAACTTGGACCCAGGAGTGAGCGGAACGCGCTGAGAGATTGGGGTGGGGGGATTTCCTCATCGATGTAATTCATTGACTCGCCGGGCAAATGGGAGTCAAAACCCGCACCCTTACAACCCAAGGGTGCGGCACCCACGGGCGAAAACGATTACTGACTCGTCGCGTCTGAGGAAATGACGACCTGTTGACAATCAACAGGAAGCTGGCGTAGGCTCCTGTTGTTTATCAAGAGGAGGGAAGGGATGACGCCTCCGCGTGGGGAAGTGTTGCAGGGGACGCTGGATTTGATCGTGTTGAAGACCCTCGATGCCATGGGTCCGCTGCACGGCTATGGGATCGCGCAACGTGTCCAGCAGGTGTCCGAGGATTTGCTCAAGCTGAACCAGGGGACGCTCTACCCGGCATTGCTTCGGCTGGAGCAGCGCGGTTGGATCAGCTCGAAGTGGGACGTGTCGGACAACAATCGCAAGGCAAAGTACTACTCGCTGACGCGGGCGGGCCGCAAACAATTGACCAGCGAAGCCGAGAGCTGGGAACGCATGGCGGCAGTGATCGCGAAGCTGCTTGGCGCCGAGGGTGCGTGAGATGGATCGCCTGCGTGTGTTTGCCGCTCGGCTGCTTGGGTTATTCCGAGATCGTCGCGCCGACGAGAACCTTGACGCAGAACTCCGCGCTCACCTGGAACTGCTCACCGCCGAAAACATTCGCCGCGGAATGAAACCGGAAGAGGCGCATTATGCGGCGCGTCGTGAATTCGGCGGCATCGAGCAAACCAAGGAAGCATATCGGGAGCAGCGTGGGCTGCCGCTGGTGGAAAGTGTGCTGCAGGACTTGCGCTATGGTGTCCGAATACTGCGCAAGAATCCTGGTTTCACGTTGACCGCGGTGTTGACGCTGGCGCTGGGAATCGGCGCGAACGCAGCCGTATTCAGCCTGGTGGATGCGGTGCCGGACTAGGACTATTCGCACTGACGTCGTCGCTGCTAGCCGCGAACCTATACAACGTCCAACGATTCGATCCACTCACCATGACCGCAGTGCCGGCATTATTGTTTGGCGTCGTGGTTCTTGCGGCGTATTCGCCGGCACTCCGCGCCACGCGGGTCGATCCGCTTGTGGCGCTCAGGTACGAATGATGTACGGCCGGTTTCTTGTATGAATTAGTTTCGAGTAAGTATCGCGGCGGCGAGACCGCGCGTTAGACGATCAGTTGCGGACGCATCTCGAAGCTCTGGCCGACGAAAATATGCGCCGCGGACGAATCCCATAGAGAGTGAGGGAGGAATGGTAGGCTCGTGGGGACTCGAACCCCAGACCTCCACCGTGTCAATTCAACAAGCGAAGTGGGAGAGGATGAGAAGAAGTGAGCGTAAGTTGCAGGAACACAACCACTAACGCCAATTTTCGCTCCGCTCATTGGTATCGAGTTTCCTCGCTTTGCAGGCAGTTGCAACGGCTAGCATGGCGGGGTTACGGCACAATCCACGTCACAAATTTCCGTTAGGGCTTAAGGGGTCTCGGCCTAGCTGCCAGCACGGGCACTATCTAGATGAATCGAAAGACGGAATCTCTTCCCAGGGCAGATGCTACATTCGTTGAACCCATGGCTGACGCAGGATCGTTAATCAGCCATGTTCATGGAATGAGCACGCTTAGAGCGTGCTGCAACCTGCCTGCGCGTACTTTTGCTCAACCGCCGCAAGGTGCTTCCGAACCTCAGCACGTACAGGCTCAAGTGGCGTGGTATGTCCGTATGCGGTATACGAATCGCCCTTAATTAAAGGCAGTTCTTCGTTAAACAAGGCTCTAGCCTTTGCGAAAAATCTGCACTTATCCTTCGACAGGTCGCCGAGAATTTCGTAAGCACCGCCAACGTTGAATAGCATGATGTCTGCTTCCTCTGGTTTCTTTCCAGCGTAAATGCGTAGTGCCTTCTCAAGGTGTGACGCCGCATTATCGAGCGATTCGTATCGGGTGGATTCGTTGTGGTACGCCTTGCTTATATAAACCATCGCTAATCTGCTGATGGAGAAAGTCATCTTTTGAGTTATCGTCTTGGTGCTGGTCCATCCACTTTTCCACAATGCGAACCCCGTCATCGTAGTGCCCCGATTCCTGTAACTGCACCATTTGTCCTACGGCTTCTGCCCGGCTACGGGGAGGTTTTTGACATGCACAAAGAACGGAAAACATCGTGAGCAGCACCAAGCGAAGGCGTCGAGTCCTATAGTCCATGAAGGGCATCTGCCCTTAGAAATAACACGAAAAGCGAATGGTGCGACGTGTTCAATGTGTTTCTATGCGCCTGATTAGTTGGCTTTACCGGAAAAGTACCGTACTAGGACTTTACTTTTCCGATACCGCGTTTATCGGGACTTGAGAGGCCCCAGAACGCTCAGATCTTTCCCGTGCTATCTGGCGTGGATTTGGTTGAATACACCGCTTCATCAGGCTTCCAGAACGCGGACTGGCTGGCGTCGAGCTGGACGCGTGGAGCCAAACCAATTCGCCTAAATTCGGCTTCCAACTCCACCTGATTGGTGCAATCTACAAAATGAATCACATGCTGGGTCTTGATGACATCTCCGTAGTTGTCCTGATTGTTCTTCTTTGCAAGCTCTAGCGTCGTTTGCAGGGAATTTCCGATCCGATATGCGTGGATGTCATGATCCATGGCATAGGTCCGTATTCGCCAACAACCGCCGTCGCCGAACCACCACTGAAGGGTGTCGGGAACGTCGTCCGCGCCTCCTAGGGCAGCTTCAACTTCACGAGAATAGCTACTCTTTATGCTGAGTACAGCGAGTAAGAGAAGGCCCCGCATGGTCGTTAGCCCCGACTTTATCACGGAGCTGGTATATGGGAGCCATTGCCCAAGTTTCCGGTAAGCGTTAATCGGGACCTTGATACCAGTTTCCCTTCATTTGGGAGTTCTTCTATCCGATCGGGAGAGCGGCTATCCGACTTGCGCCTCTCTTCCGACGACTGTGCGTTCGCCGCATTGCTCGTCCTGTCAACAAAGCTCTTGCAAATCAACCTTTTTCGGTGATAAATGAGCGCACGGCTGTGCCCTCATTTCTGACGGCCAGAGAATTGCTCGCCCATTTATCGGGCATTCGACGAACCGAAAAAGCAGCCTGAACTAGGGAGTGCAGAGGAACGGAAGCAACTCGACATAGGGAAGGCACTTCGTTCACCTCAGCCCTCGGAGTGCCTTAACTATCGAGAATCATTGATGGAGGCAATATGGACGACACTGCAATGCCAAAGCCTGTGGAGAAGAAGCCTGAAGCGAAAGAGCTAAACGAATCAGAACTCGAAAAAGTGACGGGTGGAGCAGTTAACGCGTATTTAATCATAGACGGCCGTCCCGGTCCATCAACATCAAAAACAGACGCTATTAAGGACCTCACCATCGATCCGTGACGTGCTGGCGGTAAACCGACGACGTATAGGCCGATGACATTACGCAATTTGTCGGAGGATATGATGAGCCGACGAAATCAAAAGGCCTGAAGAACAAGCTGCGGAATCCTCAACACCATTGTCGGAACAAGAGTTAAAAAACGACGCAGGGCAAATAGCCTCGGGCGAGGCACCGCTTTCCGAGGAAGAGTTGACCAAAGTTGCGGGAGGATTGACACGGGCGGGCGGCGATAAGCTTAAATATTAAATGTATGTAGTAAATAAAGGCGTCGTTGTCATTCCGTGACTGTCCCTGAGGCCTGGTCGATAAACTGATGTTCACTCAACAATGATCCGGTCGGCCCATCAAGCGACACGAAGACGGGCCGGGCTGCCCCATTTTCGCTCCCCAGTTGTTCAATCAAGCGTTTCTGATAGTCGATTCTTCATCAGTTTTAGTTGCTCCACCGGCAACTTTGTCCAATTCTGCCTGCCTTAGCTCTGCCGGTGCTGCACTCACTCGCTCTTCGGGCTTCTTGATGTCGTCCATGATGAATGCCTCCTTGTATGATTCAAGGCTTCGTCAAACATTGAGCACTTTCCTGGCCGCCTCCGAGAGGAGGTCCGATGCATGTGCGTTTATCACGGCAAATGATTAACCGGCAAGGATTTTCTTTGATGGAGACGAAGGACCGGCCGGGTGCGTTTTTCGTCGGCACAAAGCCAATTGAGTCCGTTGAAAAATTAGGACGGAAAGGAAAACGACTGCGGCGGGCTGGAGTTTGCCTCGAGCGGTTCCGACGCCTTCTCAAAGCTTACTTCTTCAGAGACCTCTCCGTTCTCTGCGAGTCTCAATTAGGTGCTCAGTGCTGGCGATTGCGGGCCCGGTAACAGATTTGCAGCGCGACAAGAATAGCTCGCGGTCTCGAGGGGAAGGTATTTCCTTGCAAAGCGCATCGTAGAAATCTTTCACCGTATGTGCTTCGTTGGCCGCGGAATCGACAATAAGCTTCGCCATCGGGCCAATGTATACCGCGAGTTCCTTCCTGGTCTTTTCCAGCATCGAGGGGTCCCACACCACGGGCGAAGCCGGGACAGCCGGCAGTGGCGCTTTGAGTGGGGTGCTCGATGCGTGTGGGACTTCCGCTGCAAATTGCTGGCGGCATTGTTCAAGAAATTGTGTGCGTTCCTGGTTGCAACAAATGTTGGTCGCCAACTCCGAGCAAAGATCCGTAAGGTTGCTATGCTTCTGACTGATGTCTTTGATCACGCGCCCGGCGATGGGACCGATGAAAGGCACGAACAAGGCCTCAATGTGGTCGAGCGCAGCCGCATCGAAGGGGGCCGGGGATATTGCTGAGGAGTAAAGCCCGGCAGGCGCGGACTTATCCGTGGGAGTTTCTCCCGAACAGGTGGGGGCGAGTTGATAGACCAGGTGTTCCCGATTGTGTTTGTCTTTCCTGGCGCCGACGAAGCAAAACATCCCCTGGTAGGAGTCGGAAAGGCGGCTTACAACTTCGTAAAACGAGTGCGAAACCAGAATCTGGTTGCCCGCCGCGAAGCTCATCACGCGCTGCCCTACATTGATGCCATCGCCGAGGGCGTTGAGATGACCGTTGATGTCTTTGACAAGTTGCACGGGTCCCAGGTTAATTCCCATGCGGACAATCATGGGAGAAGGGAGCTTGGGTTCGGTTTCGACAAAATGTTTTCGTATCCTGAGTGCCGGGTCCATCACGGCTTCCGGACCACCCATAAAACAGACGATCGCGCCGTCTCCGGTATCGAGGATGAAGCGCTCCTGCTCGGGCAATCCTTCAAGGGTCTCAAGGACAAAATGATTCAGCCGCGCCTTCCACTCCAACTGCAGCTGATGGCAATGAGAGGAGTAATCGACGATGTCGAGAAGGAGAATGCTGAACAACCAAGTGCGCTCGGGGCACGAGATTTCGTCCATTGGTCCTCCTTGCTCTAGTGCCGATCCAGCATGGACATCGCTTTCACCAGGCTGCGGTGCATCCGGTTGAAGGAACGCGCCAGGGTGGAAATTTCATCTTTGCCTTCGGCAGGAAGCTCTGGGATCTCGAGGTTTCCCTTGCTGATTTCGTCGGCCGCCACGGCAAACCGGCGTACTGGACGTATTACAAAAATATAGAGCATCAGATTCAAGACCAGAAGAACGCAGAGTCCGACCGCGATCAGTGACGTCATCAGATCCCGGAAAGACTTGTTGGCCATGGCGACCGGCAACGCCATAGGAACGGAAACGATTTGGGCGCCAATAATCTCATCGGGCTGCCAGCCAAAACCGTTGGCTCGGCCGTAGATCTTTATCATGCTGACAGGGGCTACTTTGGGAAAGCTGTGGCATTCGAGGCAAGCCGGGGAAGCTTTGATCGGCCGCGCCATATATAAGGCTGGCCCTTTCGGGGTGTCACGTTCACCCAGGAAATCCTGCCTGGTGGGATCGTTGCGAAAAATGTTGACGACATCGGCTTCCCAATCCGTAGCGCGGTCGCGGGGGTTGGTGGGATTTAAGGTCGCCTCCTTGTAGGTGTAGTCCGGGTAAGCTTTGCGGAAGTAGTTAAAGTGCTCGGTGGCGGCGTAGGCAGGGACAGTTTGAGGATGGAATACGGGATCATTGTGATCCACCATCGGCTTGATTTGCTCGTTGGTGTAGATGCGCGCGGCCAGACTGGATTCCATCATCAGCTTCGCCTGACTGGCGACCTGGCTCCGCGCGCTTTTCTGCAGAAACCCGAAGCAGACGTCTCCCGCAACCGCTAGCCCTATGCCAAAACCAAGCAAAAACATCAGGCTGAACTTAAGCTGGAGCTTCATGGAAAATGCCTTCCCCTGAGTTCGGGAATCGAATGGCCGCAAGCGACAGGCAGCTTGTTGTGAGTGCCGGAAAAACCCCTGAACGGAAAAATAACCGGGAGTACAGCTTTGAACTGCCCGGACTGCCAGAAAAGCAGACCAGCGCGACGTCACTTGCCGCAGGGCGGCTTTCAATTTCGATGGACTTCTGGTTCATTTTGTGAGGAACCTAGTGACCCTGTGTTCCTAAGGTTTCATACGATAACGTTTTCGGCAACGATATAGTTTTGCAAGGCAAACCTGAGGGTTACGGGCTTGGCGATGGGACGCCGTCTGGCGGTTCGCTTGTACTGGATGTGGCGGAATGGTTGTGAGTACGCGTCGTCTTTAGCCTACTCTTTTCTCAACTCCTGGTAAGCCTTAACTGCGTCTTCGACGGGTCGCTAGTGCCAGAAACTTGTCTAGAGCCCCTCTCTTTGCCAGTGTGTTGCTTGGATTCGATTCG
>Ga0210399_10000370_pt1 | contig 36006 bp, 27 predicted proteins | sample IncBWC14MmetaG_FD_150865 | JGI IMG/M metagenome (GOLD analysis project Ga0210399, IMG submission 150865) | Forest soil microbial communities from Barre Woods Harvard Forest LTER site, Petersham, Massachusetts, United States - Inc-BW-C-14-M | ecosystem: Environmental > Terrestrial > Soil >... | reverse complement strand
ATGGAGATCGCTGCCGCGATCCCCACAACCCCACAGGCCCATCAACCGCAACACCCTTGATGCTCAATGAAGCAAGATGTCACCCATCCAGCCGGTTCAATCTGTCACCCCTCAATCCGCTTGCACACCTGGCGCATTGGCGATGCGCCTCCCGACAGGCGCACGCACGTCCAGCGCGCGTCGCGATGCTGCACTCTTCTTATTTCCTGACATGCGCGGGTATGTCACTAATCTCTCCCGAGAGATCGACCTACGTGCGAATGGTGACAGCCATGGCTTCCAACCTCATCAAACCATCGCTCGCCGCGGCAATGGTGGTGCTTACACCGATGGTTGCCCTTGCCCACACAGGGGCGGGCGACACGAGCGGCCTTGTACATGGGTTTGGGCATCCGATTTCCGGCCTCGATCACATTCTCGCGATGCTGATGGTCGGCGTCTTCGCGTGGCAGCTCGGTGGACGAGCGCTTTGGCTCCCACCAACCACCTTTGTCGGCATCATGGCTGTCGGTGGCACGCTCGGTATCGCCGGCATCGAAGTCCCCCTTGTCGAGACCGGCATAGCCTTTTCGGTTGTTGTGCTCGGTGCAATCGTTGCACTTGACGTCAAAGCGCCGGCCACGACGGCCATCGGCGTCGTCGGTTTGTTTGCTATTTTTCACGGTCAGGCTCATGGAGCCGAAATTCCGGAGGATGTCGGCGGCGTCGTATATGCTGCCGGCTTCATGATCGCGACGGCCTTGCTGCACCTTGCCGGAATCAGCGCCGGCTTCCTGATGGGCAAGGCGAGTGAGCACTACGGTTCTGTTGTCGTGCGATTGGCCGGGGGACTCGCCACAGCGGCCGGTGTCGCTCTTCTCGTTGGCACTCTCTCACCCGTCGGCGCCCACAAATCCCGAGGAGGAGTGTCATGGAGACAATCGCTCGCGTCGGTTTGACCCTTATCGCTGGGTTCGTCGCCGCGTCGGGTGCCAACGCGGCGCCGGCCGAAAAGCTCGGCGCCGTGTCATTCGCGAATACCTGTTCGGAGGCGGTGCAGCCGCGGCTGCAGCGCTCCGTCGCCTTGCTGCACTCGTTCTGGTGGAGCGAGGGCGACAAGGCGTTTCGCGAGGTGCTGGTCGAGGATCCGGGTTGTGCGATTGCCGGCTGGGGCATCGCCGCACTCGCCATCGGCAATCCCTACGCGATCGGCCCGTCGCCGGAGGGCGCCAAGCGCGCCCAGGAGGCGATCGCGCAGGCGCGCGCGACCGGCGCCAAGAGCGAACGCGAGCGCGGCTACATCGAAGCGGTCGCGGCCTATTACGACAATTTCCCCGAGCGGCCGCACGCGGTGCGGCTGCGCTCGATGGCTGACGCCTTCGAGGCGCTGGCCAAGCAGTATCCCGATGACGAGACGCAGATCTTCTCGGCGATCTATATCGTCGCGACGCAAACACCGGGCGACAAGACCTTCGCGCGCGCGATGCAGGGCGCTGGAATTCTCGAAGCGCAGTTCAAGAAGCACCCCGACCATCCCGGGGTCGCGCATTACCTGATCCACGCCTACGATTATCCGTCGGTCGCCGACAAGGGTCTGGCGGCGGCGATGTGCTACGCCGACATCGCACCCTCCGCACCGCACGCGCTGCACATGCCCTCGCACATCTTCACCCGGGTCGGGCTGTGGCAGGAATCGTCCAGCACCAACCGGCGCTCGGCTTCTGCGGCGACCGGGGCTCCCGAGGCCTCGGACCGGCTGCATGCTCTCGATTATCTGGTCTACGCCTCGTTGCAACTGGCGCGCGACAAGGATGCGATCGCGGCACTCGAGGAAGCCCGGACGGTCGGCACCCAAGGTACGACCGCCATTGCCAATGCCTATGCCCTGGCGGCGATCCCGGCGCGCTATGCGGTCGAGCGCGGCCAATGGGCCGACGCGGCGCGCCTCGATGACCCCGACACGAGCAAATTTCCGTTCACCGAAGCGATGCGCTACTACGGCCGCGCGCTGGGTGCCGCGCGCGCCGGCAACCCCGAAGCGGCTGAGAAGGATCTCGTTCGGCTGCGCGAGCTGGGCGAGTCACTGAAGGCGGCCAAGAACAGCTACTGCGCGACCGAGGTCGAGGTGCAGCGCATCAGCGCCGAGGCATGGATCGCCTTTGCGAGGGGTCAGCGCGAGGAGGGCCTGACGCAGATGCTCGCCGCGGCCGATCTCGAGGACAAGAGCGAAAAGCACCCGGTCAGCCCCGGCCGGTTGATCCCGGCGCGCGAGCTGCTCGGCGACATGCTATTGGCGAGCGGCCGGCCCGCCGATGCGCTGGTCGAGTACGAGGCCTCGCAGATCCGCGATCCAAAGCGGTTCCGCGGCTTCTGGGGCGCCGGCCAGGCGGCGGGACAGGCCGGCAACAAGGACAAGGCACGCTATCACTTCACCAAGCTCGTCGAGATGGCCGGCTCCGCCGACCCCCGTCCCGAGCTCGCAACCGCGCGCGACTATCTCGCGAAGAACTAGCGCGGTTAGACCAGCGCCTTCTGCATCTCGAGGTCATCCTCGATGAAGGCGTGGACGACGGCGTCGATGTCGGGATCGGCGGTGAAGCCGAGGGCCCGAGCGCGTGAGGCGGCAACGGCCGGCGGCCAGCCGGAGACGATCTGCTGCACCAGCGGGTCGGGCTGCCAGCGGATTCGGGCATAGGCGGCCTCGCCGCCCAACCGGCGGACCGCTTCGGCCATGTCACCGACCGCTACCGAGAAACTGGGTAGCTGCAAAGACCGGCTGTCGCCAAAGGTGTGGCCGGGCAGGTCGAGGGCGTGGACGAGGCCGGCGACCACCCGGCGCGGCGAGGCCAACGCCATCACCGTATCGGGGGAGACCGGGCAGACGGCATCCTTGCCGGCCAGCGGCTCGCGGATGATCGAGGAGGCGAAGGTCGAAGCCGCACGGTTCGGCCGGCCCGGCCGCACCACCACGGTCGGCAGGCGCAGCGCGCGGCCGTCGACAAAGCCCTTGCGGCTGTAATCGTTTACCAAGAGTTCGCCGATCGCCTTCTGCGCGCCGTAGGAGGTCTGCGGCCGCAACGGCGTGTCCTCGCCGACATCCGGCGGCAAGCGGCCGCCATAGACCGCGAGCGAGCTGGCGAAGATCAGCCGCGGACAAGTGCCGAGCGCCCGGCACGCCTCGAGCACCGCGCGCGTGCCGTCGAGGTTGACGCGGTAGCCGAGATCGGTATCGGCCTCGGCCTCGCCGCTGACGACGGCGGCGAGATGGTAGACCGCATCCGTCCCCGGCGCGATCGCCGCGCGCACCGCCGTACGGTCGGCGATGTCGCCGGTCAGCAACGTGATGCGCTTGTCCTCGGGCAACGGCAACGCCGAGGGCGCGTTGTCGAACAGCACGAGCGCGTCGACATCGCGGCGCTCGAGCAAGCCGAGCGCAACACGCCGGCCGAGAAAGCCGCAACCGCCGGTGATCACTACACGCATCGCTCGATCTCCACCTTGTCCTGATCCGATACGCGGATCCCTCGCTCGCTGCCCCTCACCCTCCCGCAACGCGGGTCCCTCCCTCTCCCCGCTGAAGCGGGGAGAGGGGCTTTGAGTTGTTTTCTCCCTCGCCCCGCTTGCGGGGAGAGGGCCGGGGTGAGGGGCAGATCCGGATCACCCCCCGATGCCATAGCGCTTGGCCCAGCCGAGGCCGGCCTTCGTCTCTCCCTTCGGTCGGTATTCGCAGCCGATCCAGCCCGCATAGCCGAGTTCGTCGAGAAGATCGAAGAGGAACGGATAGTTGATCTCCCCGACATCGGGCTCGTGACGGCCGGGATTGCCGGCGATCTGCACATGCGGATAGTGGCCGGCGAGCGCCCGGATGCGATGGGCGAGATCGCCCTCCATGATCTGCACATGATAGAGGTCGAGCTGCAGTTTCAGGTTGGATCGCCCGACCCGCTCGATGATCGACATCGCCTGGGTCGTGGTGTTGAGGAAATAGCCCGGAATGTCGCGGTTGTTGATCGGCTCGATGACCAGGGTCAGGCCATCGCCGGCGAGCCGGTCGGCCGCGTGCCGCAGGTTGGCGATATAGACGCGCTCGGCCTCGGCGCGATCACGCGCTTGCGGCCACAGCCCGGCCATCGCATGGAGAATCCGGCACTTCGTCGTCTTGGCGTAGACGAGTGCGGTCTCGACCCCGTCGCGGAACTCCTGCTCTCGCCCGGGCAAGGCACCGATGCCGCGCTCGCCCGCTGCCCAATCGCCGGGCGGCATGTTGAAGAGAGCCTGCTCGAGCCCGTGCCGGTTCAGCTGCTCGGCAATCACCTCCGGCGAATGGTCGTAGGGCGAGAGATATTCGACCCCCTTGAAGTCGCAGGCAGCGGCGGCGGCGAAGCGGTCGAGAAACCCGACTTCCTGGAAGATGAAGCTGAGATTGGCGGCGAATTTCGGCACGGCAGGTCCTCGTTTGCAGGCTCGGAACGGCGGGCGAATACTGTAACATAGGACCCTGCGGGAGGGTGCGATGACGGTGCTGCTGGGAGCGATCGCCGACGATTTCACCGGCGCCACCGATCTGTGCAACACCTTGGTGCGTCGCGGGATGCGCCATGCCCGACTTCTTTATGCGCGCCTTTTCGGTCCTGCCCGGAGAGCAGGCATGACCCATCGAGATTGCTTCGTCGCCTGCGGCTCCTCGCAATGACTGGAAGGGCGCGTCATTGCGAGCGCAGCGAAGCAATCTGGCTGGGACATCTCGAGGGAGGGCAACGGAATGAGCGAAGCAACCGAGCGCGAGGCGATTTGCGCGATCGGCGCATCGATCTTTGCCCGCGGGCTGACCTCCGGCTCGTCGGGCAACATCAGCGTCCGCACCGAGGAAGGCTGGCTGATGACCCCGACCAACGCCTCGCTCGGCCGCCTCGACCCGGCGCGGCTCTCGAAGCTCGACCCGGACGGCCGGCTGATTTCGGGGGATCCGCCGACCAAGGAGAGCTTTCTGCATCGCGTGATGTACGAGGAGCGGCGCGATACCGGGGCCGTCGTGCATCTGCATTCGATGCACTCGGTCGCGGTCTCCTGCCTTGCCGAGATCGATCCCGCTGACGTGTTGCCGCCGATCACCGCCTATTATGTGATGCGGGTCGGAAGGCTGCCGCTCGTCCCTTATTTCCGCCCGGGCGACCTCGATCTTGCCGAGGCCGTGCGCGGCTTTGCCGGCAAGCACCACGCGGTGCTGCTCGCCAATCACGGCCCGGTGGTCGCCGGATCGAACCTCGATGCCGCGGTCAACGCGATCGAGGAGCTCGAGGAGACCGCCAAGCTCTATCTACTGTTGCGTGGCGCCAAGACCCGGTATCTCACCACTGGCCAGGTAAAGGAGCTGATGCAATGAAGCACCTGACACGCGGGCTCTCCGCTGCCGTCCTGGCGGCACTGCTGTCGTGGGGCGTGCCGGCCGCGCGAGCTGTTGAACCGATCAAAATAGGCTTCAGCATGGAATTGACCGGCCCGTTTGCGGTCGTTGGCAAGACCGGGCTGCTCGCTTTCAAGATCTGGGAAGAGGAGGTCAATGCCGAGGGCGGCCTGCTCGGCCGGCCGGTCAAGCTGGTCTATTACGACGACCAGAGCAACCCGTCGCTGGTGCCGGGCATCTACACAAAGCTGATCGACATCGACAAGGTCGACCTGTTGATTTCGAGCTACGGCACAAATCTCGTCGTGCCGGCGATACCGGTCGCGATCTCGCGCAACCGGCTGTTCTTCGGCCTCTTCGCGCTGGCGGCCAACGACAAGTTCCATTATCCGAAATACTTCTCGATGCTGCCCTTTGGCCCCGAACCGGTGAAGACCTTCGCTCAGGGCTGGTTCGACTTGGCGGCGGCGCAGAACCCGAAGCCGAAGACGGTCGCGATCGTCGCCACCGACGCCGAATTCCAGCACAAGGCGGCAGAAAGCGCGCGCGAGCACGCCAAGGCGAGAGGCATCGACATCGTCTACGATCGGGCCTATCCGCCAACCACGGTCGACTTCACGCCGATCGTTCGCGCCGTGCAGGCAACGCAACCGGAGCTTGTCTATATCTCCTCATATCCGTCGGACACGGTCGGCTTCCTGCGTTCAGTCGGGGAGATTGGCCTCAGCACAAAGATGCTCGGCGGCGGCCTTGCCGGACTGCAGGCGGCAGCGATCAAAATGCAGCTCGGCGAAATCGCCAACGGCGTCGTCAATATCGATCTCTGGGAGCCGGTCCCGACAATGCTATTTCCCGGCGTCATGGATTTCATCAAGAAATACCAGGCGAAGGCGCCGGCCGAAGGGATCGACCTGCTCGGCTACTTCCTGCCGCCCTTCGCCTACAGCGAATTACAGATCCTGGGCGACGCCATCGCGGCGACCCGCAGCCTCGACGAGGACAAGCTCGCGCAATACATGCACAGCCACCCCTTCCACACGATCATGGGCGACATCGCCTTCGGTCCCGAGGGCGAGTGGACCGAGGCGCGGCCGATCTGGGCGCAGTACCACGACATCAAGGGGCACGATGTCGAGCAGTTCCGCGAGCCGAAGACCGTCACGATCCTAGCGCCGCCGCAATACAAGACCGGCGAGCTAATCTACCCCTACGCCGCGGCCGGAAAATAGGTCAGCCTACGGTCAGCCGCCGTCGAGTTCGGCGCGCAGCGCCTTTGCATCTTTGAGGTCGGGGGTGTCGAAGCCTTCGGTGGACCAGCCGTAGACCGGCGCGAGGAGATCGCGAGCCTCGGCGTGGCGGCCCTGGTCGCGGCGAAGCCGGGCGAGGCCCATGGCGGGACGCAACTCCCAAAGCTTCGCCCTCATCGGCGGAGCCCTCTCCCATCCCCTCCGCCGCAAGCAGGGGAGGGCTAGGGTGGGGGCCGGCTCGGTACGGGTCACGCCGCCGGAGACAGGGCGAAGACATGCGTCGGGTCGGCGATGTTCTTCAGTCGCTGCTCGCCGAGGTCGGCGAATTCGGCGGCAATCGCGCCCCGCACATGGCGCCACGCATCGGCGGAGATGCAGATGCCGCCCGGCGGGGCGAGGCCCTCGAGCCGCGCCGCAACATTGACTCCGTGGCCGTAAATGTCGTCAGGCGCCACGATGACGTCGCCGACATTGACCCCGATGCGAAGCTCGATGCGGCGGTCCTGCGGCAGCCCGGCGTTGCGCTCCCCGATGATCCGTTGCACATCCAGCGCGCAGCGCACCGCATCGACGACGCTGCCGAACTCGACGAGAGCCCCGTCGCCGGTATGCTTAACGATGCGGCCGCGGTGCTCGCGGACCTGCGGCGCGATGACCTCGCGCTGATAGGCCAAGAGGCGGAAATGGGTGCCCTCCTCGTCGGCGCTCATCAGCCGCGAATAGCCGACGACGTCGGCCGCCAAGATTGCCGCCAGCCGGCGCTCGAACCGCGGATGATCGGCCGACCGCAAGCCCTTGAGCAGGCGGGCAACCTTGGGCGCCAACCACTGCACGAGGATGGACCCGCCCCCCGCCAGAACCCCGGAGACCCAGGCGTTGCCTATCGCAGGCCAGACTTCCTCCAACATGACCCCGTGTCCCTCGATCGCAGGGTCCCGCCGGGCACAAATCGGGCAGAAAAGAGAAAGGCCCCGTCCGTGTCCGGCGGGGCCCTGGAAACCGTCTATCTGCGCAGATTACTCAGCGCGCACGTATCCCCTCAGCCCCGCTTGATGCGAGCGGTCGTTCGCCATGGTAAAGGCTCCAGCCGGCGGGATCTGCGCAACGTAATGCATGCGCGGTTCTCTACGCGCGGTTGGGCTTCCCGTCAAGTGCGAAATTTAACCAAGCTCGTCGAGCAGCGCTTTCGCCTCTTTCAGGTCGGGTGTGCCGAAGCCCTCGGTGAACCAGCCGTAGACTGGCGCGAGGAGATCGCGGGCTTCGGCGCGGCGGCCCTGGTCGCGGCGGAACCGGGCGAGGCTCGCGGCGGCGCGCAGTTCCCAGAGCTTGGCCTCCTGCTCCTGCGCGATTCTCAGCGCTTTGCGGTACAGTTCCTCGGCGGCCTCGGTATGCCCCTGCCGCAGCAGCAGCTGGCCTTTGTGCCGGTTCAGCTCCGCCTCCAGCCAGCGCTCGCCTGTCCTTTCGACGATCTGCAAGGCCTCGTCCAACTGGCTGACAGCATCATCTACTTGCCCTGCGATCTCATATGCCGTGGCCAGGAGGGCCGTGTGACAGGGCGTCCACATTTCCGCCCCGGTGGCGCGGTAAGTGGCGGAACCGCTGCGCAGAAGAGAAATCCCCTCCGTCACATCACCCTTCTTGACCGTGACCCAGCCCCGATAGATCGTGCCCTCCGCACGCCAGTGCGCAAAGCCCTGCTCGGTCGTTACCGCAACGAGCTGGTCCGCCCACTCGCCGAGGGCTGCGTCATCTCCGGCAAGCGAACGGAGCCTAGCACCCATATTCAAGCTCGCAGCCACAGATGGCGGATGGGCTAGCCTGCGGGCCTCGACGATGGCTGCGCCGCTCGGCACCAAGGCCCGGTCTGGAAAGCCGAGACAGAAAAGGACGATCCCCAGATACGCCTGCGGTACCGCGTGGGAGTGGAATCCGACCTGATGGACAAGCGCGCTGTGGTAGGTCGGATCATAAAGCGCCAGCGCCTCTTCGAGATGCAATCGGGATGAAGCAAACCTGCCGACAAACATCAGGGTTCGACCGGAGGAGTGGTGCCCCAGAACGAGCCCGGCGGAATCGTCGCGTTGACGGCTCAGACGCAGCAAATCCTCATCCAAGCGCTGCGCCAAATCCAATTCGCCGCGGGCCGTGTGATAGAGAGACTGCCCAAAGGGAACCTGAAGGAACTCCGAGGGAGAACCCAGCTGTTCCCACAGCTCTCGTGCCCGGACATAAGCATGGCCCGTTTCCGGTGCGGCGAAACCTTTGACAGCCAGCAAGACCGCGCCCAAGGCACTGCAAAATTCCAGCTCTTTTCGCCGACGTTCGAGGTCGTCGGCCAGCAGCGCCAGCAGGTCCAGCGCCTTTTGAAATTGCGTCGCCGCTTCCGCCATCGCCGAGCGGGCGGCTGACCTCCGACCGGCCTTGCTCCAGTAGGCGACGGATTTTTCAACAAGCCCTGCCTCGGCATGGTGCTGCGCGAAGAGCTCGGGCTGGTTATCCATCAGCTGGGGGGAGTGGGTTTCGAGTGCTGCGGCGATCCGGGCATGGAGTTGCTGTCGCGGGCCGCGCAGCAGCGTGCCGTAGGCGGTGTCCTGCACCAGCGCGTGCTTGAACAGGTACTCGGCCGCCGGCGGCACGCCACGTTGAAAGACCAGGCCGGCATCGACGAGGCGCCGGAGCGCCTCCCGGAAATTATCTTCAGCGAGTGCACCGACCGAAGCTGCCAACTCGTAGGGGAATTCGCGGCCGATCGCGGCGCCGATCTGGGCAACTCCCTTTGCCGCCGGGCCGAGCCGGTCGAGGCGCGCCATCAGCGAGGCCTGCAGCGTCGCCGGCACGCCGAGTCCCGTCGAGGGCACCGACGCGGCAACCTTCCGGCCGCGCTCCGCGCCGGCTTCGAGGACCGCCTTGGTCATTTCCTCGACGAAGAGCGGCACTCCATCGGTGCGCTCGACAATCTCAGCGATCACATCTGGCGGCAGCAAGGCGGCGTTGCCGGCGAGACGCTCGACCATCGCCGCGCCGTCGCCCCGCCCTAGCCGGTTTAGCGACAGTACCGTGACATGCGACTGACCCGTCCAGGGCGGCTGGAACTCGGATCGGAAGGTGGCGACCAGCAGGACCGGCAGATGGTCGATCCGCGCAAGGATTAGGTCGAGAAGCTCGCGTGAGGTTGGATCGATCCAGTGCAGATCCTCAAAGATCATCAATACCGGTAGGGGCCCGGCCAAGCCTTCGAGCTGCCGCTGCAGCGCCGCCAATGTGCGCTCCTTCTTGCGCTGCGGGCTCAGCTCGAGTGGCGCGAAACGATTGCCGCCGGGCAACGACAACAGCTCCACCAGCAGGGAGATGTCGCCGGCCTCGGCCGACCGTGCAAGCAGCGTCGCCAACTTGTCGAGTTTTATCTCGGGCCCGTCGTCGCGCGCGAACCCGGCAGCGCGTTCGAGTTGGGCAATGAACGGATAGAGCGCGCTGTCCTGGTGATGCGGCGAGCAGAAATAGCGCAAGCGGGTATGCGGCTTGCTTGCGATGTGCTCGGACAGCGCCGCCGTGAGCCGCGACTTGCCGATACCCGGCTCGCCGGAGATCAGCACCACCCGTCCTTCGCCGCTCTTCGCCTGTTGCCAACGGCGGATAAGCAGCTCGACCTCCTCGTCACGCCCGACGAGTGGCGTCTCTCCCGAGCGCAACGCCTCGAACCGGCTCAACATCTCGCTCTCGCCAATGACCCGCCAGGCCGGTTGCGGCTCGCCAAAGCCAGCGAGAGTTTGCGGACCGAGATCAGCGAGATCGAACAGCCCGCCGATCTGGCGGCGCGTCGCTTCGCCGATGATCAGCGTGCTCGGCGCGGCCAACGCCTGCAGCCGGGCGGCGAGGTTCGGCGTCTCTCCGACGACCCCGCGCTCCTGTGCCGCCCCTTCGCCGATCAGGTCGCCGACCACGGCAAGCCCGGTGGCGATGCCGAGCCGCACCTGCAGATCCTGCCGCGCCGGCAATCGGCCGACCGCCTCGATCACCGCCAGCCCGGCGCGCACCGCCCGCTCGGCATCGTCCTCATGCGCCCGCGGATAGCCGAAATAGATCAAGACGCCGTCGCCCATGTATTTGGCGACAAACCCGTCGAAGCGGCCGACCGTATCGGCGACCGCGCGGTGGTAGGCGCCGATCAGTTCGCGCAGGTCTTCCGGGTCATGACGGGTCGAGAGCGCGGTCGAGCCGACCAGATCGCAGAACATCACGGTCAACTGCCGGCGTTCGGCTTCGGATAGTGCCGGTGCATCGCGCGGTGCAGCGGTCACAGCCGCGGCGGGCGTCTCGGAGCGCAGCGCGGCAATTGCGTCGAGCAATCGCCGGCGATGCCCGACCAAGGTGACGCCGAGATCCTTCAGATCCTCGGCCGTCAGGCTCGGCAGTACCGTGTCGTCGATCGCATTTTCGCGGAAGGCCGGCTCGTATTGGGCGAGCCCGAGACCCCGCAGCCATTCCGCGATATCCATCGGCTCTCCCCGTTCGGCCAATTATCGCCCCCAACCCGCCGCAGCGCACGCGCATTAAACTGATATCCTGGGGCCAGGGACATCTGGCGCCAGCAGCACGGCAACCGCGAAGGCCGTGTCCGGCGTTACGCCGTTCAAGCAGGCAGCGAGCATAGCTACTTGATAAAATCTCTTGGTTGTGATATATGCAAATGTCATGCGAAAACCGAATCACCGCCGGGGAACCGTCGCCCACATCCTGCGCCCGAGAGGCTGCGGCCTGATCTCAGCCTGATAAAACAGGCGTAACAGGAGGTGCCCTCATGGTTTCGCGCACGGTGTCCGCCGGCGACAGGCATCGCGAGCGGGTTGCCGGCGGGCAGCGGCTGCCGCATTATGATGGCGGAAGAAGACAAGAGATCCGGGGCGGGGGAATGAGCGCCAAGAGCAAGGTCTATTCGAATTTCGACGATGCGGTTCGCGACATCCCGGATGGCGCGACCCTCGGCTTTGGCGGGTTTGCGGTGGTCGGCATGCCGATCAATCTCTACGGGGCGGTCGCCAAGCAGGGTGCCAAGGGTTTGACCTGCGTGTCGAATTCGACCCGCGGGGGCGCCACTTTGCCTGCCGATGCGCCCGACGTGGGCCAAATCATCAAGAACGGGCAGATCAAGAAGGTGATCTGCGCCTTCACCGCGCCGACGCGGGCCTCGCAGCGCCTGGTCTTGACCGAGTATGTGGATAAGGGGCTGATCGAGGCGGAGCTCGTGCCGCAGGGTACGCTCGCCGAACGGATGCGGGCGGCCGGGGCCGGCATCCCGGCTTTTTACACCCCGGCCGCGGTCGGCACCGAGCTCGCCGAAGGCCGGGAAACGCGCGTCTTCAACGGCCGCGAATACCTGTTGGAGCATGCGTTGCCGCTCGACTACGCCTTCATCCGGGCCTACCAGGCCGATGCTTCGGGCAACCTCCGCTTCCGGCGGTCGCAGCGCAACTTCAACCCGATCATGGCGATGGCCGCACGGGTGACGGTCGTCGAGGTCGAGGAAGACATTCTGCCGGTGGGTGCGATCGACCCCGACGATGTCCATACCGCCGGGATCTTCGTGCACCGGTTGGTCAAGATCCCGCCGCCGCCCGAGGGCTGGTGGCCGCAGCCTCCAGGGAGTGTCGCGCGATGAGCGAGCGGGCAAAAGGGCTCAGCAGGCAGCAGATGTGCGACCGGCTGGCGATGGAATTCGGCGACGGTTGGATCGTCAATCTCGGGATCGGCATCCCGACCCTGTGCTCGAATTGCGATTTCGGCGACAAGGAGATCATTTTCCACTCCGAGAACGGGGTCATCGGCTACGGCCCGCTGGCGGTGCCGGGCAAAGAGGATCTGCACCTCGTCAACGCCGGCGGCCAGCACGTGACCTTGCGGCCCGGGGCAGCGATCGTCCATCACGCCGACTCCTTCGCGCTGATCCGCAGCGGCCGCATCGACGTGACCGTGCTCGGCGCGTACGAGGTCGCCGAGAACGGCGATTTTGCGAATTGGAAGATGGCCGGCCAGCCGGGCGGCGGCATCGGCGGGGCGATGGATCTTGCGGCCTGCGCCAAGCACGTCTTTGTCGCCATGGAGCATCAGACGCGCGACGGCAAGCCGCGTCTCGTCGAGCGCTGCGCGATCCCCGCCACCGCGCGCGGTGTGGTCAACCTCGTCGCCACCAATTTCGGGCTCTTCGAAGTGACAAAAGAGGGCCTGGCGCTGCGCGAAATCGCCCCCGGCGTCACAGTCGACGAGGTGAAGGCGACGACCGGCTGTAACCTGATCATCCCGCGCGAAGTGCCGAGCGTACGCATGGCCGGGTAGGAATCACGTCCCGTCATTCCGGGGCGCGGCTCTGGCCGCGAGCCCGGAACCCATTGACATTGGCCCAGGCTGTCTATGAGGGGTTCGTGTTCATAGGTTCCGGACATGCCGCTCCGCGGAATTCCGGAATGACAAACTTACTGCTGTGCCAGACTCCGTCTCCACCTCAGGCGGACGCGGCCGATCGCCATTGTGACCGCCGCCTGGGTTGGTTCGACGACCGGGATTTGGATGGCCTCTTCGAGATCGCCGCGGTAGCGCGCCATCCCGGCGCACCCCATGACGAGCACGTCGGCACCGTGCTGGTCGCGCAACCGGCGGCCGACATCGATCATGCGAGTCAGGGTCGCGCGCTCGTCGGCGAGCTCAGTGACGCCGAGGCCGATCGGCAGATCGCCGGCGAGCCGTGAGGCGACGCCCATCGCCGCGATGTAGCGCAAATGCCGCGGCACCGAGCGCGCCAGGATCGAGATCACGCCAAAGCGGTGGCCGAGGGTCAGCGCGGCCAGGATCCCGCATTCGGCGATGCCGAGTACGGGCTTTTGGGTCGCCTCGCGGGCCGAGAACAGGCCGGGGTCACTGAAACAGGCAATGACAAAGGCCGCGGCATCGGCTTCCTGCTCGCCGATCACGCGGCAGAGCGGCAGGATCACACTATCGGCATCGCTCTGACTCTCGACCCCCGGCGGTCCTTCCTCGAGAGTGAGGCAGGCGATTTCGGGACCGCCGGGGATGCGCAGCGGCGCCATTGCATCGTCGATGGCGCGTGTGACCGCGGGGGTCGAGTTCGGGTTGATGACGAGGATGCGGTCGCGCATCGGCCCCTCCCTTTGGGTTGCTGCTATAAATCCGGCGTAGTCCTGGGCGAGCAGGGAAGGATCAGCATGATCGATTTATCCGCGGTAATCGACACGGCCGAGCGTGATCCCCTCGTCGTCGCGTTTGGTCTGATGGTGCTCGGCGGGCTGACGACGCATTTCCTGCTGAAGAAGCAACCCTTCACGCGAGCCATCATACGGGTCGTGTTTCTGATCCTTCTGACGATTGTTCTGGTTAATGCAGGTATCGTCCCCTACCAGCCGCTTCAGCTTACCGGCACGCCGTTTCTCGACGTGGTCCACGGCGCGCTCAAGGTCGCTTGGTGGTTCTGGACAGCGTGGTTCCTGGTCGGCTTTCTCCGCGCCTTCATTATCGTCGAGCACCGGCCGCGCGAAGGCAAGCTGCTGCAGGATTTGTTCGCGGGCCTGATTTATCTCGCGGCCCTCTTCGCCGTGATCGCCTATGTCTTCGATCTCCCGATCCAAGGGTTGCTCGCGACCTCGGGTGCGGTTGCGATCATTCTCGGCCTCGCCCTCCAGAGCACGCTCGGCGACGTGTTTTCCGGCGTTGTGCTGAGCTTTAGCCGGCCCTATCGGCCAGGCGATTGGATCAGCATCGACGGGGGAACGGACGGTCGCGTCATCGAGATGAACTGGCGCGCGACGCACGTCCTGACCGGGCGGCGGGATCTTGCGATCGTGCCGAACAGCACGATCGCCAAATCGAAGATCGTCAATGTCAGCTCGCCCTCAGGGATCCACGGCGTGACGATAACCGTGCAGCTCGACGCCAGGACAGCCCCCTCGGCCGGCACCGAGATCCTGGAGCATGCGATCCTGAACAATCGGCTGATCGTGGCAACACCCGCCCCGAGCGTCACCGTAAAATCGATCAACGCCACGTACACGGAGTTCGAAATAACCTTCTTCGTCGAGGAGCTGGGCTCGTCCACGCGGGCGCAGAACCAATTGTTCGATCTGATTTTCCGCCATCTCGCCGCAGCCGGTATCGATCTGGCAACGACCCAGAACCAGGCCGGCCGGGCTGTCGAAGATCAGGCCACCCAAGCAACGAAGACGGGTCCCGAAAAACTGCTCGAACTGGTGGAGATTTTCGCTAGCTTGACCCCAGACGAGCGCAAGGAGATAGCAGCAAAGCTGAAGCAGAATTCCCATGACCAGGGCGAAACGCTGGTTGAACCGGGGACGGTGCTGCAATCGCTGTTTATTGTCGGCAGCGGTGTGCTGTCGTTCACGCGGGAAGAGAGCGAGGGGGAGATCGAACTACTGCGGCTAGGGCCGGGCGACCACTACGGCGAGATCGGCATGCTAACCGGAGCCCCGGCCACCGCGAGAATCAGCGCGCTGATCCCCGCCACGATCTACGAGCTGGCAAATGCCGACCTATCGCCGATCCTGCAGGCGCGACCGGAGGTCGGCCAAGGACTCTGCCGCGCGTTGGCGCAGCGGCAAGCCGCCGGTCAACTGGCTGCCTCGAACGAACTCGGCGAGGCCGTGCCGGCGAACCGGCTGACGATGTGGTTCTCCCAGCGACTGCATCGATTGTACGATATGGCTAATGTCGAATGACCCACCGCGCGCAGGGCTCGATCGCCCCGCGCCTATCTGTCTTGTTGTTGCCGGGCGCGCACGCCGTCGGTCACGCGTTCGTAGAAGTTGGCGGGACCGACGGCAGCCTCTATGCCCCCGAGCCGCATCCGCTCCCGCACCTCGTCTCGCACGCGGGTGGAGGCGAAGGTGATCCCTCGGTTTTGTAGTTCCTTGATAGTGTCCAACAGCGCGTCGCAGGCGGTAATGTCGATGAAGTTCACCGACTCTGCGTCGATAAGCACATGCTTCGCCGGCGGGTCGCTCGCGGCCAGCGCCGCCTTCAGCTCCTCGTTGTGTCGACCGATGCCTACAAAGAAGAGGTCGCCGCCCGGGCGCCAAATCAGCAGCCCGGGGAAGGTGCGCGCCTCGGGGTGGAGCCGAACGTCGCGATAAGCCTCCTCGCCCGGCAGCTGGCCCAGCACCGCGCCTCGCGGATGGCTGGTTCGATAGACCAGCAGCAGCAGCGAGAGCACCACGCCGAGAGCAATGCCGTGCAGGACGCCCAATGTCAGCTCTCCGGCGACGACGATCGCGGCGATGGCGAACTCCCAACGACTGCGGGCGAGCAGGTCGCGCAAATAGCCGGGCTTGGAGAGGTGAAGCATCGCGGCGATGACAATGGCGGCAAGTGCGGGGTGCGGCATGCCCCGGAACAACGGCGTCAACAACACCAGCGTGAGAAAGCAAAAGACCGCTGCAACGAGGTTGGCGAGCTGGGTGCGGGCGCCGGCCGCCATGGCCACGGAGGTCTTGGACAGGCTGCCGACGACGAGGAAGCCGCCGAAAAGGCCGCTCAAAATATTGGCGGGCCCGTGCGCGACCAGCTCCTGATTCGGATCAATATCGCCGCCGCCCTGCATTGCCGCGGCCTTTGCCGCGCCGAGCGCCTCGGCATAGCCGACCAGCACGATGGCGAGCGCGCCGGGCAGGAGGTCCCGCAATATTGCGGGGTCGAGGTTGGGCAGCGCCAGGTGGGGAAGCCCAGACGGAAGGTCGCCGACCACGCTCACAGCGGCGGCTTCGCCGTCGACGAGGCCGACGAGGATCGTGGCCACGACCGCGACCACTAGGGCCGCTGGTACACGCGGTACCAGGCGGCGCAGCAGCAGCATCGCCATGAGGCTGAGCACGCCGGTCAGCGCCGGGGCGAGTGCGGTGTCCGGTAGATGCCGCAGCACGAACCAGAGCTTGGCGAAGAAGTTGCCGGATGCACCCTCGATGCCCAGCAGATGTGGCACCTGGCCGATGATGGTGACGCAGACGAGGCCCTCGATGAAGCCTCGCATCACTGGAGTAGGGATGAACGCGGCGACCCAGCCCATGCGCAGCGCGCCGAAAAGCAGGAATATGACGCCGATCAAGATTGCGAGGCTGGAGGTGAGCGTATTGAACTCCGCAGTTCCCCGCACCGCGATGGCGCCGACGGTCAGCGCAGAGATCAGGCCGGTCGCGGTGTCCGGGCCGACGACCAGCAGGCGCGAGGTGCCGAGCAGCGCGTAGGCAATCAGCGGCGGGACGATTGTGTAGACCCCCATGATTGGCGGCACCCCGACGATGCCGGCATAGGCCATGCCCTCCGGCACCATCACCGCCCAGACCGCGAGGCCCGCCAAAAGATCCGGCAAGAGCCACGCGCGGCGGTAGCCGGGAAGCCAGCCCAGGACTGGCAACAGCCGCTGTGCGATGGAGGGGGGGCGAGCCGCCGCCTCGATCATGTTGAGGTCATCGCGTCGGTCTTTCCCGTTGACTGCAACACGGTCCAAACCGGCAAGCCAGCCAAATGTGGTCGAGAGCAGTCTGGCGTGCGGCGCGTGCGACGGCCGAGCTATCGTGTAAGATGAGCCGATTGACCCCGCAAGACAGTTGGAGCTTCAGGAATGACCGACACGCCCGAATACAACCCCCCCAACGTCTGGACTTGGACGAAGCCGAGCGGCGGCAGGTTCGAGAACATCAACCGCCCGATCGCGGGGGCGACGCACGAGAAGGAGCTGCCGGTCGGCCGCCATCCGCTGCAGCTCTACTCGCAGGGCACGCCGAATGGCGTGAAGGTCACCGTCATGCTCGAAGAGCTGCTTGCGCTCGGGCATGAAGGTGCCGAGTACGACGCCTGGCTGATCCGGATCGGCAACGGTGACCAGTTCGGCAGCGGCTTTGTGGCGGTGAACCCCAACTCCAAGATCCCGGCGCTGGTCGACCGCGGCGGCCCCAAGCCGATCCGGGTCTTCGAGACCGGCGCGATCTTGATGTACCTAGCCGAGAAGTTCAGGGAATTTCTGCCGACCGAGATCAGCGCGCGCGCCGAATGCCTGTCCTGGCTGTTCTGGCAGATGGGCAGCACGCCCTATGTCGGCGGCGGCTTTGGCCATTTCTACGCCTATGCACCGGTCAAGATCGAATATGCGATCGACCGCTTTACGATGGAGACGAAGCGCCTGCTCGACGTGCTCGATCGGCGCTTGGCGGAAAGCGAGTACGTCGCCGGGCAGGCCTATACGATCGCGGACATGGCGATCTGGCCCTGGTATGGCGGGCTGGCCAAGTTCGGGCAATACGGCGCCACCGAGTTTCTCAGCGTGCACGAATACAAGAACGTCCAGCGCTGGGCCGACATGATCTACGAGCGGCCGGCGGTGAAGCGCGGGCGGATGGTCAACCGCACCTCCGGCGAGCCGTCGAGCCAGTTGCACGAGCGCCACGACGCCGGCGACTTCGAAACGAAGACGCAGGACAAGCTCGCCGCCGCCAGTTGAGCAAAGGGTCCGTTGGGATTGCGCCCGATAGCAGCCATCGCGACGGACGCGATCGAACTGGTGGGTTCGACCCTAATAGGATACTCGCTGCGCCTACGGTCCTGTGGCCAGGATCATCTGCGCTGTTTCTAGTCCGCTGGCCAGGGCCGCCTCCACCGTGCCCATATCCGGGCCGGCATAGAGCGCCTCGCCGGCAAAAATTATGGCCCCACCCGGCTTTCTCAGGGCTGACTGCGCTGCCCGTGTCTTGGGCGTGGCATAGGAATAGGCGCCGCGCGCAAACGGGTCGTTGCGCCAGTTGATCGCTCGCGAGGAGACGAGATCCTTCCGAATGCTGTCGGGAGAGAGATCGAAAATCTCGGCGAGCGAGGCGATCCCCAGCTCGACGAGGTCGTCCGCCGCGAGTGACGACACTGTGTCGGCCTTGGGTCCCGCGAACCAGCCCGTCAGCACCGGATGGCTGGCCGGATGCTGTGTCCACCAGGTCGGGACTGTCGCGTCGGAAACGAGGAAGGACAAGTCGGCCAGATCCAATCCCTGATGATCGGCCCACCATTTCGTGGCGAAGCGCAACAGGATCTTGACGACGTTGCCGAACCCGATATCCGCAATGGCTGCTGCCCGCTCGCGCGCCGCCGGCGGAAGCATGATTTCGGACAGGAGCAGCGGTGGCACGGTAATGATCGCGGCATCGCCCTCGAAGAACGCGCCGTCGCAACAGCGAGCGGCAATCCCTCCGCGCGTCTCGTCGATCGCGGTTACGCAAGCGCCGAGATGGATCGCGGCACCGTGCCTGCGGGATTCGGATGCGAGGTAATCGACGAGCGCGCCATAGCCTCCCCTGATCCGCCCGTGCTGACCCTCGTCCCGGGCCATCCACTCGTCGCGGAGTGCGACGGTGCTGGCACGGCGCGGGTCGGCTGCGTCGTAGCCCTCGACCGTCCGCGTGATTGCCCGCCGCAGCCGATCGTATTGCCGGTCTGCAAAATGCGCCTCCAGGAAATCGGCAATCGGCAGATCGGCTTTCACGGTGGCCAAGGCTCGGTAAAACCGATCCATATGAGGAACCGAATAGTCGTCGGACAATAACGCACCCGAACGGGAACTCCATCGGGTACCGGCGCGGGGCAACAGCGAGACTCCTGCTTCGCGCATCAAGCCGCGTGTCACCGGCGCGGCGCCGTGAACAAACTCGGCGCCGCCCTCCGCCAGGTAGCCAAATTCCTGAACCGGCAGCGGGTAGATGCGCCCGCCGCAACGGTCTCGCGCCTCGACTATCGTCACTCTTTTGCCTGCGCGCGCGAGCTTGCGGGCCGCCATCAGGCCCGCAGCGCCAGCACCAACAATCAGAAAATCGCTCAAATGTCGCGGGGCCATCATGCACAAGAAATAGGCCCTGGCATTGTCGCCAGGGCCTGGCTGGGCGGGAAACGAAGCTCGGCCGTCACTGCAAGGCGTAGAACCCCATCGCGCCGCCGGCCAAAACCTGGTGTCTCGCCGCGGGCGACAGCGGCCCGAGCCGCTGGCGGATCATGTCAGGCGCTCCCGGGAAGAAGCCGTCCTGATGCGGATAATCGGTCGCCCACATGATCTTGTGTGGGCCGATATAGTCGGCCAGAACGGCGATGCTGTTCTCGACCGGCTCGAACGAGATCCAGCAATTCCGCTGGAAGAGCTCGCTCGGCCGCATCTTCGGGGCGGTATCGTTGAACCCCCGGTCGTCGAAATGCCGGTCCATGCGGTCGAGCCAGGGCGCGATCCAGCCGCCGCCCGATTCGAGGAAGGCGATGCGCAATCGCGGGTGGCGATCTACCACACCGCCCCAGATCACGCTCATCGCCGCGAGCATCATCTCCATCGTATGGCTGATCATATGGCGCGCCGCGCGGTCCCCCTCGAAGCGGTCGACGCCGACGGTGGGCATCGCGGTGGTCGAGCCCTCGTGAAAGCCGATCGAGAAGTCGAGCTCCTCGGCCATCCTCCAGAACGGCTCGTATATCGGGTCACTGATCATCTTGTTGCCATGGTACGGGTTCGGCCGCAGGAACCCGCCGCGCATCCCGAGCGCTTCGCGAGCGTAGCGCATCTCTTCTATCGCGAGCTCGACCGACTGCATCGGCAGCATCGCGACCCCGAACAGCCGGTCGGGATAGGGCTTGCAGTAATCGGCGAGCCAGCGGTTGTAGGCGCGGCACATCCCGGCCGCGAGCCCGGGGTCCTCGACGGCGCCGGCGAATAGGCCGAGGCTCGGATACAGGAAAGCGGCGTCGATCCCGTCGGAATTCATGTCCACGATGCGGGCATGCGGGTCGAACCCGCCCTTCTTCCCTTCGGCATATTTGAGGGTGTCGGGCTTGACAGTGCCCTGCCGGACGCCGACCGAGCCGAGGCTGCCGATCCCGCGCGGATTGCCCAGCAGTTTGCCCTCGACCTTGAGGCGCTCCTTACCGTTCTCGTCGATGACAAATCGCGGCCGGCGCTCGCGGAATTCGGGATCGATGTATTTGTCCCAGAGATCGAGCGGCTCCAGAATATGGCCGTCGGCGTCGATGGTGTTGTAGGTGAGAGCCATGACCCGTCTCCTTTCGGACCTATGCGAGGCAAGTGATCTTAGCGGACACACCATGCCGGCGCGAGGCCGAAGTCTTGGATTTACGCAATGGCGAACGCTACTGTCGCACGTTGGTGTGGGGCCCGGAAGGTTTGATGCCACGGCCCCGAGCAGCTGACGATTTCAAGACAATCCGTACCCGCATGGAGGAGTTGTGGCGGGAGAGGCTGCCCGAGCAACCGGCCCCGACGACCGACACCAGCGTCGCGGGTCATCGTGGCCGTTGTGGCTGCGACATGAGGATATTGCCCCGACGAATTCGACGGATCGTGCAAAGCGCTTTGACCGGGTCGGAACCGAAGGGAATGAGACACCAGCTCCCGGTCGCAGCATCGGCTCCTGCTTTACCTGTTTTATCAGGTCGAGATCAGGTCGTGACGGCTATGCGATGCAGTCGAGCGAGACTTCCAAAATCGCAGCCGCATTTTTCATTTTATTACGTATATCACAATATGTATGATTTTGTCAATAACTGCTTTGCGGTCACCCAACGGCAGAGCGTGCCGGAAGGGGCTTTGCCCACTAAAAACCCAAAATCGAAGACTTTCTTGGCAGCCAGTAATTCTGCCCAAAAATCAAGATGGGACATAGAATGCGATGCTGGTGCTCCTGCCCGCGATCCGCACTTGCGTACGTATCTGTAGCGGTGCGTCTTTGGCGATGCCACGACTCTCGAAGAGTTGGTAGCCCTCGGGCAGCCTGGACAGAAGGCCGGGCCGGGGTTGTAATGGCTACTGAGGCTTGCCGTTTCTGGTAACACCGATGGATGTGGCCGAATGGCTGCGCGGCCTCGGGCTCGAACAATATGCGCCCGCGTTCCGCGACAACGACATTGACGCAGAGGTTTTGCGCCGGCTCACGGGCGAGGATCTACGCGAGCTCGGCGTCAGGTCGATCGGGCACCGCCGCCGGTTGCTCGACGCCATCTCGGCGCTCGGTTCTGACGTAGCCTCGACCGCGGCATCCCCCGATGCACCGCCGCAAGCCGAGGCCGAACGCCGGCAGCTGACGGTGATGTTCTGCGACCTGGTCGGCTCGACCGCACTCTCGGCGCGGCTCGATCCCGAGGATCTGCGCGAGGTGATCGCCGCCTATCACCGCGCTGTCGCCGAAATAGTCGCCAGGGCCGGCGGCTTTGTCTCCAGGTATATGGGCGACGGCGTCTTGGTGTATTTCGGCTACCCGCAAGCCCATGAGGACGACGCCGAGCGGGCGGTACGAGCGGGGCTGGGCGCGATCGACGCCGTCGGTCGCCTCGATGTCGAATCGGTCAAGCTTCAAGCGCGTGTCGGTATCGCTACCGGGCTGGTGATCGTCGGCGATCTGATCGGCCATGGCGCGGCGCAAGAACAATCGGTTGTCGGCGAGACGCCGAACCTCGCCGCCCGCCTGCAGGCCTTGGCCGAGCCGGAAACGGTCGTGATAGGTGCGGGCACACGCCGGCTGATCGGCAACCTCTTCGAGTACCGCGACCTCGGGACGGTCGAGGTCAAGGGCATCGCCGCACCGGTGCCGGCCTGGCAAGTCCTGCGTCCGAGCGCCGTCGCGAGCCGGTTCGAGGCCCTGCGCGGATCGGCATTGGCACCCCTGGTTGGCCGCGACGAGGAAATCGATTTGCTGCTGCGCCGCTGGGCGCGTGCCAAGGCCGGCGACGGTCAGGTCGTGCTGATCTCCGGCGAACCTGGCATCGGCAAGTCGCGCATCGCCGCGGAGCTGGAAGAACGCCTCAACCTCGAGCCGCACCTTCGTCTGCGCTATTTCTGCTCGCCCAGTTACCAGGACAGTGCACTGTTCCCGTTCATCGACCAGCTCGGTCGAACGTCTGGGTTTGCCATCGACGATCCGCCTGCCGTCAAACGGGACAAGCTCGAGGTCGTGCTCGCCCGTGCCGCGCCGCCCGCAGAGGATGTGGCATTTCTCGCCGATCTGCTGTCGTTGCCAGCCTCGGATCGCCACCAGTTGCCCGACTTCGGTCCCCAGCGCAAAAAGGAGCGGACACTGGAGGCGCTGATCCGGCAGATCGAGGGTCTATCGCGTCGGCAGCCAGTGGTCATGATCTTCGAGGACGCGCATTGGATGGACCCGACCTCGCGCGAGCTGCTCGACCTCACCGTCGAACGTGTCCGCAGTCTGCCGGTGCTGCTAATCATCACGTTCCGCTCTGAATTCCAGCCGCCGTGGATCGGCCAGTCGCAGGTGACGATGCTGGCGCTCAACCGCCTGGACCGCCGCGACCGGACCGTGTTGGTCGAGCAGATCGCCGGTGGCAAACCGTTGCCCGAGGAGGTGAGCGAGCAGATCGCCAATCGCACGGATGGCGTGCCGCTTTTTGTCGAAGAGTTGACCAAGAGCGTTCTGGAGAGCGGTGTCCTACGTGAAGAGGGCCATCGTTACGTGCTCGACCGCGCGCTGCAGCCTTTTGCGATCCCGACGACGTTGCAGGACTCGCTGATGGCGCGGCTGGACCGCTTGGCGTCGGTGCGGCTGGTGGCGCAGATCGGCGCGGCGATAGGACGCGAGTTTTCCTACGCGCTGCTGCGCGCCGTCTCCCGGCTTTCTGAGGACGAGCTCCAAGCTGCTCTCGGCCGGCTCGTCGCATCCGAGCTGGTCTTCCAGCGCGGCACACCACCGGATGCGGTCTATAGTTTCAAGCACGTGCTGGTGCAGGACGCGGCGCACGGCAGCCTGCTGCGCAGCTCTCGGCAGCAACTGCACGCGCAAATCGCCGACGCGCTCGAAACCCATTTTCCCGAGCTGATGGACAGCCAGCCGGAACTCTTAGCGCAGCATTACGTCGAGGCCGGGCTCGTCGAGAAATCCGTTGCCTATTGGGGCCAGGCCGGTCGGAGGTCGGCCGCCCGCTCGGCGATGGTGGAAGCGGCCGCGCAGTTGCAGAAGGGGCTGGACCAGCTGGCCCTGTTGCCGGACAACCGCCAGCGCCAGCGCCAGCAGCAGGAGCTTGAGTTTTGGAGCGCCCTGGGTGCGGCCTTGCGTTTCGTCAAAGGCCAGGGGACGCCGGAAATGGGCCATGCCTTCGCCCGCGCGAGAGAGTTGTGGGAGCAGCTGGGCTCTTCTTCGGAGTTTCTTCACGTTCCTTATGGCCAGTCTCGCCATCACATGTACCGCGGCGAATTCGACCGAGCGCAGCGCTTGGACGAGGATTTGCTGCGCCTGAGCCGCCAGCGCGGGGACTCCGCCGGGCTCGTTCTGGGCCACGACTGCTACGGTCGAGACCTGATGCTTGTCGGCAGGTTTGGTTCTTCACGGTGCCATCTGGATCAGGTTCTTGCGCTTTATGATCCAATCTCTCACCGCTCGCTTCTCCATCAGACCGGGAGCCATCCGCGGGTGAGCGCGAGCGGGCAATTAGGGATTGCCCTTTTCTGTCTCGGCTTTCCGGACCAGGCATTGGCGCGCAGTAATGCGGCGATCGCCGAGGCTTTGACGCTGGCGCATCCGCCGTCTTTGGCGGCGAGCCTGGCGCAGGGGAGCAGGTTGCTTTCCCTGGGTGGAGATAACGTGGCGTTGGATGAGCGTGCGGGCCAGCTGATTGCGGTGGCGACCGAGCAGGGTTTCCCGTTGTACCGGGCGCTGGGGACGATCTATCGCGGGTGCGGCAAGGCTGGGACCGGCGAGGTGGCAGAGGGGATGTCTCTGCTGCGCACCGGCTTGAGAGCTTACCGCGCCACCGGTGCCGAGACTCGGATGCCCTATTACATCGCCGTCCTGGCGAAGGCCTGCGCGATCGCAGGACAACCTGAGGAGGCATTGTCCCTGTTGGAGGAGGCCTTGCAGGTTGTCGAGAGAACAGGGGAACGCTGGTTCGCGGCTGAACTGTATCGGCATAAAGGCGAGTTGCTGCTGCGCCAGGGGGTTTCCGAAGCCGCCGAGGAGCTCTTTAGCAAGGCTCTGACGATCGCCGATGAGCAGGAGGCCAAGCTCTGGGAATTGCGCGCCGCGGTCAGCCTCGCCCGTCTCCGCCGCGACCAGGGTAGCCGTGCCGAAGCGTGCGGCCTTCTCGCCCCGATCTACGCGTGGTTCACCGAGGGGTTCGACACGCCGGACCTTAAGAGTGCCAAGGAACTGCTCGACGAGCTGAGTTAGGATGCGGACAGCTCGAGCAGCCCACAGCCCGGTGCTGCCGCAGGCCTGAGCTTGCCTTCGACCAGCTCGCTCGGCGCGTCCTGACAGCGTCCGTGGGAGCCGTCAGGTTGAGCGCGCCCAAGCGACGCCCAAGGTCACTCGACAACCGCCAAGCATATCGGGGGCGCCTCGCTTGTTTCAAATGCGCAACCAGAGGGTCAAAGATTCTTGCCATGAATACAACAGTTGCTAGAGTGATCGTGGGGGACCAGCTCGCCTGTCCCCCCGTAGGGTCGATTAGCACCGGAGGAAGCGATGGGAGGATGTGTGATAACGACGCGCAATCGCAACATTGTTCTTAAGGTGCCTATCGACAGGGACAAGCTTCAACAAATCGCCAACATTTTGGAGATCTCGCAGCCTGAACGCGATGGGATTTTGTCTGAGATCCGCTCCAGCGGTGAATCGATCCATATCTATGCCGGCCATCAGGCGAGGCGAGTCAGCCGGGCAACACGAGGCTCCCAGACATCGTCAGGAGCCTCTTCAACGACCCCGGGTGGTGGTCCCTCGCCATCGCCGCGGGGCGGGAGAGCCCCACCATCGCCGACGAGAAGGCGCAGACCTCCATCCGAATGACCACCGGAAGCCTTCCCGCGAATCTCAAGCGTACTTCCACCTTGCGGCGCGTGCCGCCCCTCCAAGAGGTTCGATGCCGATCGAAACGTGGCGGTGAGGGCGACGTCTGCGCCTTCGAGTTGCCGGATGACTCCTTCCCGATCACGGTGGAATCCCCGACCGGCCGGATGATGGAAATCGTCCCGGGCGATGCCTTCCTCGCGACGCCGGGGTACCGTCAAACGAGACGTTTTGCTGTTGGCGCCGTTCCCCAGGGCGGGCTCGTTCCAGGCAACGACTACTGGGTGCTTTCGGATACCGGAGTGGTTGGTGAACTGATCAGTAGCTCGCCTCTGGAAATGGGCAGCCTCGCGCGCGTACGCTATGTGGGGGTGGTCTGCGGGGACCGCGGCAGACCGCTGAACATTCGGCAATTCGCGGTGACGGGCGCGGGTGGAACGGATCGTGACGCGCCGGTCTATCTCATGCTCGGGACCACAACGGAGGTCGGCAAGACCACCGCGGGGACCGCTGTCTTGCGTGCGCTGCTCATGCAGGGTCATACGACCGTGATCGCCTTGAAGGCGACCGGAACCCCATCGATTGCCGAGATCGCGCGATATCAGGATTTCGGCGCAGCGCAGGCTCTCGATTGCGTCGATTTTGGACTTCCGACCACCTATCCGCCGGGGCGCCGAGGGATCAGCGATGTCCTTGGCAATATGCTCGATTTCTGCCTGTCGCTACCCGCCGACGCCGTGGTGGTGGAATGCGCCGGCGATCCGGTCTCTGCTAATGCGCCCGAGCTCCTCGCCTGTCTGAAGGCGCGCCGCTCGGATCTCAAGATAATCCTTGCCGCCGCCGATGCGCTGGGCGCCTTGGGCGCGAAGCATGCGCTTGCGGAAATCGGGCTCGCGATCAGCCTTGTAACCGGCCCGTGCACCGATACGTCGGTCCTGCGCCAACGAACCGAGGCGCTGTGCGGCATCCCGGCGATAAACCTGTTCCGCAGCTCGGACGACGGAACGCAATCGCATTTGTTGGGCGTCGCCGCATTGGAGTGACCCTGTCCGCGGCGAACGTCTGCTACGACACGATCGCCCCCTGCTGAGGCGGGGTGACCGGCCTCGTGGGGTACGTTTGGCGTGGCCCATACCCCTCCGCCATGCGCCTCGATGATCGAACGGCCGATCGACAGTCCCACACCCATACCATGCTCCACCCGGGCTCCTGCGGTTGCGCTCTTCCCGGCACAACGTGTCCGCGAACCGCCGGCGCCGGCTAGCGGCACGATCGTTCCGGGCTGCCGGAGAGCCCATTGCCGACCGGCAGCGTCAAGCGAAAGACGGCGCCGCAAGGCTTATTCGGCGATACCGATAGCCGCCCGCCATGGGCCTCGGCGATCGAGCGGCTGATCGCCAGTCCCATGCCAATCCCATCGGGCTTGGTCGTGTAGAAGGACTGGAACAGTCGGTCGCGTTGCTCCGGATCGAGCCCCGGACCGGTGTCCCGTACTTCGACGAGCATGTCGCTCGCATCATCCGCGCCGGACACGATCGTGAGCTCGCGCGGTCGCCCGCTGACGCCGCTCATCGCTTCGATCGCGTTGACGATTAGATTGATCATTACTTGCTGCAGCTGGACGCGATCGGCCGAGACGAGGGGCAGGCCGTCGGCAAGCCGGCTCTGCAGCCGCACGCCATTGCGCTGGATCTCGGTCTCGGTCAGAGCCGTGACTTCGCGGATTGCCTCATTGATGTCCAAGCGGTCTCGGCGCGGCGGCACTTTCTTGACGAGGGCGCGAATGCGACCAATAACCTCGCCGGCGCGAGTGCCGTCCCGGACGATACGACCGAGCGCCTGCTGGACTTCATCCAGATCTGGCTGTCGCGCGCCGAGCCAACGCAATCCGGCATTGGCGTTGGTGATCACCGCGGCGATCGGCTGGTTGATTTCGTGCGCAATCGAGGCCGTCATCTCTCCCAGCAGCATTACCCGATTGAGACGCGCGAGATCGGCCTGGGCTTGCTGCAAGGCCTCCTCGGCACGTTTGCGATCGGTGATGTTTATGTAAATCGCCTGCAAAAAGGGATCGGCGGTTTCGGTTGCCGGTACCAAGGTCGTCGTCATGTTCAGCCACACCGGGCTGCCGTCTCTTTTTAGGTACCGCTTTTCGACGTGAGACTCCTGTAGCAAACCCCGCCTGAATTTCGCGACGACATTCGCAGTCTCCGGGCGCTCGTCCTCGTGGGTAATTTCCATCGCGGTGCGTCCCACGATCTCGCCTTCGGTGCGGTCGAGCATCCGTTGCAACGCCGGGTTCGCTGCCGTAAAGACGCCGTCGAGGCGGGCTGTGGCCATGCCCGCGGCCGAGGTCTCGAAGATCCGGCGCCAACGCTCTTCGCTCGCGCGCAATGCCGCTTCCGCCCGCTTGCGATCGGTGGTGTCGACAGCCATTACAGCAAGAAACGCCGGCGTGGTATCTGTCGCGGGCACCATCGACGCGCTGACGTCCGCCCATACGGTTGCACCGTCTTTGCGTTGATAACGCTTCTCAAGCCTGTAGCCGGTTTGCTGACCAGTGACGATGCCGCTGAAGAATCGTCGCGTCTCTGCGCGATCTTCCTCGTGCGTAAATTCGAATACGGTAAGATTTCGAAACTCGTCCCCTGTATATCCGAGCATTCTTTGGAATGTCGGATTCATGCTGAGAACGCCCCCGTCGAGACCGCCCGTTGCAATGCCGACGGCCGCCGACTCAAAGATCGCGCGCCAGCGCTCATCGCTCGCACGCAATGCCGCTTCGGACTGGACGCGCCTGGTGACGTCGACATAAACCGCCTGCAAGAAGGGAGCGGCGGTCTCGGTTGCCGGCACCAACGTTGTCGTGATGTTCAGCCAAACCAGGCTGCCGTCCTTCTTCAGGTACTTCTTTTCGACCTGACGCTCGGTGAGTGAGCCGCTCCTGAATTTCGCCAACGCATCGGCGGTTGCTGCGCGCTCGTCCTCGTGGTTGAGTTCGAGGACGTTGTGCCCGACGATCTCTTCCTCGGCGCGGCCGAGCATTCGCTGCAAGGCCGGGTTCGCCGCGGTAAAGACGCCGTCAAGCCCCTCCAAAGCCATGCCCGCGGCCGAGGTCTCGAACAGCCTGCGCCAGCGTTCCTCGCTCTCTCGCAGCGCCTCTTCGGCACGTTTGCGCTCGGTAATGTCGTTGCTGGTCACCAGGATCACTGCCGGCCGCCCCCGCCTGTCCCACTGTAGCGTCCAGCGGCTGGTCACGAGCACCGGCGTGCCATCCCGCTTGTGATTGACAAGTTCGCCTTCCCATCGCCCGACGCGCAGCAGCTCGGCCTTGATTTGATCGAGAGGCATAGGGAAGGTCGTCTTCGCAAGTTCGTAACCGACCCTTCCGACCGCTTCCGCGCGGTGCCAGCCATACATTTCCTCGGCGCCGCGACTCCAATAGGTGATAACGTCGTCGTCGAAGCGGCGTGCGATAATCGTGTCGTGCGTCAAATCGAGCAGGCCCGCTTGCTCGCGCAATCTCGCCTCCGCCGATAGGCTCTGCAGCGCGAGAAAGGTCGCCGCCCCGATCGCCGGGATGCGGATAGCCGCATTGATTGCTGTCTCGGCTGAGAAAAAATAGGCCGCGAGCACGAGGCCGATGCACCCTGCGGCGACGAGCACGACGCCTGAGGGGCGGCAGAACCGGCTGGCCATCAGCACCACAACCACGTAGAGCCCTGAGACCACCACGTCAGGTGGGGTGAGGATGTCGGCGATGAAGATGCCAGCCGCGACTGCAGCGGTTGCAAGGGGGAGCAGCGCAGAGGTGGCCCTCCGCCGTAAACGCGATTGAACTCTCATCTTGGCTATGGCTCGCTCCTTGCGATTTTTCCAATCCAACGCGGCGGCGTCGCGCATCAACGCCGTGGCGACATCCCAATGTCCGGCATCGCGATGAAGGGTAGCGCGATGGATCGGTCATTCGCTACCTTCGGACGATTACCTTCGGAAGCGGCCGCCGCGGATCGTAACGGTCGATGCCGGTTAGGAGCGTGGTGGTTCCGGCCTATCGCATGATTGCTCATCGACCGGCAGCGTGAAGCGGAAGACCGCGCCTTGGCGCTTGTTCGGTGCTGCCCATAGCCGTCCGCCGTGCGCCTCGATAATCGAATGGCAGATCGACAGGCCCATGCCCATACCATCGGGCTTGGTCGTGTAGAATGCGTCGAAGAGCCGGTCCAGGCTCTCCGGTTTCAGTCCTGGGCCCCAATCCCGCACGGCGATGCGCACGCCGTTGGCTCCATCTGCCGCGGTGCTGATCAGCAACTCGCGCGACACCTCGCTCGATCCGCTCATCGCTTCGACGGCGTTGAGGATCAGGTTGAGCATTACTTGCTGAAGCTGGACCCGATCCCCTTGAACAGACGGCAACCCTTCCGCCAGCTGTGTCCGCAGCGAGGTGCCGGTTCTGTGCAGTTCGCTGCGCGTCAGTGCGATGACTTCGCGGATCGTCTCGTTGATGTCCAGCTGATCCTTGCGCGGCGGCGCCTTCCTGACGAGCGCACGCAGCCGGCTGATGACGTCGCCGGCGCGTCTCCCCGCCTTGACGATCCGATCAAGGGCCTGGCGAACCTCCTCCGGATCAGGCGGCTGCATATTGAGCCAGCGCAAAGCGGCCTGTGCGTTGGTGACCACTGCGGTGATCGGCTGATTGACCTCGTGGGCGATCGAGGCCGTCAGCTGCCCCATGGTCGCGATGCGATTGGCGTGCGCGAGCGCCTGTCGGTCCTCCTCCGCCCGCCTGCGTTCGGTCACATCCATGACGGTTCCCACGAATTCGACCAGATCGCCGGATGGGCCGAGAACAGGGTGGCCAATGACGTGGATCTCTCTGATCTCGCCGCCCGGGTGCACAATTCGATAGCCGTGGTCGAAATCCACCTTTTCGCGGATAGCTGTCCTGAAGTCTTCTCTAGTTCTGGCTTGGTGATCGGGATGGATGCGCCGCTCGAATTCTTCAAATCGCGGCGGCCCTCCTGCGGGATCGAAACCGTAAATACGGAACGCTTCCTCGGACCAGTAGGTATGTTTGCCGATCGCCGGGACACATGCCCAACTGCCGGTGTGGCTCAGTCTTTGCGCTTCTGATAAATAAGCCTGGCTTCGCCGCAGGATTCCTTCCGCGTGCTTGCGCTCGGTGATATCGGTGATGGCTCCAACAAATTCCGGCGTCCCGGACCCATCTTCCTTCGAAGCATGGCCCACAACATGAACATACTTGACTGAACCATCGGGCATCAGCAACCGATGTTCAAAATCGAGATCCTTCCTTTCCTGCGCTGCACGGTCGATTGTTTGTTGAACATCTGCTCTGTCGTCTGGATGAGTTCTTTGGAGTGCGAACTCCGCTGTCGGTTGGTCAGCTCGCTGGCATTCAAAGATACGACAGGTTTCCTCTGACCAGTAGAGTTTCCCGCTGCCAACGTCCCACCCGAAACTGCCGGTGTGGCTCAGCCTCTCGGCTTCAGCCAAATAGGTTTCGCTGCGTTGCAACTCGGCGGTCCGTTCAGCCACCTTCGTCTCAAGTTCGTCGCGGGCTTTACGAAGCTGTTGCTCGCTCTCGCGTATCGCTTCCCCGGCGCGGCGTTGCTCTTCGACGAGGCGAGCTGTGCGAAACGCTGTTGCGGCATGATTCGCCGCTACGGAGAGCAGCAGCTGGTCAATCTCGGTGGGAAAGTCGGTGTGACTACACGCCGCCGCAACCAGACCCCCCTCGGCGGCGACGCCGACCGGGATGACAATACCGCAGCAGCGCTGCGCGCCACTGCCGATATCGCGAACGATTTCGCTGTGCAACAAGCGGCCATTGACGGCGAGATGAGACTGCAGCCATTCCGGCAATGCTTGCCCTGCGCTTCCCCGCGCGATTTCGACCACCGCACCTCCGTCGGGATCGCGCAAACGCACAAAAGCGAAGTCGAGGTGCAATGAATTGACCAGCACGTCGGCGAGCCCGGCGGCGATGGCAGTCGGCTCTCTCCCGACCCACGCCGCCGGGACGGTAGACAGTGCCACGAGGTCCCTGAGCGCTCTCCGCAGCCGCAGGGCGTCAGCCTCGGGATCCATCGGCATTGGCTCGTGATCACTGCGCCCGTTCGGACCGACGTCTCTCCCGGATTTCGAGCAGGAACTGATCGGGAGGTACGAAGAACGGATTCTCCTGCAGTACCTCTCCGATGATCACGACCGGGTGGGTCCGCATCATGTCCATTACCATGCCGGCACTGAACTTCGACAGATCGTACGTGCAGATGACCGGATCGTCGTATTTGGGAACCACGTAGTTGACACGTGTCTCGTATTCCAACCAGCTGTCCACGCCTGCTTTGTCGACCAGCGCCGCTTCCACGCGCGAGACAAACCGGGTGAGCGGATAACCGGCCGCCGCCCCCGATTGGAGCACCTCTTCGAGCAGGGCCAGCATCGCGTCCTGATCGAAGCGATCGTCGCGCAGGTAAGCATCCTGCCAGCGCCGCAGCTCGAGCTGGCCCGTACCCATCGCCTGCTCCACGTCGATGCCGGCTTCGGCGAGTCGCTTGAGATGGTCTTCCCACAGCTCGGGGTCCACGATGTGGAAGGCTTTGTCCCCCTGCTCGAAGCCCTCTTTGATGAACGACCGAAGCACCCTGTGCTGCTCGTCGAAGCCGTTGAAGAAAGCACAAATGTGACGATGCCGGCCGAGACTGCTCCCGGCACACTGCACGGAATCGCCGTTCGTTCCCATATTTCACCTCCCGCCGCTACGGGCGTGTGTCAGAGCCGAGCGGATACAAGCGAGCAAGTCGTTCTCGTCAAAAGGCTTGCTCAGGTAACCGATTACCCCGGCAGCCAGCGCGCGCTCCCGAACGCCGTCGTCAGGATACGCCGTGATCAGGATGGTTGGAACGGGCTTTCCGGAAGTCGACAGGCGCTGATACAGCTCAAGTCCGGTCATCCCCGGCATTTGCATGTCGGCGATCAGGCAAGAAGTGCGCCGGACATGGCGCGAGCTTAAAAACTCTTGCGGGGACGTGAGGGCTTCGACCCTGTATCCCAACGACCTCATGAGACCCTTTAGCGCCTCGCGCACCGACTCATCGTCTTCGACGATCGAAATCAGCGGCTTTACTTTTGGCACTCGACCTCCCGTACCCGGGGCTTGTGGTAGTAATGATGCGCCGCGATCGGAAGCCCTTGGGCGCAGGTGGATATTCACAGCATGTCGGGAAGATGAGACAAACTGAAGAGCCAGGGGATTATACTTTGGTTTAGAAGAGCTGCCCCAAAGGCAAATACATGTCGCACTGCACCTCGCTCCGTATACGAGCGATGCCGCGGGCCCAATTGGACTGAGTGAGCATCGCAGTGCGCCGACAACTTGCTCCCTAGGCGGCACCCGCGATCAGTTTCCGCTGCTCGGCGAATACCTGTCGTACCCAGTCCAGCACAGCGCGCATGCAGGCGGAGCGGCGCAGGTCGCGGTGGACGATGATCCAGTATTCGGCGGCGAGTTCGGGGATCGGCGGGGTCAGCCGCTCGAGCAAGGGTTGCCGATCGCCGACATAGCAAGGCAGTACGCCGCGGCCGGCGCCAGCACGGATCGCTTCCAAGTGCATGAGCATCGACGAGGCGCGCAGCGCCACCGGCGTTCCCGTCTCCTCTACCTGCCGCTGGACCCAGCGTGCGGGCGCATAGTATGCTTGCTCATCGGTATAGGTGACCCACGCATCCGTGCCCGCGCCGCGGCCCCGGTAGACCGCACAGGCGAACGTACCTGCCTTGGAGATGTAGAAGTCGCCGGTTTCCGGCAGCTCGTGGCGCAACGCCATATCGGCTTCGCGCCGCGCCAGGTTCGCCGTCTGTCGCGAATCGACCAGCTCCAAGGTGATGCCGGTCGGCAGCGCCGTCGTGGTCGATCCCGACAGGCAGCGGGCCAGAAACCCGGCCGCACACTCGCCGGTCGATACCCGCACCGTGCCGCTCAACGCCGGCGAGGCCGCCGCGCGCCGTCGCTCCAGCGTCAGCACCGCGTCCTCGACGCTCTCGGCCGCCGGGACCAGCTGCTCGCCGGCGGCGGTGAGGCGCAGCCCCTCGGGCAGGCGGTCGAACAAGCTCGGCCCGCCAAAAGTGGCCTCGAACGCGGCCAATCGGCGGGCGATGGTCGGTTGGCTCAACCCGAGCGCCCGCCCGGCGGCACGCATCGAGTCCTCCCGGGCAACCGCGAGGAACACCCGGACATCGTCCCAATCCATCGCCCCACGACTCGAGCGGGGCGGACGGGTCGCCGGCTCATGCCGCGTCTCGCCCACCGCAATCGCCAATCCGTCGAGAGCAGCCATGACAGTTCCCTTCTAGTTTGCCACCGGCCTCGGGCCGACCCGCCGTGGGCGAAACTTCTCCGACGCTCTGTCATTGCGAGCGAAGCGAGGCAATCTCGGGCTCGTCGTGCTCAGCCGATCGAGATTGCTTCGTCGCTTCGCTCCTCGCAATGACGCGACGGAGCCACCAGTTTCCGTAATTCGTACCATCAAATTGAGTGCCACGAAAACGTTCCAGTGGTCTCCAAAAACGGAGATCGCTGCAATATCGTTGTGGCGGTACAATTACCCCAGCGCCGTGCGACAGATGTCATTCATGGAGAGGGACATGGAAAGCAAAACGCCCAGCATCATCGATCTCAACGCGGAACTCACGAAGTTGCACATGTTCCGGCGGACCCCCCAGTCGACGAGGGCGGAAACAAAGGGAAGTGTGGCGCAATTGGCGTCCTACCGTGACGGCCTCCTATTGGCGATCAAGTCCTCGGGGACAGACCATTGGGAGCGCCATCTCACCGGCGACGAGCTGATTCACATCCTCGACGGCACTGCGCTACTGGAAATTGTGTGCGACGACGGGCCGCCCAAGTCTTTCGCACTTCGCGCCGGAATGCTGGTTGTCATTCCGCAGGGTGCATGGCACCGCGGTCATTCTTCGGAGGGCACGACGCAAATGAACGCGACGCCCTTTCCCGGCGAGCATGTCGAGCTCGATGTCGACGACCCTCGGACGGTAAAGGGCAAGCTGCAGAGAGAAATGGAAAGCCGAACACCGAGCATCATCGATCTCGACGCAGAGCTCGCGAAGCTGAAAATGTTCCACGGACGGACCCCGCGATCGACGATGGCGGATCGAAAGGGAAGCGGCGGACGATTGGCTCCCTATCGCGACGGCGCCCTTTTCACCACCAAGTTCGCGGGGAAAGGTCATTGGGAATCCCATGTGACCGGCGACGAGCTGATCCACATTCTCGACGGCGCTGCGACCCTGGAAATCGTGCGCGAGGACGGGCCCCAATCTTTCGCGCTCCGCACTGGAATGATCGCTGTCATCCCGCAGGGTGCGTGGCACCGCTTTCACTCTTCAGAGGGCGTGACGCTGATGACCGCTACGCCCTCTCCCAGCGAGGTTATCGAGCTCGATGTCGACGACCCGCGAACGGTCGAGCGTAAGCCGGCATGAGCAACGCTCAAGGTGGCCGGGTCAAGCCCTGATCTTTCCCCATAAGTCTGCATCGGACAATGAACTGTAGGCGGTTTGCTGGCGGTCGTTGGGATCACGAGGTGGGGTGCGCGCGGTTGGCCGGTTTATGGCGGCATGGCGTAAGCGGTGCGGAAGCTGCGAAAGGCGGCGGTGATGTCGTCCATTCGCTGGAGGCCGCGCCACAGGGTTTGGGTTCCCGGCTCGCCATCGGATTTGCGGGCGAGAAAGCCGCCGAGCTGGGCGATGGAGCCGATCATCTGGTGCAGCGAGGGCGGCTGCTGGGGTGGCGGCTTACGGGTCTTGAAGACGATGACGGCCTTCCACTGATCGTCGTCAAAGGCGACGGTGCAAGGCAGATCGGGGGTGGCGCGGCCCAACCACGTCAGATAGTGGATGCGCCAGGCCACCACGGCGTCGATCGCCAGGCAGGCTTCCAGGCGGTCGGCGGTGGCAAGCTGGCGATCCTCGATCTGACAGCCGCTCTTGAGGATGCGGTGGAACACCTCGATGCCCCAGCGCTTGGCATACCACTGGACCCGCTCGACGGCGTCGACCAGGCCGTTCACCGGCACCGTGGTCAGCACCAGCCATTCGAGCGGCTCCTTGACCTCCCCCGCCTTTGTGGGGGCAGGCTCTTTGGGCGGGTGCTCTTCGCGGATCAAGACCGCCCACAGCTGGATCGCGGCGAGCTCCGGCTTGGCGAGGGGCGGCGGCAGGGTGACTGCGTCGAAACGCACGCTGAGCTCTGCGGTGCGGGCCGGCTGCTTGCCGCGTCGGGGAACCTCGAGCGTGATCGTGCCCGCCTTGGGCCGCAGATGCACATGCATCCCCAGCGGTTGGACTTCCCGCTCGAGGCGACGGTTTTTCTCCTTGGCGCGCACCACGACATCGAGCCCCCGGGTGCGGGCCTCCAGCAGATACTCGAAGATGTCGGCTTCGCGATCGGCCAGGGTGATGATGCGGGTGCTCGGACACTGCGCGGCGG
>Ga0210399_10000369_pt1 | contig 36079 bp, 34 predicted proteins | sample IncBWC14MmetaG_FD_150865 | JGI IMG/M metagenome (GOLD analysis project Ga0210399, IMG submission 150865) | Forest soil microbial communities from Barre Woods Harvard Forest LTER site, Petersham, Massachusetts, United States - Inc-BW-C-14-M | ecosystem: Environmental > Terrestrial > Soil >... | reverse complement strand
CTTGCTGCACAGCATGGAAGTCTCAGAACCGCTAAGACACGTCTGATTGTATCGAGCGTGATTCTGATTGCGTTGATTTCTGTCAATACGGGGATGCTGGGCCAGATTCTGCGCGACATTGGATTCATTCCCCATGACCTGATTTACTTTGGTGTTCCTCTGTATCTAGTCTTCGCATTCATCCTCACGCTGGCGGAGGCCGGACTGGGATATTTGCATACGGCTGGGCGACCGACTCCCGACGAGCCCTCTCGCGTTGCGGCGTGGCCTGTAATCGCAAGCTGCTTTGCTGTAGTGATTGCCTGCGTGGAAGGATTTTTCTATTCACAAGTTGCGCCTAGCAGGGAATCGTTGGTTGATTTACCAATCGGATATCAAATCAAGCAGGGAACCTTGTTCTTTCTTTGGGGGGCAACACTTGTGCTGGTTCTCTTCGGTCTGGGGACCATCTGGTCCACAGCGCTGGAACGAATCACTCGCTCTGCGGACCACTTCCCGGCACTCGTTAAGCGGTTAACGGACTATCGCGAGAAATTTGCGGCGGCTTGTGAGGGAGCGGCGACGAGCGCGGGCCAGTTAAGAAAAGAGGTTGATACAGTGCGCCAAAGCTTCCAGGGCGCAGCGCAAGAGGCAAGTTCGCTCGCCGCTTCCTTGAAAGAGTTCGAAGATGCAACATCAATCAAGCAACTGGAGGCCGATGCGCCCAGGCCACTGACGACAGCCGAGGCTTATCACTTCACGCATTTATCGGGTCTGTGGTTGTTGCTTACAGTCTTCGGCGTTTTCTTTGTCGCAGCGAATGTGTTTTACGCGGTTGTCTACTCTTTCCCCTATTTAGCCAGTCCCGCAGCGTCGTACGTTTCGTTGGGCTTGGCAGCATGTTTCCTGATTTTGGGCTTACTGGTGCCGCGTGGCGAGCTGCTCCTCGATGGAGCTGGAAATCGACGCTTAATTGTTTCTGGATCTCCTTGGATGAAGAGAATAACTTTGGCATTGGGGATCATGGTAGCTCTCGCTTTTGTTGCGCTGCTCTGGCGAGTTCGCCTGGCTGGTCACCAAGCCGATTTGTGGATCGTCATCCTGATCCTTGGCTGCGCGTTGGCGGCTGCCGCCAGTCAGGCCCGCGCGACCGGCAAAGGTTTGCGCATATGGTTCAACATGTGCGGGAGTGCGTTGCTTACATGCATCGAGGCGATTATTCGCCTGTGCGGGAGAGTTTTCTTAGCTGGGACGTACTGCATCGAGTGCATAGCTCTTGCTTGTGCGGCACCTATATTTTTGATCCGTGGTCGCGAGCTGCCTTCGTTGCATACGGTCGAAGAGCCCAAGCGCCAATCGTTAACGGCGGCATAGCGCCTATTGAGTTCGTTCCCAATGTCTTCTGGCCTCCTCAGATCTCGAGTCGCGGCAGCACTCCTTCTCGTAGTTTCTTGCAGCGCGTGCTCCGTCTCCAAGTCTCAATCCGCAGGCAGTTCTCTTGTCGTACTCGTCGATTTCAGCAAGAGTTTTGTACCGCTCTCAAACGATGAGAGAGCGCTTCACGAGCTTTCATCCGCTGCGGCTGAACTCGCTCAACGGGAATGGCAACCCCCGGTCGTAATTCTGTGGTCGCGTATACAGAGTGCTAGTCTCATCTCAAGCCCTTTGTGCGGCCCTTATCAGTTTCAGCAATCCCTCATCAAGCGGGACAGTGACGACTCCTCGCTGATTAAACAAAAGCTAGACGCATGCACCACGGCAATTGTTAAGGCTTCCAGCATCGCCACCGAGCAGACGCCCTATACCGATATTTCTGGCGCGATTGCACTCGCAGCAGAACAAGGTGAGAGTGTCCTCGGGGCGAAATATCTCGTTATCATTTCCGATTTCGTAGAAGATCTGCCGCCGGGCAGCCAAGCCGTAAAGCTGCACCTGAACGGGGAACGTGTCCTGCTGCTGCACAAAATGGGAACCGACCGGAAGCAACCCGCGCTGGTCGATCATCTTGCTCACATTCGCCAGTGGAGCGAGACATTACGACAAGCTGGGGCGGCGTCCGTCACCGCTCTTCCTCTGAATTCCACTACGCGCGCGCGTATAGTACGAGCCTTGGGAGCCGGAACGAAGACGGGCACCGATGTGGTTGTGCTCCAAGACCTGCCCGATACCGCCCGGTTGGACGTTCTTAAAACACTTGCAACAACGTTGAGCAAGGCCGCCCGCGATTGGGATTCACCCGTTACCGTGACATGGGCGGACATGCGGGATGATCCCAGCTCTCCGTGGCAGATGCCGCCGTTAGAGTTCACTCCCCGGCTCATCAAGGCTTCAGATGCCTCGTCAACGGAACAATTCCCGATGCTTCTCAACGAATGCGCCGAAGGCATGAAGAAGTTCTCACCAGGAGCGAGGAACGGAGACATAGGTGCCTCCCTTAACTATTACTGGTCGGCTGGCGCGCTCGATGCGCAGCATGTGTTTCTCATTGCTTCCAGCTTTCCTGATTCGCCCAGGGCGGAACGTGACCTGCCGTTAGATCTGACTGGCGTAAGGATTGTGATGCTCCCTGCTCCCAATCAGGTAGACGCATCTGACGAGTCTGCATATTTAGCGCGCGTCTCACGTTGGGAGAAACGGTTGAAACAACAACACGCAGCCGTTTGCCGGGTGCCCTTCAATGGCGTGACGACGAGTTCGCTACTTGGATGTATCTATGAGCACTAATCCCAAACCCAATCCGACGTCGCAGCTGGTCCCTGGCGCGCCTCATACGCAACGAAATTGGAGTGCGATCATTTCCGGGCGAGAACCAGCCTTCGCCTGGGCTGTGGCCACATTCCTTGGCGGTGTCTCGATAAGTGTCGTTCCCACGGAAACGCTCGTTCGCCTCCTCCTGCCGGTAGGAGTCATGTTCAGCTATGTGTGGCTTACCTATCCAAGAGGTTTACCAGCGGGTTTGCGAGCGGCGCGTATCGCTCAGCTGGCTGATTCAGCTTACTTCATGGGTTTCCTGTGGACGCTCTGGGCCTTAATCGATTCCTTCGTTTTGAAAAACGCGAGCCCCGGCGCGCAAACCGCCTTTCGCGTCTTTGGCTATGCCTTGGTCACTACTACTGCCGGCATGGCGACGCGGTTATATCTTCTCCAGTTTAAGTATGGTGCTGGCGATCAAGAGGCTGAAGCGGAATTTACGGTCGAACAAAAGCTCCAAGAGTTTGCGACTGCAATGCAGGGCGCTACCCAATCAGTTCAATCATTTCAGACGCTCGCGGATGGGTTGAATCGAGACGTTGACCAATTATCTAAGACGCTGGGTTCGCTCAGTAGCGACTTTTCCGGTACGCATCAGGAGACAACGAAAGCGATTAAAGACAACATTACGACAGTAGTTGAGGATATCCGCAGTGCGCTGAAGGCTCCTGTACAAGAATACGGCCGGGCCATCCGAGCGTTCACCGCTAACGTTGATCAGCAATCGCAGCTTTTCATCGGGGTCCTGCAGAAATCCTCGGGAGACCTTAATCAAGCTATTAAGAATAGCGCAGAGACCGCACATACAATTCTTCGCGCGACGAGCGAGCAGATTGCTTCGGATCACTTGGATCTATCGCAGCGCCTCGGCAGCCGAACTGCCCGCATTCTTGAGGAGCTGCATAATTTGTCGAGCCGGATGGCTTCCCTTGATATTCCTCCGGATGGACTCAAGAAGATCGTTGAGTCGTTCAACCAGTTGGAACGAGCTCTCTTGGCGGTTGCCGGCCTGCTCCGGCCCGATGGACAACTCCGGGCCAATCTCGTTCGCTTTGGAGACGAACTGCAACTCCAAACTGACACAGTTACCAAAGCGCTTACGGATATCACGACTCGCCTCAATTCGATACAAGTGCCGCCGGAAGTGGTCATCGACATCAGTGAGTTGACCCGCGCCACAGCGGGCCTTCAAACAAGCGTGGACGGATTGCTCCAGAAAGCGAGTGATCAAAGATGGCAGACTGCACCACAAACTGCCTCGGACGCCATTGTGAAGCTTACCGCTTCGTTAAATAACTTGCGTCAGTCCGTAGCCGATGTAGACGCGTCTGTGAAAGAAGCTGCAGACAGTGCGGATGGAGACCGAAGTCGATGGTCTCTAAGAAATCTGTTTCGGTAGTGATGGACCATGCGATCGCCCGAGCCCACCAAGACAGACCTCATTATAGGCATGACCCTGGCGGAGACCTTTCTTCTCATGCTTTTCATTGTTTGGTATAGCCAGGGTGCTGGAGCCGGCCCGTCGTGGGAAAAAATCGCGAAAGACAGAGAAGCACAGATTAACGATCTCAAAGCTCAACTCCAAAAGCAGCAGGACAAGGTGCTTGAACTGGAGAGAATTCGGGACTGGTGGCGGAAGAATTTTGGTACGAATCCCCCCCTTTCGATGGATGAGCTTCAGGTTGCGCTCGGACCGAAGGGCCTGACGATCATCAAGACCGATCAGCAGGCGGCGACGAAGGGTGTTGGCAGATCGAATCTTACGCCAAAGTGCTCCGAAAAGGGCTTGAAAGACGTGCTCTTCGCCACAGTGATTCGAGGACGGGATTTATATGGTGTCAATGACCAGGACAAGAAATTCGACGAGCTACTGAGTGCCTATGAGCCTGAATTGAGCGAAGCACGAAAAAGGGACTGTAAGTATTTGATAAACGTGTCATATCAACACGATGTTGGAACGGACGATTTCGTATCCGCCCTTCGACGACTCCGAGCTGTGTTTTATGTTCAGCTTCTATAAGCAGGCATAAATAAGATTGAAAACGGGCTACCGAAGTATTAGCCTCCGGTCGGAGATTCTTCAGCTTCTTATGTGGTCTTCTGTGATCAAGCCGCCTAGGGTTTCGGTTAGGCTTCCATTAGCGGCTATCCTGCCGTCTCTTTCGTGCAGTGTCGTGCGTTTAGTGCTGGTCGTGCTTACAAGCTGCATTCTTTTGACTGCGCAGGCGCAAAATGCAGCTAGGGACAACCTCGTGATTTGGGTTAACACCCGGTCCGGGGTTTACCACTGCCCTGATTCGAGGTGGTACGGCCACACAAAACAGGGAACGTACATGAAGCAAGAACAGGCGATAGATGAGGGCTACAAGCCAGCCGGAGGCAACGCGTGCGACGGCACCGCTCGCGTTGAAACGGTACCCGCTACTGGGACGAGATGCGGTTTTGAGAGGTGGCCCGTAAAGATTCTTGCTGACCAAGACAAGAAGAGTGTGAATTTTCGACCTCTTGATTCCACAATAACCACTCTTTCTGCCCTGCCAGTTCCACAGGTCCGTTACCCCCAAGATCGACGTATCAATGATGCCGAACTTCGCGTGTATCGAGTGCGAGCAAAACTGCTGCGTGTGCGCGAAGAACCTGATTCGGATCTTCATTTAATTATCGGGGAGCGCGACAATCCTACAGTCACCATGATCGCTGAAATACCTGCCTCGTATTGTGCTGTCGGTACGGGATACGAAACGGTCTTCGATAAGTCCAGGAAGACGGTTCTCCGGGCCCCAGTCGGGTCATTACTCGAAATCGAAGGGGTGGGTTTTTTTGATGTGATTCATGGTCAGCGCGGGAGGGCCCCCAATGGATTCGAGCTGCACCCGGCCCTCAGTGTGCGAATTGTGCCTTAATGCGGGCCCTCGGTGATCACCAGTCAATGCCAGCCTATTGAGATTTCCCCGTGACCCAGTGCGGAAGGACCTCGACGAAAGGTTTGCTCGGGAAGTTCTTGGCTTACCTGAACAGATTCTGGCTCCCGGCGGTGCCCTCGAAGTGTTGCGAGTGAAGCTGGCGCTTGAGAGCCTTCGATTCGCGGTAATAAATAGAACTCATCTCGTTCTATGTCAAGTGCTGAGGTCTCGCGGATTCGTGTGCTCGCGCCCAGTCGCCCCTGGCGTCCCACCATAGTCCGGAGAGGGCGAGTGTTAGCCCCTCTGGTGGATTGGGCTGAGCTAGTGACGTGCGGAATTCGTCCGAGGTCATGTTGCGTACTCTCAGATGCAGTTCAGGATGCCATAATACGCTCCCCTGCGGCGTAGCGACCGCAGGTTCCCTCCTCGGGAGCGGGTGCGATTGATGCTCATTGCTCAATCCATTGGCGGTCTGTATTGCACAGTTATACCAGCGCGGGCGATTGATACTTGAAATAACGGCCTTCTTGAGAAAGGAACCACGATGCAACATAGCGCGACCAAGTTAGCCAAAGGAACGCGAGTCATCACCGTTCAGCAGCCTTGGGCGACGCTTATTGCACTGGGCGAGAAGTGCGTAGAGTACCGTTCATGGGCCACGTCGTATCGCGGGCCGTTGGCCATCGCTTCGAGCAAAGGTTTCCCCAAGCATCGACGCGAGGATTGCGAGACTGGATGGGCAAAGAAGATGCTTCGCAAACACGGTTTGAGCGCGGACGATCTGCCACGCGGCAAGGTACTCTGCATCACGGCACTGGTTGGCTGCCGTGAAGAGGGCCGTGATTACGGATTTGTGCTTGATTGTAAGCGGCTCAAGGTATTCAACCCGCCAATCGCCATACCGCGTGGCGGCTTCCACCTTGGTCTATGGAGGTGGCGGTCATCGCACACCCGATCGCAAACGGCAAAATCCCGCCGCTCAACGAAAGAACGTTCGGAGACAGCGAGGAAAGCGAACGCGACTCGGACGCCGGAGCAACGTTCGAAAGCCGCACGGAGGGCGTGGGTCACGAGACGGTTGGGTCTCTAGGGCGGTTGCCAAGTGAGCATAGTGAATCGTCACCAATGACACTTACTTCCCGGCGCGACGCTTACATCAACCACAACCGGAACATGGTCACTGAGATGTCCCCACTCCCGGAACGACCCGACTTCTACCGATTTCAGCCGCCAATCCTTCGGGACGAACACGTAGTCGATGTGGAATGGCTTGTCCTGATGGCGGTAGAGATATGAGGTGGGCTGCGTTTCGGTTCCCTGCTTCTCCCCATGATGAGCGTGGTAGGCACTGATTGCACCGTGCGCTTCGAGTAGATGCACCACCTCGGTGTGGTTCCGTCCGGGGCGGTTCGCGTCCCATTGCACATTGCTGTTGAAGTCACCTGCGGCGACAACAGGTGCCTCCGTGAACCAGCCACAATGTTCCACCAGACACCGGTGAACCTCCCCGATGTAGTTGTCAGCACGCTTTCTCCCGACTGGACACGCCCAGATCGCCAGCAAGTTGAAGTCCACCGCCCCTTGAACTCGAACGGGAACCACCCATTTGCCGAAGAGTTCGTCCATCGATTGAAGCGTAAACTCCTTGCTACAAAAGACGCCCAGCCCTTTGTTCGGATTGGCACCGAACCACAAGCCAGAGAAACCGAGGGTGTAAAGAACATCCACCGATCTCTTGGAGCACTCCTGAACGACCGCGATATCCGGACGCAGCGTCAATAAGCTAGGCGCTTTACGAGCAAGAGCCATGCCGCAGTTCCAAGTCACGATGCGCAGGTGTGCCATGTTCCTGAGTCTAGCCGAACAGTCTCAGCGATTGTCTTTTCAAACCGTTCAAACCAATGGGTGGACAACACAAGAAAGATCGGCATCAACCTGTACACATGACGTACCCTTCTTTCTGGCACTGGACTTTTACAATCGACCTTGTTCGGAGGCAGTGAGAAATCGCATGATCGAAATCCAACAGTTTGAAAATATCAAACAAAAACACGGTAGCTATGCCAGTTGGGCTGTGTGGGCTGATGCGTCAGAAAAGCCGAAATCAAACATGGGAGATGTTAGTCATTTCAAAAACGAAAGTGTCTTGAGCGTTCTGAAAAACGATGTCGTCATGGTTGGATTGAATATTTCTAGACCCGTTTCTGAACCATTTGTTAATTTCCATGATCCCAATCCAAGAGCGAATGATTTCAAGATTCGATATGCCTTTAAGGATTCGGCGTACTACGGAGCTTACATGACCGACATCATAAAGGGCCTCGAAGAGGTGATGTCCAGCAACGTGATGAAATGTTTGAAGGAACATCCAGAGATCATTGAAAAACACCTGAAGACTTTCCGAGAAGAAATGCAAGACCTCAAGGCCACGGCACCAGTTATCTTGGCCTTCGGCAGAGACACCCACAAACTCTTAAGCGAGAACTTGAATAAGAATGAATATCGCAGGTTGATCAGGCTTACCCATTACAGCCATCACATAGGGAAAGAAGCGTACAAAGAAATCGTGCTTAAAGAAATCGCCATCGTGCTGATGAGGAAAATGGGACGACCGTGTTCGTCCAGTCCATAGGGCATAACTGATCCGAAAGGAAACCCCGGCTGTTTGCGCGAAAGAGTCGAGAGGCTTCCAATGCGGGAAATGTAGACCAAAGTTCGTGCTCGCTCTGCGAATGAAGGTTCGGGGACGAGAGGCTGATCACTCCCTGCGCTCGTGCCCGCGTGTTTTCTGATCGATGAGGAAGACATCGCCGTCCTTCTGGCAGTTTAAATAATCGTTTTGGGGTTGTATACGGAAGCGTCTGGGCTGTTGAGGAACTGTGCGGGCTGCTACCGGAAGCCGCGTCCGCCGCGAAGCGGATTGAAAAAAGGCTTATCCTGAAAGCACTCGGCGAACAGGCGAGTTAAATGACGGCATTCAGCATCGTCTGGTATGTGGCAGTCAGCCTGTTCTTGGGCTATTGCGGCTGGCTCTTGACCTTTAGAACAAGCACAGCGATAGGCAGTTTGCTTATGCGCCTGCGGGTCCTTTCTCTTGATCCGGCGCCGGTTGGCTCAGCAGAAGGAGCCTTTGAGCAAAGCGTCGGCTTGCATCCATGAATCGATCAAGGCCGTCCGGGAGAAACAACTGCGGACAACCTTTTCGGCACGGAGGTTCTAGCGAAGCTGCCATGATGGGCCCGACGGGCATCCCATCCTTCACTCCCTGGACGCATTGAACACAAAAAACACCTGATCGGCTAAAAGCGGCGTAGCATCGAGTATCGAACAGATCTACACCTTTCCAATCAAAGTCAAGCATCGCTAATCCGTCCATCACATCACCACCGGGTTTTTGGGCCTTCCAATTCTGCAAAAGTTGATCCCATGTAGGCGGCTCCGTGATCAGAAGCCCGAGTTGCCGAGAGGCGAGCAGTGTAGAAAGGTGAAGCGCAGCCTCCAGATCCCAGAAGTAGTACCGTGCCAAGCGTACAATTTTGTTGGAATTGATAGGTTCAATCCCGCTCTGGGCTTTTGCTAGGGTATCTCGTAGCTCAGCAAGCGTTTCTTGAGCTGCAGCGCCGGCGTGATCGATCGCACCAGATAAACTTTCCGTCGCGCCCAAGTAGTTGGTAGGTTTTAGACTTTCTGGATCGATGCGAGAGAATCTTGCACTTCCATCGGAGGTTATGTAGACACGTTGGTATCCTAGGGCCGCGTTATCGCCACTTTTGAAGAGCTCGATAGCCGGGAACGGACCAGTTTTGTACAAATCAATCTCGATCTTCATTGCTGGCCAAAGTAGCGCCACCGTTGCCAAAGATAACCCGCTCCATCCGGACGAATTCACCCCTATAACGTTCCAATGCTCGTCAAAGCACGGGCCGCCACTCATTCCGTGCTCTATCTGCCCCTCGAGTTCGATATGAGCGAGCGGTTTGTTCCATTTTGGTTCGTCGGTTCTCGCTTCAACCTTTACAACCCGGCATTCGCATTCCGCGGGGGATATGTTCAAAATGCCGTCGCACATCTCGGAGTTAGGGAAGCCAAAGATACGAACTCTATCACCGGGCGCTGGAGGATTAAGATTGAGCCGCGCAGAGGCCGGCTTGGCTTGGCCCTGGCCATCGCCCCACCGGCTCGGGCGTGCGAAGCGCAGGAAAGCAATATCAGAAAGGACTGAACCGTAGATGAAGTCGACGGCCCAGACGAAAACCTTATTATCGTAGAACTGCACCGCGGTCAACGAGAGGGGTTGGTCAGAATGTCTGTAGCCGTCGACTTGCTCCCGGTACCTAACGCAGCCATCGATGACATGGCTCGCCGTCATTGCCAGACCAGGGGCGACTGCTACCCCGCTACCCACGCAACGGGAAATGCCGCGGTAGTTGTCAACAAGGGCTAATGCGAATTGGCGTCCCGGATAGTCCAGGGTCACCCCGCGCAGCTTGAACTGCACGTCGCGACTTTCATCTTCGCCACTAGCCATCCGCCCTCCAGGAGAGAATTCGCGCGGCCACATCTACCTTCCGACAGTCGAAAATAGCACTCCGCGCTATTTTCACAATCTATGGTAATCGAAATAGCGAGATTGGCTATTTGCACGGGCGAATGCATCGTGAGTGGTTTCGTAACACTTACCAGCGGCGAGGAAAGATCTGCTGACGGGTGCACTGCGTCAAATTGCGAATGCGAATTGACACGAATGCATAGGCGGGCGGGAAAAGGCAGCTCTTTACGTTGCTGGGAGGGTCAGACAAAAAAACGCTGGGCTGGAACCTCGACTCTGGTCTAGAGATCAAGCATGATCCATGTTGGCGCGTGGTCGCTCGCGTTTTCCTGCCCACGCGCCCATCGGTCAACACCGCCGTCCACGAGCCGGAACGACAACTTCGGGGAGAGCAGAAAGTGATCGAGTCGCATGCCTTTGTCCTTCTGCCACCGTTCAAATTTGGGGATTACACAAATTTGGGCTGCGAGACGAAATCAAAGATCTAAGAGGTTGAGAGTCGTTTCTCCTACCTTTCCCAAAACCGGGAAAGAGTGGGGCAGCCTTTTTTGAAGTGAGGGCAAGAGATCGAAATCAATAAGGTGGACCAGCCCCAATAGTTGGCGCTCTCTACTTTGTCGCTGCCTTCTTCACGGGCCGAAACAGCCCGTACCTACCATGCTTTTCGTTGGCCGTGAAGTGGATGCCCTTGGCGGCATACTCCGGCGGTGGATCGGTGTTGTCGATCACGAATATCTGCTGCTCGCCGGAAAACTTCTCCAGATGCTCGTAGAAGCGCGGCTTCAGGTCGGTGGCCGTGATGTTCTCGTCGTCCGGCATCGGCTCTTTGTATGCAAGCAGGGGCGAATCGAGGATTACAAATCCCGGATGCGGCATGCTCCGTGAACGGCAATACTCGAAAAGCGCGAGAACGAATGCCGAATAGGTGATGGCGCACAAGCCAGCGCCGCGACTTCCGCGCGGGCGTCCTCCGATGACCACGTCCTTCGTCTTCTCGTCGAAGTAAACATCTGTCGCGCCGGGGAAGTGCCATTGTTGGAGGATGTCGCCGACGGTGATCGAGAAATCGCGTAAGACAGATTTCGATATGTACTGATCAACGTCAGGCGACGCTTCCTCGACGACAGGTTCCGGCTTCGCGGGTTTCGTCGGCTCGTCGAGCCTTCGCTGAAGAGACTTGATCCGCTTTTGGAGCGTGATTGCCTGAGTGACAGCGGCCCGTCTTTCGATCAGCTTCGTATATTCCTCGCGTGCGGATGAAAAATCAGGCGACAGGGCATTGTCGATTTCCTGCTGGTAGCCGTTCAATTGGCCGCGAAGCGCTCCCGCGTCTTTGACGACTGTTTTGTCTTCTCCGGTGAGCGAAGCGACCGTTTCGTGCAGCTCGGACTGCAGGAGCTTGATTTTTGCAATTTCAGCCACAGCGGCTTGGGTCACGGCATCGACATTGCCGTCGCACGCAGCATCATGACGCTGGCCTTCGGCAGGCGCGCCGCATAACGGGCATTGCATCGGCTCACGGAGGACAAAGAACTGGCCGGATTGCTGGATGGCGGCAAGGCGCTTCAGGTCGTTGCTGTACTGCTGGTCGAGCAGCCGAAAACGGTCCATCAATTCAACGATCTCGTTGTGACGCGCGACGAGGCGAGTGTAGCCTTCATATGTCTCGCGGCGCTGCTTTGTCGTCGTGTTGATCTTTCCTTCCATCGAACGAATCGTGGCCTGCAACTTGTCGATCTCTTCGTCGATGTCGTCTTCCTCTTTTTCGAGGCCTTCGGGATTTTCAATCAGGCGCGCAAGCTCATCCTCATAATCAGTGATCATCTGCGCGACCGTGTCGGGATTGAGCGGCCTCCGTTCAAGTGGGGGCTTCGGGTCTGCCGGAACATCGGTTTCGGGCGTTACCGATGAATCATCAAGGCCTGTCAGAAGCAGGCGAAACACACCATATTCGCGCGTCACTTCAAGCCACTGGCCGGTGAGGATCGGGCTTTTGTTGCTGGTGATGCGCGGATACGCGATCACAGAAAGATGCGCGAGCGCCCGGAAGCCGAGCGACCGAAGAGTGCCTTTCTCCTTGCTGTAAAGAATCTGTTTTTTGTCGAGGCCGATCTGCTGGAGAAGCCAGTGCGACAGGTTGTTGTAGTTCTTGGTCGTGTGCACGGCCGACATTTTCTTCGCGCGCTTGTCGTCGGCAGGGACTTCCTTCAGCAACCCGTCAAAGAGACGGAAGGCACCCTTGTTCACGCTACGCTGGATTGTGTAATCCTTGCCGTGCGCGCTCAAGCCAAGCAGGATGCTGTCGAAGCCGTTGCGCTCGGGAATGTCGCGCAGGTCGTCGCCGGCACCAAGCATAAAGTCGATGGCCTCGACGAGGAATGTCTTGCCGGTGTCGCTCGATCCATAGAGGATGTTGAATCCGGACTTGAAGGGAAATTCAACGGGTTCTTTCCCCGGACCGAGGAAGCGGATGAAGCGGAGCTGTAGGGGGTTGAAGGCCATCAGAATAGCCCCGGCTGTTCCGGAATCTGGAACTCGCGCGACCATTGGTCGTAAACCCTGGTCAGCATGAGACGGATATCCTGATCACCCATATCGTGGAATCGTTCCACGACCCAAGTGGCCCGGTCCTTGAGATCGGCCAGGTACTCGGCATCGAGAGCGTCGAGGAACGGTCCGGCATCGTCGTCGGCCTGATACATGAAGCCGTTCGGTGTCGCATGTCGCGTCAGAAGGCCGCGGCTGATCATGAGCATCAGGCCGCGCTCGATCAGCTCGCGGCGGACGAGAAGCTCGCCGGAGCGGAGCGGTAATGCTGGGTGGATGCTGGGCGGACCGTCCACGTCGCCGGTGTGGACCATGATGTAGTCGAATTCAAGAAGCCTTTGCAGGTCGAGCTGCGTCGGGTACGACTCTGCTAAAAGGATGAGCGCACGTATCCCTGTCTCGATCGGGCTATTGAAGGTCCGGACTGTTTCGGTTGTCTCAGCCATTCTTCTTCACCCAAACGAAGCGATCTTCGTTAGCCAAATGATGGCATATGCCGTGCTTGTCCTTCGTCTGCACGCGAATGCAGAGAGCGTTGCAGTTCGGCGTCAGGTTGCCAGCTTGCGTGAGCGTGGCTCCCATTCGGCTGTAGCCGGTGGCATAGTCCATTTCGTATGTGTTGACGACGCCGTGATAAATTTCGTCGCGGATTTCATCGAACGCTCCCGGATCGACGCTGTCACGCGGGAAATTGCGAAGCGACTCTGCATAGTAAAACACTTCGCGCGACCTGTTGAAATGTTTCTCCAGCTCTGGATGCGTGACGAGTTGGCCGGGGCTGTTGAGCTGCAACGAAAGCTTCTCCGAATAAACCTCGAAAAGCTGCTCGACGTAGCGGCTTTCCTTCTGATGTATCGCGTGCGGTGGCGCTTCGACTGCCGGGCGGTCTGGAAATGCGGCTGTGCCGAACCGGCGCGTATGGAAAATCGTATTCGCGTGGCCGCTGACGAGCTGCACCACGGTCTTGTACTTGAAGATCGTAAAGTCGAATTTTTTCAGGTGATCGAGCAGCGGGCCTTCGAGCTTAACTTCCTCAGTATCGGTGATGCCGGTTTTGCAGTGGGCATCCCAATTTTTTACCAGCTCCTCGCGCAGCTTTTTCGGATTAGAGAGAAGACGCTGGAGTTTCAGCCCTACGCCCTTCGATGCGGCGAAGTAGTAATTCGCTGGCGGCGGGAATTCGCCTTTGAACGTGTAATAGACCATCTTGCCGAACTCAACCCATACATGGTTCGGCTGTAACTTCAGGGCATAGCGCTTGCACTGGTAGTTATCCCACGGTCCGCCATACTTTTTGTCGGTGGTGAAAGCAACGATGTCGCGGCCCATATCGCCGGGACCGGACCAGCGTTCAACATCTTTATAGGATTTGAGCGATGTCGCCCATTCTTCCGTGAATTCTTCCCACTGCGCTGGCTCCAGAAGCTCGATCAGCTTGGCGACAGGGAAGTTCATCCCCGAGCCAATCTGTGTTGGCTTGTCCGCGCCGCCGGGATTCAGCTTCCGTAATTTGCCAGCAGGTTTTTCCGCAGCCACAAGCCATCAATCACCGGCGCTCAAGAGAACGCCGTCTTTCCAATTCTCAAACAAAAATGGGTAACAATGTTTGCATCATAAATGATGCACCACGAAGCATATCAGATAGGGATAGGTGGCTGGAACGTTCCCCGTTTTCCTTACCCTTGGGGGCGAGAACCTGAGAACGACCCGCTTGTTCCCCGGGTCACTGGAAGATGTGAAAAAATCAGTTAGGGCCGCAGATGAACTCCCTAAACGCGGATGACCTACAGTGTTTTCTATCGGCCTTCATCCGCGTTCATTGGTGCACCCACTGGATTCGCGCTAGAAGGACGAAAGGACGAAGGACCACGAGATGCGAAAAGGATTTACCAGAAAACCACAAGCGGACGCGCCCGCGACGCCGGTCAAGAACTACATAACGCGGAGCGGGCTGCAGCGTCTCAAAGATGAGCACCGGTTTCTGCTCTCCAGGGAACGCCCGGCCGTGACGGAGGTGGTGGCGTGGGCTGCCAGCAACGGCGATCGCAGTGAAAACGCCGACTATCAGTACGGCAAACGGCGGCTGCGGCAGATCGATGGGCGGATTCGCTTTCTCACGAAGCGAATCGAAGCCGCGGTAGCGCACGGTCGCTCCGAAGAATGCCCTCGTCGCGGCCTGCCCCGCTCTCGGAGCTTCCGGGTCCACCCCTTATGCCCAGCCGCGCACCTGACGCGGAAACGCCTACAACTCATCTCAACGGTACTTCAGTCGAGGGGCTTGATCGGCTGACAAACCGGACAAGCGGAGCGAACCCAAGCGGAAATCGGCGCTTAGCTCCCCGTGGTCAAAAAGGGGTTTCCCGCAGCAGCCGCAAGTGCATGAATCTAATGCCCGAGAAATTCGCGTCTGTGCTGGTCACGCGGGTGTACCCAATGAGACGGTGTGAGCAGGACGATCATGACCGAGGCGGGGACTGCCGTATCCGCCTTCATGGGAACGAAACCAGCCAAGAAACTCGCGTGTCGAACTCCTGACCAGCCGCATTAACGGCAGCCTTCATTACGGGTGCTCCTCTCCTGCGCTCGGAGAAACTATTCACATACCACAGTTTTCGGTGGCTACGTCAGGTTCGCGGCAGGAAAATGACGTACGTAACTAGGTCGGTCCCCGGTTCCGTGATCGAATTCAATGAGGGAGAACGCAAGTTTGCGCCCCCGGTAGGAAGGGCCCCCATTCATGAGGTACATGGCAGTCGTTCTGTTACTGGTGGCGGCGATGTCGGCACAGAACGCACCCAGCACGAACAAGAGTCCTGATCTAGATATCCCAGCGATAGCCCGAGAAGCAAATGGCTCCGTCGTCTCAATCGTCATGTCGGATAAGGATGGTCATCCTCTTGCCCAAGGCAGCGGCTTCGTCATAAGCAAAGATGGCCGCATCGTTACCAACTACCACGTCATCAAGAGCGGCAGCTCCGCCGTCGTTAAACTCCCAGACGGTGCCTTCTTTGCTGTAGATGGTGTGCTTGCATCCGACAAAACTCGCGACGTGGCTATCATCAAGGCGCATGGGAACAACTTTCGGAGTTTAACTCTCGGGGACTCTGGTCGGCTCCAAGTCGGACAGCAGGTTATCGCGATAGGTAGTCCGCTCTCGCTCGAATCGACGGTTTCAAACGGCATTATCAGCGGAATCCGAACTGTCGAGAAAGAAGGGGGCAAATTCGTCCAGATCACGGTGCCGATCTCCCCCGGTAGCAGCGGTGGCCCATTGTTCAACATGGCAGGGAAAGTGGTCGGGATCACGACTTCTCATCTTGTAGGCGGAGAGAACCTGAATTTTGCCATCCCAATTAACGCTGTGAAACCCATGCTTCTGTCCAGATTGTCAAAAGTCCAGCCTCTTCCCGAGGAAGCGGAGCCTGTCACAGCGGAGCAGACGACGGGCGGTTCTCTGGCGTCCTTAGCTGACACAGAAACATGGCTTAACCAGACCCTTAGCTTTATCAATAGCGAGAACGGCGAAGCGTGGATGGTGACAGACTTTGATTTAGGGGACGCATATTACGACCTGGAAGTACAAGCATGCAAAGCTACAGTTGGCAAGTATCCAATTCCTACGAGGGAAAAGCCATTTCTCCAAAGTCACGTCACATATAGTTTTGAACTTGGTGCTATAGACCCGACATCAATCAAGTATGGAGTTCTTTCTCACCCTGACATTTCGTCGGCTGTCGCCGCTCAACTTGACATACGCACGAGAGACGATGCAGAGATAATCACTAGGGACATATTTGCTGGGGGTGAAAAGGACAGCACAGGTGCATTTAATTACAAACAACATGACAGCCACGAGGTTAACCACGTTTCTTTGCTTATCAATCTTGATTATGCACCGCGAGTCGTAAAAGCGTTTCGGCATGCAGTAGAACTGTGCGGTGGCAAACCATCCACGTTTTGAAAGAATTTCTCTGGTAGGCCGCTCACTTCTGCCAAAAGTCCTTTGCGGCTTCTCTCCAGTACAGCATTGTTTCGTCGCTGATTGCGGGCATTGGTTTGTTCTGCTCATCCTCGCAAATCTCAGACAAACAGTCGAAGAAGGCGTTTGCCTCCGCCTCCAGTCCAAGGATGCTCAAACACTTCAGGATTCTCGTGATCCGCAGATGGTTGTGATTCCCCGGAGAAAGCCAGACTGTCGCCTTGGCCACAAAACTCGGAGCGCGGGTGACCGCGATTTGCTCGCCCTTGTGCTCCTCAAGGCCGTAAAAGCTCATCAAGCGCAGGAAAGAGACTCGCAGTTTGTCTTGGAGGTCAGGCGGATTACCCGACAAGTTCGTTCCAGACGACATCCAGTCTCGCCCTGCGCCACTCGGAGGCCAAGGACAGTTCGAACTAAGTTCTTGTAAAGCCGTCTACTGTTTCGAGATCAATAATGGCGAGTTGTTTGCGTTTGCGGGGTTGTGGGAGCGGTGGAAAGACCCCACTGGCAACTGGATCAAGACCTGTTCGATCCTGACAACGACGCCAAATGCCGTGACCTCAGCCGTTCACGACCGCATGCCAGTCATCCTCGATCCAGACAGCTACGACCTTTGGCTCGACCCCGGAATGCAGAACATGGCTGCGGCGTCCGAACTGCTGAAGCCTTTCGATGCTCGGCAGATGCGGCGCTTTCCCGTGAGCGGTCGGATCAATCACGTAGCTAACGACGACGAAGAATGTTCTGCGCCAGTAAAAGTCGCCGAGGTTCAAAGTCGGCTGTTCTAGTTGCGGGAGTGCGACGACAGCAAGGAAAAACGCCCTCACGTTGGTCGATTGACCTTCAGCGATTTACCCGCCCTCCGATCGGAACATAATCTCTGCTATTTCGTCGCTTGCGAGCTTGCTGAACTCAAGGTTTCTTCGCAGGTAGTCGCGAACGTGCTGCTCTCCATGCCTGGCTTCCTCGATAATGCGATCAGTGATGCGTTCTGCGACCTCCGACGAATGGAAGCGCTGAAGCAAAAGATTGGACAGGATGGCCCTCAAAAGATCGCCTCGCTGTTCCGTCACGTCAGTCCGCTGGTCCGTAGTCGCTGTCAATCTTTTCCTGTCCCATTCGCAACCCTGCTTCAAGCGCCTCGGTCTGACTAGCAAACGACTGACATGACTCGAAGTGTCTTACCTCGATAGGCCCGCCAGTATGCGCCTCGATATCGAAATGGACTGTAAACCTAGCATCGGCCAGTGGAAAGGAGGTCACGTGGATTACGTGCCCGATGTACTCATTTTTGGTCCTGCTCATGCGTAGGGAACCAAAAGCCGCTTCTTCAGGATTCCGGAAATGGCGTTCTCCAGTGTCTCTGGAGTCATGGAGCCCTTTTCAAAGTACCCAGCCGCCCCTGCTTGGATGAGCTTCTCGGCATTCTTTTCTGACAGGCTGCTAATTATCAACACTGGAATATTGGTCGTGGATGTTGTCTCCTTCAACGTTCGCAGCACCTCTACACCATCCATATCGGGCATGAGCATGTCGAGAAGGATGATGCTCGGGTGACAACTCTCAGCAGCAAAAAGTCCGGTTTTACCGTCGCAGGCAATGAGAACTCGATAACCCAAGTCCAGCAGTACACGGGAATATGCTTGCGCAATGAACTTACTGTCATCAACAATCAGAACCACATCGTTGCTCAACAAAGGTCACCGTCCTCATCTCCCTTTGCACCGCACAGCAAAACGGACCGGGTGCCGACCGGCCCGAAAAAGTTCAGGGAAAATGGGGAAGGCAGACCCGAGGGATGGTTTGCGGATTTATATCCCAGAACTCTAGCCCGCTTCTAGCCCTCTCGGTACCCATACGAGAGAACCTACCATCGCAACGCGAGGAAAATCTATTATGCCTTGGTATAGGCCCATACTAGAATGGACTTTAGGAACTCCTTGGTACCATCCATGCCAGTCATTCGGATGGTAAGTGACCCTATCTTTGCCTCGGCAGTCAGGTGCCAGCAGCGTGCTGACTTCGCTGCCCGTCGCGACTGTTCCGTCGCTTAAACCGCCCAAGACAACCTCGAATAAAATAACGACACCTAAACCGCAAAATTCCGATCATCGGGTGTCGGGATGGGGCAGAAGAAGAGATTCCGCAGGACTACCGTTGCAGCCGCCAAATACGCAGCCGCAAGAGCTAGAGTCGCACGCGCAACCAAGAAGAGGGCGTCCCGCCGAGCAGGAAAAGCTGGCGATGACAAAGCGTAGTCTCAGGGCAACCAACACACCTCTAATCGGAGTGTGCACTGGCTGCACAAGACGATTGAGGACTTAGGATGACGGTATACCCACCCTCTCAATCCTGTTTTCAATCGCCAAGACCGTTAGGGAAGAGTTTTCCGCCTTCTGGAATTGACGCGCAATGGATTCCGGAAGTGCTTCTTCCAGCTTTCGGGATAGCCACTCTTGTAGCTCAGATTTGCGTTCCAGCGGAAGAGACACAAATCGGACTCCGAACTGGCCCGTTTTCAGCCAGCAGATTGTCGATTCTGCCAAGAATGGTGCTTTGTGACCCGGTATGGTGAACTGAACCTGCACAGGCTCTTCCGCGTTGAGAGGAACTGATGTACTCACGGCCATTCCCCCTTCGCTGATGTTCACGCTGTGGCAGCGAACTTCGGGCATGTTTCGTCTCACGATGGTGACTGGGCTAGAGATGGGACACCGGAAGTAGCGTCGCCGTTCTCTCAATATCAGTCCGTAAGCAGGCTTGAGAGTGTTGCGAATGGACTGCGGAGAAAGGGGCCACCCAAAGACAAAACCTGTCCTCCTGCGGAAGGCTGCTGTGGCGTCTACATCACCGCCGCCGATGGCAAACGTCACCGCCGTTCGGTTGGATGCCGAGAGACGCACCTCGTCCATGATCACCCCGGCCTGTTCCCGTAGTTGGAGATCAACGATAACAGCATCAAATTTTCTGTGGCTCAAAAGGCTAATAGCCGCTTTCCCGCCCTGACAGGTCTCGGGCGAAATAGACAATTCTCGCAGGGCGAGGGTGAACTGCTGGATTGTGACCGGGTCAGCGGACACCAAGAGTGCAGATGCTATTGCCATGATGAGGTAACTTCTTAATCGGCTCGGGCGTCACAAACATTTCTTTCCCACTTAGACCCTACTCCCGCTCGGGAGAGCACCATAGTTACGAGGGGCCAGTCCGCCAATCCCAAGGCGCTTCGCTTAGGGGGCTCTGTGTACAAAACCTAACTTGTGCGGTGCTTGCCGCCCGGGAGCAACCGACTTTGCGAGTGACCTTCCGTGCGAACTCCCTCTTGAGATTCTCCCTACAATGAAATCAGTGCTGTGGTAGGGATTTGAACCGAGGAGAACATATGAGACGAGTTCTGATTGCACCTCTCATGAGTTTGGTGCTGGTGGGATCGGCATTCGCAAAGGAACACAAGGACCACAGTTCGGATTACCAAGCAGGTACATTCGCCGGAACAGGTTTTATTGATACGGGAGCGGTGTCCGACCACGCCAGCGGCGGATTGTTTGGCGGCGGCGGTGTAAAAACGAGGAGCATCGGGCACAATGTTGCATGGATTGACGTGCCCACGGGCCGATACACAATCGACCCGCCTTTCAGCGTTGGTGCGGCTATTGTTCTTGGAGATAAGGTTGACCCTCACAAACGTTGGTTTGTAGATCAGATGCACCCCGGCGATAAGATTCTTTTCGCAGCCAAGTGCACCGACAAGCATAACGATTGCCAAATCTGGGTTCCCAATCCCGACAAGGTAGGTAAAGAAATCTCAACGGTCGGGCGATTCGAGCCTCTGGCGGCAAAAACAAACACCAACGCGCTTTGCGGGACGGGTAAGCTTTCCGCCACTTTGGAAGCACAGGTCTGCAATCAACCAGCAGCCGATCCACAGCCTACTCCTGCCGCCGAAGCCACTCAGCCCGTAGTTACGCAGCCTGTAGTAGCAGCGGCACCGCCTGTTCAGCCCGTTGCTGCGCCCAGCGTTGCCCCAGTTGTTGCGATAACTCCTGCGGCGGCTGTGGCAACCCCTGTGCTGACTCCTGCGGTACAGGAAGTTAGTCTGGGTGAAGCGGCAAAGCGTAACAAGCAACATGCTGCTTGCCTCAAACTTGTGGCAGACAACCCAAGCATTACATGCCAATAGTTTGCTTGATGAGGAGCAAACGACAATAGCGAAACTCATTGCGTTCGTAAATCCCGCGCTTCTGCATCGCCCAAGAGCGAGATCACTCCCGCTCTATCAGGCGCAAGAGCTACGGAGCAATAAGGATCGACTATCGGCAGATCACATTTTCGCTCTACCACCAGTCGAATTTAAGACAGGATAGGAAGGTTACCTCAAAATGTGGGAAAACTTTATTGGCCAGCAGATTCGAAGATGCAATCGGAACCTGCTCATGGCGAACGTCATCTTCCTTTTCGCGGGCATCACATTCGCCGCCGCTTGTGCGCGTTTTGTGGGGGCAGACGAAGGGTGGTGGACGCTCGGGATTGGTTCGCCATTTCTTGTGCTAGCCGGTTGGAACTTGTCGAAGTGGAAGAGGCGAGTGCGGGACTACACTTGTCATCCCATTTGTAAGCGCCTCGCATGTTTCGGCACCGTGGAGCAAGTTGTCCAACAAATAGAATCGGCAATCCTGCTGAACCCGGTGGAGAAGATTGCGGGCCTCAAGCAATCTGGCCCGTGGCTCTTCAAGCCAAGCACCTTCGGTCTGACGTGCTTTTATGTTCCAGATTTGGTGTGGATTTACAGGAAAGTTACGACGCATAGCGTGAATTTTATCCCGGTCGGGCAATCGTCTGAGGCGTTGCTATACGACCGCTATGGGTTCTCTGCAACGAAGCAGGCCAGCAAGAAAAAAGTGGAATTGTTGATGACGAACATCACCCAGCAATCTCCTTGGATTGTGGCCGGATACAGCAAGGACTTGGCTAAGATGTGGAATTCGCGCAAGGCAGAATTCATTGCCGCAGTTGATGAACGGCGAAAGGACTTCGCTAAAGCGGCAGCGGCAGGCAGTGGAAAATGACGTGTTGTGTGGCACTGTGAGCGATGGCCAGACTTAGCGCGATTTCCACGGGCTCCGTGGTAGTGCGCCGTCAATATGGTCATCTGGCGCGGTTACCGTGACCAGGAGGCTGGCCCCCGAATCGGGCTCTTCTAATGGCGAACAAACATCTGCCCTTGAATCGATGCGCAACCGGGAAGCTCTCGCTGAGGAGATCAAAGAAATCATTCGATGGAGAATTCCGAACACTTCGCGGGGCCTTGTGGCATATCAGACGGTTCGCGCAACTTTTCTTCAGATCGTCTCAGATCAGTTTCATCAACGGCTAGATTCTGTTCTTCAATGGTCTCCGGTGGAAACGTATGCGGAGTTAATCCGTCTGGCGGATCGATTCTTCGGGAAACCCTGCTCGGCTCGGCACAACTCTATGAGACGCTAAGGTCACGTGCGGAAGAGATGAAGTATCGCTTGGGCCATTAATGAACCGCTGGCAGGTATTAACCCGTCCTTGATCTTTTCCCTGTCCCGGCTTAATTAACCCATATCTGTGGAAAAACGCTTTACATTGTACTGCATCTTAGCGGTATAATGCATTACATCATGGACGCGAATTGACATGCCACGTGGGAAGCCGAAGACAAAGACGGCTGTAATGAGCCTGCGGATTTCTCCAATGGTAAAGGCTGCGGCGGAACGGGCCGCAGAACACGATCATCGTAGCGTTACCAACTTAGTTGAGGTTCTCATCCTCAATCATTGCAAGAACCTAAATATCCCGGTTGAGGCCCTCACCCCTAAGGAGACCCCCTAATGAAGAGACCTGCTGCCCGCCGGACCACGAAATCTGTAGCCGATCCAAGTCCCCAAGCTCCAGTCGATGAGATCCGATTTTATCGTGCGAACGAACGGCCGTATGGAGCATTCAGCAACCTATTTCGAAGGTCCATTAATTTTGAGGGACAGGAGTTCCCAACAGCGGAGCATGCCTATCAAGCGGGAAAGGCGCGAAAGGAAGAGGTTCGGGCGTGGATTCTAAGCGCGCCAAGTCCAGGGCTAGTTGCGATGGCCGCCCACGGGCTCTATACGTGGGACATCGTACCCGACTGGTCGCAAATCAAATATGATCGAATGCGCCAGGTACTTCGGGCAAAATTCACTCAGCATGAAGATTTGCGCCAGATTCTCCTTTCCACTGGTAGTGCCCGGATCGTGGAAGCCGGCCGTGTAGCGAACGTGGTGAATTGCACTTGGGGAGAGGTCAATGGGAAGGGACGAAATATGCTCGGCGTATTGCTGATGGAGTTACGCACGGAACTTATGAAGGCTTCGTCCGCGGCAATTCCCAAAAAGAAAACCGCGTACCCGCGAAATGGGATAGCTGGGCACGGGAGTAAGATTTCAGCGACTACCCTGAGACGGGGGGCTGCTGCAACGACCGCATGACCGCCACGCATTACGAACGTGAGCTGAGCGAGCTGGGAGCCACGTATGGCCAAGCCTTGCGGGCCGACATCGAGCATGTGAAAAGCGCGATTGCGGGCGCGAGTGAATCGAGCATTATCGGAGTAGGCTCTGGCGGCTCATTTACGACGGCATCACTTCTGTGCAATTTGCACGAGACCTACACTGGCAGGGTTTCGCGGCCGTCGACTCCGCTTGAAATCATATGCAATCCTACGCTAGCTGCCGCCAGTCCCGTGTTTCTAATCTCGGCAGAGGGAAAGAACCCCGATATTATCGAAGCACTGCAGCGTGCACGCATCCACAGTGCGCGCCCAATTCACGTGATCACAAATCGTGGTGACAGCCCTTTGGCCGAATCTGCCACAACGCTTGCAAGCATCAATCTCCATGTCTTTGAGCTCAGCGAGAAAGATGGTTACCTGGCAACGAATAGCCTCCTGCTCAATTGCGTAGTGATCGCCCGGGCTTATGGCGAGCTCGATGGGGACAAAGCGGCCAGCAACTCTCGACACTCTCAGCCTCTCCGAAAGTTCAGTTACGGCATGGATTTCAGAGTCACACAAATTTGCCAGTGAAGCAGTCAAAAGGAGGGGGATAATTGTTGCCTTTTCTCCTTTGTTGCGGCCCGTGGCCGCGGACCTTGAGTCGAAGCTTTCGGAAAGCGCGCTCTTGTATTGCCAGCTTGTAGACCTACGATCATTCGCCCACGGTCGGCATCTGTGGTTAGCCGAAAGACCCCAAGATTGTGCAATCCTCGCAATGATCGAACCGTCGCTCGCTAAGCTATGGACAGCAATGCGGGCTCTTCTTCCTTCTGACATACCAACGCTAACGATGTCTTTTCCCGGCGCTAAACCGCAGGACCTCCTTGCCGGTCTTGTGGCACAGATGCATCTTGTGTCCGGGATCGGCGATCTTTGCGGCAAAGATCCTGGGCGACCTAACGTTCCGCAATTCGGTCGTGACCTCCACTACATCAATGTGCCGGAACTTATTCCAGCTCCCACGACGCTGCCGGATGGTGGCGAGACGTCAAAATACGATGTACTTGGGGCCCGTTGGCCATCCCTGCAGCATCGAGGGGCGATGCGTCGTGCGTTAAAAAGCTTTCAAGCCGACATAGAAGGCCAGATGTTTCGCGCAATAGTATTCGACTATGACGGGACATTGTCGGTGTCTCGTCGCCCTGATGGTGCACCTCCACAGGCCATTCTCCGCCATATTCGTGGCCTGGTTGAGGACGAGGTAATCGTAGGGATAGCGTCTGGCCGGGGAACGTCCATCCAAGAGGAGTTGCAGAAGTCTCTTCCGGAGAAATACTGGCCGAAGGTCCATGTGGGGCTTTACAACGCCGGTCATATCTCAAGTCTGGCCGAAGCCCCTCAAGAGACCCGGCCGACGAATGAATTTCTAAGTCACGTAACCCGAATCGTCCAAGGTCTTAAAGGCCTTGGCGTGCCAATTGATACCATTCGGACCAGCCATCCTTACCAAGTAAGTGTTCGTTTTCGCGAAGGGGCGAATATTGAAGGAAATTGGTTCGTCATTGCCGATGCTCTCCGTCAGGCGGGATTGGATCTTTCACGCGTCGTTAAGAGCAAACACTCCGTCGATATTCTGAGCCATGAGGCAAACAAATCTCGCCTTGTGGCACACGTCATTCAGGAGTTCAAAATAGACCCTTATCAGATCTTGACGGTCGGCGATCAAGGCGCGTGGCCAGGCAACGATGCCTCCTTATTGGAACACCGTTATTCACTCAGCGTCGATGCACCGTCTCGCCGCTTGGATCGCGGTTGGAAGCTCGCTCCCACGCATAAGCGTGATGTCGACGCTACGCTGTGGTATCTAGATCGGATCAAGAAGATCGGGAACGGCATGTTCAAGCTTGAGCTGACAGAGGAGGGGGCACCGAAAGCTCAATGAGAGATCAAAACGCTCAGACACTCCTTGCGAAGGTGATGAATTGGGAGAGCGGAGACGACGTAAGCAGCCGGGTTCCGTCTCTCCAATTGCTGGCCGATTACAAGTACGACCACTATCAGCGCTTTGGTCCTGGTCGAAGATTCATCGAAAGTCTCGCGCTTTGGCTCAAGCAATTTGATCCCGCCGATCGCAATACTGCTCTAGATCTGGTCCTCGAAAGGCTAGTGTACTTCTCCGAACCGGAACTCTTGCATTTGGTTGAAACTGCCTACCCCGATCTGATCGTACAAGAAAGACTGCAGCTTGTAGCCGGCGAACAAGGAGTTCCTGCCTTCAAAGTCGGCCAGCTGAGGCACCACCCTCGCTTTAAAGAGTTACGGTTAAAAACCTTGTATCTCGGCTTGAGCGACGGGGCGCGGACCAATGAAATCCGACGATCAAGCAGAGGTGAGATCGGTAATGAGCAAATCTGGCAGGCCTACGAGCTCGGTGAAGACAAAGCAATCGATATGGCTGAGGCCTTAAAGACCTCTTTGGATGAGTCCGGCTTTTCTACAAGCAAAGCGCGTTTTAATCTGATTTGGCTGGTCGATGATTTCTCGGGGAGTGGCAATACGTATATTCGCTTTGACAGCAAAGCCAGAAAATACAAGGGCAAAATCAAGAAGGTCTACGACCACCTCAACCATGGAGACCTGATCGACACTTCGCATTACGAGGTCTTCCTGTTGCTTTACGTCGCCACGCGAAAAGCAATTGACCATATATCATATTGGGCCGAGCGCTTTACTTCCGAAAACGGATACAAACCTCTTCAGGTCAGAGTCCTTTGCGTGGTTGAGGACAATGAGGCGCTGACTCGCACCTGGACACCGGAACTCAAATCAATTCTGACGAATGCCGCTTACTATGATCACAGGGGCTTTGACAAACATATTGCGGTCGGGGGAACGACAGATGCGCAGCTCGGATTCGCGGCGTGCGCCTTGCCTGTTGTTCTGCCCCATAACACTCCGAACAATTCCGTTTACATCTTGTGGGGCCCAGAGACCTTCCTGTCGGAGCCTTCTAGATTCTCTGGCCTGTTTCCGCGGGTGAGCCGCCATAGGGAGTCCTGATGGCCTACCGCGCAAATCCCTTCTTGGAACGAATGTCCGAGCGCACATCGGATCAAGAGTTTGTGAGACTGTTTTCGCCGAAAATTCTCGAAAAGCTAGCGGAGGACGCATTTGAGGGCGCGGTGCATATGTTCCGAAGCCCGCCCGGCGGTGGGAAAACAACTCTGCTTCGTGCATTCACGCCATCTGCGCTTCGTGCATTTTGGAATGCTCGCCGTGCACCTGAAATGAGCGAAGCATCTCAACGTTTGGTCGCTCATCAGGTGTTGGATGAGCAAACGGGTCCGCAGGTCCTCGGAGTCCTTTTGTCTTGCGCGTCCGGATACGCGGACTTGCCACCCGGAGCAACCTTTGATCGCGAGGGTCTTTTCAGGGCTCTACTCGATTGCCGTGTCGTTTTAAGAACTCTACGCAGCTTGGTGGTCTTCTTAAATCAGCCTTCAGGCACACTGCTTGACGGCGTAACGCTTGAATACGACGGTATAGCGAAAGATCTGAAATCAATCCCTACTGCAAGCAAGGCTGCCGACCTGATTGCATGGGCTGAGCAACAGGAACGGGCGGTATACGCCGACCTGGACTCAATGGTGGGCAAGCCTGGTGTTGGAATGACTCCTCACGTCAGGTTTGAAGGGGTGTTGTGGCTACAGTCGGTACGCTTTATTGTTGACGGACAACCAGTTGCGCCGCGCAGACTCTTGATGATTGATGATGTTCACAAGCTGCGGCGGAAGCAACGGGCAATGCTGATTGAAGAGCTCACAGAGCTACGCCCGAGTATTCCGGTGTGGCTCGCCGAGCGGAGCATCGCATTAGGTGATGAGTTGATCGCCCAAGGCAGCCGTGAAGGACGCGACATAAGGCAGTATCCGCTCGAAGACATGTGGACGGCGGGCAGGGGGCAGTATCAGTTCGCCACATTTGCACAAAATATTCTAGATCGCCGGTTAGACGCTCAATCCGAAATACCTCCAGGTGCGTTCTCGCAGTATGTCAGAGCCAGTCTACAACCGGCCGACGTGCATGAGCAGATCGAAAAGGGTTTTGCCGCACTTCGAGAGGACGTCTCCCGATATCGAAACAACCCCCGTTACGCAGAGTGGGTTGCTAGAGCCGAAGGTAACTTGGCTGATCTGAGTCTCGAATCTCTGCATGAGTTCTATAGCACAAGAATTTTGCTTGCGAGAGATGCCTTAAAAAGACAGATGAGTTTGGAATTGGCTCCTCTTCCGGCAGAAGAACTTGACCAACGGGATAGCTCTCAAATCGGAGGCGCAGCAGACATTTTTCTGCACGAGGAACTAAACGTTCCATATTATTTTGGTCTTGATCGTCTTTGTGTGATGGCTACCAGCAATGTTGAAGAGTTGTTGTTTTTGGCTGCAAGGTTCTACGACGCATTGAGGGCGAAGCAAATTCTACGCAAAGGCGAACTTCTGTTGTCACCAAAAGAGCAGGAAAAGCTTTTAAAAGAAAGTGCGTCCCGCAAACGTGACTTCATTCCCAAAAATCACTCTGAAGGAAGTCGCGGCCAGCGACTACTAGACGCGATAGGGGCCTATTGCCGGGAGCGTACCTTTCTTCCAAATGCGCCCTACGCTCCTGGCGTCACAGGCGTTCGACTATCCACGCAAGAGTTGGCGAAGCTAAACTCGGGGAAGTTGGGGGTTCTGGGCGAAACTCTAAAGAAAGTACTCGCAGAGTGTGCAGCCGAGAACTTGCTCGTGACACGTCCGAGCGCCGCAAGCACGTCGCGAGATGGTGGGACGGTGTTTTATCTCAATCGAACCCTGTGTGCCTACTATGATCTTCCTCTTCAGACAGGCGGTTGGCAGGATGTCGAATCCAATAAATTGATCGGGTGGATGGAACGGGGGAAGATACCCAGCAAACTGCAACCTTTGGAGGCTTACTAATGCTGTGGCAGCACTATGTTCTCCGAAGGGGACCAGAAATCCACCCCACGTGGGAAATGCTGTACGAAAGCAGGACCGTCAATCTTCTTTACATCACTGGATGCGGCTTTGATGTCCGCAATCAGGTGGTCATGAAAGAATTTGTTCAGAGCCTTCGTGAATCATCCGCGACTATTGGTACCGCAAAGCTCCTCCTCATTGGTTTTAGTGGATATCAGTTAGATCAACCTCTCCGAGATCAGACTGCAATCAACGAACGCGTTATGAGGGAGATGTTTAGCGAACTCGGCCCACCGATTAGCGTCGTTTTCGGTTCATCAAATTCCGCAGACGATGTCAGTGCGAGCGCGGCCATGAGGCAGGGCCTTGAAGAAGTTCTGCGACATCTCCCTGGGGCGACCGATGTTGTGCTCGATGTCAGTTCTTTGCCACGTGTCGTCTATCTATCTCTGCTGACCGGCATCCTCAGCAGTCTGGTGCCAGCGAAGGCGGCTCCGAATGCCCTTTATGCTCAGGGGGTCACATTCCAGATACTTGCGGCGGAAGACGCGGCGCTCGACAGCAAAATCCAATCGGAAGACCCAAGCAACGATCTGATATATATTCCGGGCTTTTCGGGTGCCCTCCAGGCTGAAAGCTTCCAAGACTGGCCGCTCGTGTGGTTCCCAGTTCTCGGCGAAGGGAAGGCTAGTCAGCTAGAGAAGGTCATGAATCAGGTAATTCCCTCCAATGCCGAAATTTGTCCGGTGCTGCCACACCCATCCCGAGATCCGCGAAGGGCTGACCGGCTTCTCGAACAATATAGGGAAGTGCTTTTCGACACGCGGCAAACGCCAACTGTCAACATTCTTTTAGCCCATGAAGGTCATCCGTTTGAAACGTATCGACAACTTCTGGGAGCAATGATCCGCTATCAGAAGAGTATGTCCATCATGGGAGGATGCAGGCTGGTTGTCACGCCGCTCGCAAGCAAGTTGATAACAATCGGGGCCGGATTGGCCTGCTTTGAAATGCAGCCGACCGATCGAGCCGCCTCATATCGCGTAGCAATCCCCTACGTAGAGCCAACCCGATACGTTGCGTCGGTACAAGACATGAAGCGATCTCGGCCGGAAATCGCTGCATTGATTTTAACGGGTCATGCCTACGACGAGGGTACGAGCACCTCACAAGCATGAGCGACGATCTGTCATTGGGTCGGAACCGGTGAGTTGTCGTTCTTGGCCCAGGCTCCACGACGTTCTTTACTGGATGTATTGTGCATGATAAAGGACGTTATCATTCACAACGTAGGAAGGGTTCCAGCGATTAGGGCTGTATTCAGGGCGTGATAATCCCGTTTATCTTGATCACGATCATCTTTCCGAATCCTGTCTAAGCCAGGATTGAAAGTCAGCGATACGCAGCCCTGTGAGTCGATCCGCCTCGCTTGCCCATAGCAATGACATTATTGTTCCGCCTCGATTTAGGTATGTCTGAAACTCGCACTGTGCCTTGCGATATGATAGCCACTTTTCCTGCGCATCCTTCAAGCAACTCATCCAACTGTCCTCGTTGATAGCGCCCCCCACGCTGAGTATACTAGCGTCAGCAGCGCTGACTCTTACTTCAATCTGGGAAAACAGGCGATTCATTTCATCCTGTGTCTTTTTTAAGTCCTCGTTTGCGGCGATATTCATCTCCGTCTGAGTTAACGGCACAAGTCCAAATCTTTCGAACGTCAGGATCTCGTGCAACGCCTTGGCCAGGCGAATTGCTTTATCCAGGAATTCATCGATCTCACTGGCTGCATAAACCGACTCACGCGGTGCCTCATGGCAGAGTATGTGCCTCACTTCAAAAAGACGTGTGAGACAACGAGCCGTCGCCTCATAATCCTCAATGATTGGGCTCTTTGACTTTTTCATAACTTCGGTATCCCAGCGGTCTACCGCAACCTCAAGGAGCGGACGCACGGGTTTTCCGAGAAGCGTTTCGAAGTGACCCACGACTTGACCGAACGAGTTTACCGGCACGCTATGAGCCAGGATATCGCCGAGAGTAATCGTTCGGCCCTGAACGTCGCGGACAAGGGCGAAGTCTATCTTCACGTGCTTTGAGAAATCGATGGCTCTGTCGGTAAACTGTCTGCCATGGTCGATCAAGTCAGCGAGATTTCCTCGGGTGAATACTTCCAGCAGTGTGACGGCTCGAATTACGTAAAAGTCGGGCGCACATGCCTCCCTCTTGCGGTTCTTCGCCCACTCGCGCTGGAGATTCTCCAGTGCATAAGGGCCAAACCTGTTCCATCGAGCGTCTCGTTGCTTAACGTCTAGAATTTCCTGTGTGCGGTCTCGCGTGCTCATGGCATCATTCCTCCGGTGGTGAGAACACTCAGATTGTTAGCGCAGACAACCCATATAGACCACACGAGAGTCGTATATCTTTTCTATCGTCCCGGCCGAAACGCTCGAATGAATTCGAAGCCCATATCCGCCAATATGCTTGAACGGCCAGTTTGCATCGAAAGTGACATTGTCTGGATTAGGTGGTGGCGGAACCTCTCCCCACATCGCCCAACGCAGACTCAGAGAGATGTAGCTCAACAGGTCAATCTTTATGTCCAGCTGATCCTCCCGGAGCAACAGGTTCTTGTTGGCACGACCAAGAGCTATCTCTGTGGCAAGACGGTTGAACCCGGCCAGAACGTCAGCAAGTTGTATGGCAGCACTTTCGTGCGAGTGAACAGATGCGACAGACGCTGATGCAACCGGGGAGGGGGCCAGGGAGTGAAGGTAATGCAAATACCTGGGTTCATCATCCAGTATTTCCTCGTCAAAGATCAGCTCCATGGGTTCCGCCGCAAGTGGGGATCGGGGCCTTCCTGCAAAATCAGTAATCTGTACTGCAAGCCGCTCAGCTGCAACCTGTTTGTTCCGGCCCTCACTGATGACGACCAAGGGAACGGATTCATGTAACACCGTCATCAATTCCTGGCTCAATGCCTCCCGAGATTGCTGCGGCATGGGTTTCATACCGTTCCACTTCACCTCATCGACTGGCGTGAGTCCGAATTCCCGTTTCAGCTTATTGAGAGCAGATCCGAGCGCAGACAAATCTTGCACCCCGATTGCACCCAGAATCGTGTGCGATCGTTCTTCAATCTGAATCTCGGATTCGTCGATTGCAAAAAGCATTATGCAACGTCCTGTTCTTCACGACCTTCCCTCAATACTTTACATGGAATGTCGGGCTGTCTTCGGGCTAGCTCTTGCGCCTGTCGTAGAGGCGGGTAGTGGAGACATTGGGGTGTCCCAGCCATAGATGGAACCGGGATCGAGATAGCGGTCGAGCGTACCTGTTCGGTTGTTTGCCACGGGACGGAAGAGGGGACCGCCCAGCCCCAAACCATCCTGCCCCGCGGTGTTTCCCGAGCGCCGGGCTGCGCGCACCTTCCGAGCTGCGCTGAAGGGTGTAAGGGATCGGGCCATACTTGCCACGCAGCTCTATCACGGGATCCGTCGCGAGGAACTCTGACTGCTACGCCTGCGTGATATCCAGAGCCGTCAGGGCGTCATGCACCTGCAAGTCACCGCCGTGCTTACAAAAGAGATGTCGAGGAGTTTTCGGGTTTCACCCCGAGTATTCTTCAATCAGTCGATCCACCTTGTGCTGTTACCTTGCAGAAATCGCACCCTCTGCCGAGGCATTTTCTCATGCAAAAATCGGTGTGCGTATTCGCACAAGAATTTTCTTCCGCACAAAAAACCGTGCGCGTCTTTTTTGCAGAAATGGAATTTGACCTCTACCGTGCGCAAAAGCAGAAACTCTTGCGCGTGCAAGCACTTGGGATGACATCCACCGTGGGAGCAAAAATAGGGTCGCCGCCGATTCATTCTCAAAAATAGTTCGTGTAGGACCCGAAACGGTCTCGTCACCGATTCGTCACCAAAAATAGGTCGTTTTGGGGTGTTTCTAGGGGTACCGCGATGCGGAACAACAAGGGAACTAAAGGGTGTTAGGTGAATGACCTCATTTTTGACACGGCAGAGGTCAGCTGCCCAGCTTGCGGTTTCTCTCTGGGGTGCAACTCGTCACCATTCGTCACCAAATCCGAAGGGCCTTGTTTTCCGCAGACGGAAGTGGATAGGCCCGCAGGTGTAAAACAAATTGACATTTCTCTTCCCAAATGAAGGGAATCGGCGGGCGTTCTCGTTTTATGAACTTGAAGCACTTTATTCTCGACGCTATTCGAAGCGTCACCGGAGAAATAGCGTTCCACTATGAGAAATAGGTCACAGTTGGCCACTGTATATCTGGTCATTGTCCTCGTCACGACCACTCTGCCATCGAACGCGCGCAGCGGTGTGTCCGCACAACCTAACGATGACGTACTGGTCCTTACGAATGGGAATCAACTGACCGGCCGGCTGACTCGTATCGATGAATCGAGCGTAGAGATTTTCCATAGCTCCATGGGTCAAGTGAAAGTACCGTGGTCCGGAGTTGATCATGCGGAGGCCACGGAAAGTGAATGGACGATCGTTTTATCCGGAAACACGGCCGGCGCACATTCCAGGCTCACTCGGGGAACTTTTCGGTTTGTAACAGGACTGCTCGATGTGCGGATTGATAACGAGGCAGTCCGGCTTCCTGCGGGCGCTGCGATCCTGCTCCAGAAAGCCGAAACCCGCCAGCTCTCAAAGCAGGAGCACGACGCGGGTCCACCCACGCCCCCCACGGCGAAGGCGTCTTCTCAGCCAGCGTTGTCAAAGTTCGAAATAGGTGTAAATGCCCCGCAGACAGTCGTCGATGGAACTCAGAGCCAGGAAACGTTCGGCGGAAATGTGGCTGCTTTCTACAGACCACAGCCTTTGTGCGGTCCAGCGTCGTGGTACACGGCAATGTTCCTGTCTGCGGCTCACAACCGAAACTGGAAGGTGCACTCTGCCGCCAACGTCACTGACACCTACGATGCTGATCTTTCCTTAAAAAATGAAATCTCAAAAGGAAGCCGGACCTCGTGGGTACTTGTTGCAGACCTCTTCGGAAATTCATCTCTCGGTGTAGGGCTGCAGCAGAGTTACGGTGGTGGCTTGTCTAGGGTACTCTACACCAATACCTGCAACGGTACGTCTCAACATGGAATTGTTAGCATCGCCGGCAGCGCAACCATACGGTATCTGCATGAGCGCTTGTATGCCCCAGGAACTAGCGCCGAGTTCGCAGGGCTTAACTTTCAATCGAGTATGTCCTTCACCCCACTCTTTAAAGACAAGAAGGGAAATCAGGTAGAGAGAATCAGCGGCGACATCACGCTATGGACCATGCCGACTTTGAATGATATTCGCGGAATTCAAACGGGCGGCCAGGTGACGATCAGCAGTCCGCTCACTAGCAGTTTGAGCATCGCTTTGAAGGAGGAAGATGACTTCATAAATAATGCTCCTAAAGCAAAGCGAAAGAATTATCTGAAGAGCGGTGTCACGCTGACCTATACTTTCCCGGCACCACCCCACTAAACCCCGATCCATAGAGGCAAGAAATATGGCGACGAAGAAGCAAAAGAGAAAAACTAAGAAGAAAACTCAAAAGCTTGCAACGGCGAAGCAACCGCGCATCTACGCCAAAAAGGCATTCCCTGAGAAACCTGCGAAGGCTCCGGAATTCGCGCTGACTGCCACAACCGCAGCCGATCCCTTGGGCGCGTGTATCTGGTACGACAATACAGGCCAGCCCCACTGCACAACGACCACTCAAAGTCTTTGCAAGGCCAAACCCGGAACATTTTATCTAGGTCAGGCGTGCCCCGGATTCTCGTAAGAAGGAAGAGGCACTACGTGCACTGGGCTAGAGGGGAGCGCTACCACCTCCCAAGCGTACATTTTGGTGGAACGTGAATGCGGTAACGCGGGCTGTGCTGGAGCGTTTGTAGGTTTTACTTTCAATATTGATTTCATCAACGGCTTTTTCGGGAGCGGAGGCAAGTCCACCTCTCCCTAATTTTGGAAGCTTACATAGAGAACGGCAAACGGCGAAAGCGATCAGACTCTCAATAAGAGCCGCACGCGACCATGATGCCGAAGGGGCGAGATAGTGACAAGTAAAGTAATCCCAAAACGGGCTCGCGGAGGAGTAAGCCCGTTCAGGGCGAAGCACCCTTCTGGCATGGCTCCAGCGGCTGCAGCTCACCCTGACTTCATCTACAACGGAGGGCCGGTCATTCGTTCGCCTCAGGTTTATACAAGTTTCTGGGGTTCTCAATGGACGGATGTGGCTCACGCCGCGCGTGCCGGTCGGCTCAACCAGTTCGTTCAAGATCTGCTGAACAGCGGTTACATGAATGTGCTGAGTCAATATGGCGTGGGCTCGGGAGCCGGTGCCGCTGGACGATTTGTAAAAGCAGGATTTGTGACGAGTGTGTCCAGCCAGTTGGACGAAGCTGGTATCGCAAAAGTTATTCAATCGAGCATTAACGGGGGGGATCTCCCGGAACCGCCAGCCACCAACAACAACATAGTTATGCTCATTTACCTCGACGAAACCATCGCTGTGAATGAACCTGGTTTACGAATGTGCGAGCCTACCAGTGATAACGCTTTCGGGTTTCATTCCGATTTCACAACCAGCTCTGGAAATAGTCTTTACTACGCGGTTATGCCGGGGCTGGATGACACTTGCATCCAAAATACATGCCCGAATGGCACTTGTTCCCTTCAGATGAATCAGACACAAGAGGAGCGTCTGACGCAAGTCACGAGCCACGAATTTGCGGAGATGTGTACAGACCCTAAATTTCAGGCAGGCTGGTACGGTCCGACCTCGGATGAGAACGGAGACATCTGTAACGGAGAGGCGGCTACGATCACTGTCGGTGCGAAGACTTGGAACGTTCAGCGTCAATACAGCAAGACAGATGATGAAACCAGCGGCGGGGTCACGTTTTGCATCGTCGAGGCAGCTAGCCCCATGACAAAACGCAGCGATGGTCCGAGTTAGCGTCTGCACTGGAGGCATAGATTCATGCTCAAGTATTGGTGGCGGATTCACCTTCTATGCCTCTTTAGTGCGTGGTCACTTGCGTTAGCGGCTGACACAACTGCTCCATTCTCCTTCGCTGACCCCACCGTTCGCATTCCTGTGGGCTCTCAAGATGGCTCTGGTGAGATCACTTTGAGAGCTTCAACAGCTCAGAAGACAGCTCCACTCGTGACGGATGCAGATTTGCCGCATCCACCAGCAGCAACGATAGGATTTGAGTTGATTAGTGAAGCTAATCCCCAACCAAACGCTTGGCGGTATAAGGTGCGCGTATCAGGTCTTGTCCCAGCGAATACCAGTCAGCAGCATTATGCTCTTGTTAGCTACGGAGACAATAAGCAGACTATTCCCTATGTCGTCACGAATGCAGCTCCTAACTTTTCGTGGAGTATTTCTAAATTGCCCGAACCCTGGGTAGCGTCTGGTTGGTTACCCGCTCCCACTTGCAACGAATTTACTGTGGTCCCGAAAGATTCTCCTGCAACGAGTGTTACGTTGGGGTCGTCCACACTCGTCGAGCAGAGCACGAAGGAAGCAATAGGGGTCGGAAAGTTAAAGCTATGCCTCGCCGACGATGCCAATGGTTGCCAGCCGACGCAACCGATCAACTTAGCCGCTAACGTGCCAACCCGTCTCAAGTTCTGTACTACCGAAGGATTTCATGGCAATTTTCATGGTGTGGTTACGTTGACGTCGATGCAGAAACCCGATGGCGACACAATTCTACAGAGTGCGTCCTTTAGTACGTTTCTCGCAAAATGCACTGGTCTATTCGTATTGTGTATGGGCATTTGCCTAGCTTGGTGGTCGAAGGTGTGGGCCCGAGCCCGCCTGGAGCGAGACCAAGCGCTGATGCCGGCCATTCTGATGCGCTCACAAGTTGCC
>Ga0210399_10000367_pt1 | contig 36134 bp, 22 predicted proteins | sample IncBWC14MmetaG_FD_150865 | JGI IMG/M metagenome (GOLD analysis project Ga0210399, IMG submission 150865) | Forest soil microbial communities from Barre Woods Harvard Forest LTER site, Petersham, Massachusetts, United States - Inc-BW-C-14-M | ecosystem: Environmental > Terrestrial > Soil >... | reverse complement strand
TCGATCGATTGCTTGCGGCCGAGAAATTTCTCGATGGAGAGAGCGACGTCCCGGGAATCACCTTGTTCGTAAATCTCGTGACGAAGCTTCAAGCCTGCTTGCCGATCGAGATAGCCCGCTTTGGCTTTTTCGAACACGGTCGCCATATCGGCGGCGATCGCATCCGCCCAGGCGTAACCGTAGTAGCCGGCATCGTAGCCATTCAAATGGCCGAAATAGGAAACGAACGTTGTGCTCGGATCGATCGGAAGAAAAACCTTTTCGAGAATCGGGTTCGAAATCCCGACGCAATCGTACGGCTCATTTTCCGGATGAACATCGTGTAACGCGAGATCGAGTGAGGCAAACGCGAACTGCCGCCGGTAAAACACGCCCGCCGTCGCCAGCTTCGCGTCATTCATTTTTTTAACGATCTCGGCCGGAATTTTCTTTGACGGATCGCGGTAATCAGCCGCGAAAGTATCGAGCACTTTTTTGTCCCAAACCCAGTTCTGTAACATTTGCGAGGGCGCTTCGACGAAATCACCCGGCACGTGAGTTCCAGCAAAACGACCGGAGTGGGCGCGTGTGGTGATCGAATGCAGCGCGTGGCCGAACTCGTGGAAGAGCGTTTCCACGTCGGAATGGGCCATTAGCGACGGTTTATCGGCGCTCGGCGGCGGAAAATTGCAAAGCAAAGCAACAGTAGGCCGCTGATATTTTCCATCGGAAAGTAGTTTGCCGCCGATGATCTCAAACTCGGCGAAGTGATTGAATTTTCCGTCGCGCGGAAACATATCGAGGTAAAACATGCCGAGCGGCTCGCCCGTGGTGGAATCGGCCACGAGATAAAGCTGGAGATCGTCGATCCATTTGTAAGGCGCAGCAATCTTTTCAAACTTCAAGCCGAAGATGCTCTGATAAATGGCGAACATGCCATCGAGGACCTTTTGGAACGGAAAGTAGTTGCGCAGCGCTTCCTTATCGACGGCGTATTTTTGTTTCTTGAGCTGGTTATCGTAGTAGCGCCAATCCCAAACATCGATCTTCGTGTTCGGGTCGTTTATGTCGGCAGCTTTCATTTTTTGCATTGTGGAAACTTCCGAGTCGAACTTCGGCTGAATGCCCGAGATGAGACGGTCGATGTAGGATTTGGCGCCCACGCCGCTCTTGGCCATTTTGATTTCAGTTTGGAAATCGTCCCACGATTTGTAACCAAGGAGCAACGCGATCTTGTTGCGCAAGGCGAGCATTTGATTCAGAACCGAAACGTTCGTGTCCTTCGCCAAACTGTCGTGAATGACATAAAGCCTCTTGCGCGTCGCTTCGCTTTTGGCGTTCTCTTCGACCATAACGAATTGCCAGGTAACGTTTGCCTTTACGGTATAAGCGTCCTCGCCGGTCTTGATTCCGGGCGAGGCGAAGAGACTTTCCGGCACCCCGTCCAGCTCGACTTTCGTAAAAACGACCGGCGCTTGTGCGTTCACGATGTTAGTGTCGAAATCGGTGCCTAACTTCGACAACTCCTTGCGCAGTTGTTCGACTTCCTTGCGCTTCTCCGGCGGCAACCCGAGACCGGCGCGGCGATAATCGCGCATCGTTTCGAACAATAACTTCGCGTCCTCGCCGGAAAGTTTTGGATTTGTGTCCGCGAAAGCTTTGAGTGCTTTATAAACATCTTCGCGATAATCGAGGCCCACCACCCAATCCTGAAAGATTTTCACCGCGTTTTCAGCGGCCGAGCGCATTTTCTCGTTTGTGCTCGTTTCCTTGATGATCGTTGCCTTGTTCGCCGCGTTCGCTGCCTGATAAGTAAGATCATCGAGCGCGACGATTGTGCTCTTGAATGTGACTTTGCTCAGGTCCTGTGCCCCGATTTGATCGAGCGCCTTGTTCGCTGTCGCGATTGCATCTTTCATCGCGGCATCGACCGCTTCCGGCGTCTGCTCCCAATCAGGAATCGTCAGAATGGCATTTGCCTTCTCGGCAGCAGCGCGAAAATCGTTCACAGTTTTTAGTTCAGCGGCGTAAAGGCTTGAGCTCAAAGCGGCAAGAACCAATGGCAGGTGAAGGAGCGCGGATTTCATGGAGATCGGACAACATCTCCAGAGGCGGGAAAGAGTAAAGGCAAGTTCAACCCTCCAGACCGAATGCCCAATTTTCTCAAGAACGGTTCGATCGATTGTTTGCGGCCGAGGAATCGTTCAATCGATTCGGTGACATCGCGGGAGCTGCCTTTCTCGTAAATCTCGCGACGCAGTTTTAATCCGGCTCGTTTATCGAGATAACCGTCCCCAGCCGATTCGAATACGGTTGCCAGATCGGCGGCGATTGCGTCTGCCCACGCGTAACCGTAGTAACCGGCGTCGTAGCCGTTAAAACTGCGAAAACTAGAAAGAAGACTCGTCTGCGGATCGATGGGGAGAAAAATTCGCTCGAGAATGTGGTTGGAAATAGCGAGACAATCGTAGGGTTCGTCCGGCGGATGAGGTCCGTGGATGGCAAGATCGAGCAGGGCAAAAGCGAATTGTCGCCGATAAAACATGCCGGCCGTGGCCACCTTCGCGTCGTTCATCTTTTTGATGATCTCCACTGGAATTTTTTTCGACGAGTCGCGATAGTCGGCAGCGAACGTATCGAGGATTTTCTTATCCCACACCCAGTTTTGCAGCATCTGCGAGGGTGCCTCGACGAAATCGACCGGCACATGCGTCCCGGCGAAGCGGCTATATTTTGCGCGGGTTAAAATGCAATGCAGCGCGTGCCCGAGCTCGTGGAAGAGCGTTTCCACTTCGGAATGACTTAGCAACGACGGCTTGTCTCCACTGGGCGGCGGAAAGCTCAGAACCAAGGCGACAACAGGCCGTCGATATCTGCCATCGGCGAGGCGTTTGCCGTTAATGATTTCGTATTCGCCGCCAAGGTTGACTTTTCCTTCGCGGGGGAACAGGTCCAAATACAGAAGCCCGAGCGGTTCGCCATTCGCCGCATCGGTCACGACATAAAGCCGAAGGTCATCGGTCCATTTGAACGGAGGCCTGATTTGGTCGAACCGTAGGCTGAAAACGCGCTGATAAATCGCGAACATGCCCTCGATCGTTTGCTGAAATGGGAAAAACGCCCGCAGCGCCTCCTTATCAACGGCGAATTTTTGTTTATTGAGTTGGTTCGTGTAATAACGCCAATCCCAGACGTAGATTCTGGCCTTAGGATCTTTGGTATCGGCGGCCTTCATTTTCTGGAGCTCGCGCAGTTCGGCGTCGAATTTTGGCTCAATTCGAGTAACGAGATTGTCAATATAGTGTCGCGCGTTCGCGGCGGTCTTTGCCATTCGAACTTCTGTTTGATAATCGGCCCATGATTTGTAGCCGAGGCGCAGCGCGATCTTGTTGCGGAGCGCGAGCATCTGATTCACGACGGCGACATTCTTGTCTTTGGCCTGCGTGTCGTGCGCAACGTAGAGCTTTTTGCGCGTGGCTTCGCTGCGGGCGTTATCTTCGACAGTGTTGTATTGCCAAATCACATTCGCCATCACCTGAAAAGCGTCCTTGTCGATCTTAATCCCCGGTGAGTAGAAGAAATCATTTGGCACGCCATCCAGTTCGGTTTTCGTGAGGACGACCGGCGCGCTTGCTGTTACAAGATTCGCGTCAAAGTCGGCGGCGAGCTTGGAAAGCGCGCGCCGCAATTGCTCGACTTCTTTTCGGGTATCCGGCGGCAAGTCCATGCCAGCCCGGTGAAGATCACGCAGCGTTTCCTTCAATAGTTTTTCGTCTTCGCCGCTGAGCTCTGGTCGCGTGGCCGCGAAAGCTTTGATCGCTTTGTAAACATTTTCCCGGTAATCGGTTCCGACATTCCATTCCTGAAATGTTTCTACCGCATCTTGAGCGGCTGCGCGCATGGCTGGATCGGGATTTGTTTCGCTGATAAGCGCCGCTTTGTTCGCTACAATGCTGGGTTGGGAACGCAACTCTTCGAGCGCGACGATCGTGCTCTTGAAAGTGACCCGGCCCAGGTCCTCCGCGCCGATTTGATCGAGCGCTGCGTTCGCTTTCCCGACCGCGTTCTTCATCATCGCATCGACGGCTTCGGGCGTTTGTTCCCAATCGGGAATCGTCAGGATCGCGTTCGCTTTCACGGCGGCGGTGCGGAAATCGTCCACGGATTTCAAGTCGGCGGCGGGAAGATCGACGACGAAAAGGCAGGACAAGAGCAACAAGTACAAGTTTTTCATGTTGAAAGCTTTCTTTGATCGAAAAGGCGAAAATTGTGTAGAATTGCCGGGCGAAGCGAAAACCACTTTGACCGGCCATGATCGAAAAATTCCTTCTCGCGTTTATTCCGATCTTCGTCGCGATCGATCCGATCGGGCTGGTCGCTATTTTTATGGGGCTCGGCACGGCCGCTTCGCGCGAACATCGACAACATCAGGCGTTTCTCGGAATTTTCACCGCGCTTTGCGTCGCGGTCGTTTTTATTTTTCTCGGCAAAATAATTTTTGCGGCACTCGGGATCACAGTCGCGGATTTTCAAGTGGCCGGCGGACTGATCTTGCTCGTCCTGGCCGTTCGCGAGCTGGTCGGGATCGGACCGCAGGATCGAGGCGGCGGCGATGAATTCGGCGTTGTTCCGCTCGGCATGCCGCTCATCGCCGGCCCGGCGTTGCTGACGGCACTGCTCATTCTGATCGATAGTGTCGGCCTCGTTTTTACAATCGTCTCGCTCCTGATGAATCTCGCGCTCGTCGCCGTCGCGTTGTGCAACGCGGATCGTTTCACGCGCTGGATCGGCAAGCAAGGCTTGCGCGGCGTTTCCAAGTTGATCGCCCTCCTTCTCGCAGCCATCGCCATCAGTTTGATACGGCGCGGCTGGAAGGCAGCGTAGTCCGCGGGCGAACCGTCCGTCGGTCTCGCCTTTCTCGTCCCCTCTAGTCGATGCTGATCCTTAGCCGAGGGCGTGGCGGCGGGATTCGGGCCAGGCGGACTCGATTCTTGCGGCTCGGTCGCCAGCCTGATAACGCCGATTCAACTCGGCCTCGATCGCTCTGATCTCGTCCTGCTGACGCGTCGGTATGCCCTCGTAGATGTACGCGGGCACCTCACTGCGTGTCCGAGCCAACGGGACCATCGCATAGAGATCGAGCCGGCGCTTCTGCAATGCCGCGGTGGTCCAAGTCGCATAGGGGGTGTTTGTGGGCCCCGTTACCTCCGCTGAGGTTGAATACCGCGAATTAGGATAATGAGTATTTGCGACTGTGATTTGTTGTGGCGGCTCCGTTGTGCAGCCAAAAAAACCAGTGGTCAATAGTAATGCCAGTAATTGTTTCATATCTTATTTGGGTTCGTCTGCTTAAGACTTTGTTGTTTGTGGTATATTTAACCGCAGAACTTGCTCGGTGTCGCGGACGATTTATTCGCGTTGTGGTCCGCAGTGGCTCTAATTGGATTCGGCGTGGGTCTATTGACACATCGGCGACCCTTGTTACTATCCCGCTCTTATGAGGTTTCCTTTCGCCCTAACGACGAAGATCGCGGCCTACATGATCGCGCAGAAGCTGCGTGGGAGGAAGAAATTCGCCACCGTCCTTCAACTCGAGCCGCTGCATACCTGCAATCTCACTTGCACCGGTTGTGGCCGGATTCGTGAATATTCCACCTCGCTCAAGGACATAATGAGCCTGGAGGATTGCCTGACGGCGGCAGAGGAATGCAACGCGCCCATGATCTCGATCTGTGGCGGTGAACCGCTCATCTATCCGCATATCGAAGCGCTCGTGAAAGGGTTGCTTGAGCAAGACCGGATCGTTTATATCTGCACCAATGCCATGTTCATGCGCAAGAAAATGCGCGAGTGGCTCGCGTCGAGATTGCCGGTCCAGCCGAATTTCGTCGAAGAAAAAATCATGGCCTTGCTCGGGGCGGGTTTGCTCAGCGAGAAAGACGCGGCGGAAATTCGAAAGGGGCCGAAAGATCCGGCCAAGCCAACGGTCGGGCCCAGCCGCTGGATGTATTGGAACGTGCACCTCGACGGGCTGGAACGGACGCACGATCTCATTGTTGAGCGCGAAGGCGTTTTCAAAGAGTGCATTCTGGCCATGAAAATGGCGAAGCTGCTTGGTTACCAGGTCGCGACGAACACGACCGTTTACAAGGAAACCGACATGCAAGAGATCGAACAAATGTTCGATTATCTTTCCGATCTCGGCGTAGACGGGCACACTATCACACCGGGATACGATTACGACGCGGCCAAGAAGGACATGATCAAACGGCTCAATCTGCGGCCGGAGAATTTTTTCCTTACGCGGCAGATGACGGTCGAGAAATTCCAGAAAATCGACCAGTGGATGAACCGCTACACGTTTTTTGGAACGCCGATCTATTTTGAATTTCTCGCCGGTAAACGGGACTTGACCTGTTCAGCCTGGGCGATCCCGACGCGTAACATTCGCGGCTGGAAAGGGCCCTGCTACCTCATGACCGACGCGCATTACTCGAGCTATGCCGAATTGCTCGAGAAGGTGCAATGGGACAATTACGGTGTGGTCAATGGCGTGGCGCGCGACAGCCGCTGCGAAAACTGCATGGTGCACTGCGGTTACGAACCGACCGCAAGCCTCGGGCTGCAGGCACAGCTCGGCGACACCTGGAAAAATATCAGATTCAATTTCGGTCCTAAACCGAAGCCGACCGGCCGTGGCAGCGAAATTCTCGCCTTTAATGGCGTCAGCTGTGGAAATGGGCACGTCACCGGCAAGCGGGCCGAGGTTGCCGCACAAGCGTCGTAAGATCGACATGGTGAAGTCGTCCACTAAGGTCATCGCGCTTCCCAGCGCAATTCCGGATGTCGCGGAGTCCTATTCCGCGACCGATGAAGAGATTTCGCACGCGATCGTACGTGCGCAGGAAAATCTGTTACGACAACAGCGATCGGATGGTCATTGGTGCGGTGAGCTGATTGTCGATAGCACGCTTTGCTCAGACTTCGTCCTCTTCATGCATTGGTTCGGCGAAGTGGACGAGCATTTGGAGCAACGCTGCGTGCGTCACATTTTGAAACGTCAACTGCCCGAAGGCGGCTGGAACAATTATTACGGCGGCCCGAGCGAGATCAATGCATCGGTCAAAGCGTACTTCGCGCTCAAGCTCTCCGGTTATTCGCCCGATGTGCCGTTCATGCAAGAAGCGCGCGCGAACATTCTGCGTCTCGGTGGCATCCCGCGCTTGAACACGTTCAGCAAATTTTACCTGGCGCTACTTGGTCAGTTCCCCTGGAAATATCTGCCGGCCATTCCGGTGGAGATGGTTCTGCTACCGGCCTGGACGCCGTTTCACATCTACAAAATGTCGTCCTGGAGCCGCGCCATGCTCGTGCCGCTCGCCATCATCAATCATTTCAAGCCCACGCGGAAATTGCCCGGGCTGAAACAACTGCACGAGCTCTATCCGCTCGGGACCGAGCACAAAGATTTCACCTTGCCGCGCGATCCGCGCTTTTTCGCGTGGCGAAATCTTTTCCTTCGCGCCGATCATGTCCTCAAGTTTATCGACAATCTACCGTTCCGCCCGCTGCGCCGGGTCGCGCTCGAAGAAGCGGAGCGCTGGATGGTCGAGCGCGTTGGCGAAGGCAGCGACGGTTTGGCAGCGGTTTTCCCCGCCATGCTGAATTCGCTCATTGCCTTGCGCACGCTCGGTTACGCGAAGACGCACCCGATTTATGAAAAGGCGAGAAATGATTTCGCCGGACTTTTCGTTGACGATCCGGAAGATTTTCGCATTCAACCTTGTTTTTCGCCGGTTTGGGACACAGCGATCAACATCATCACGCTGGCGGAGTCGGGTCTTCCGGCCGAGCATCCGGCGCTGGAGAGAGCGGCCACCTGGCTTATCGGCAAGGAAGTGCGCGTGCGCGGCGATTGGGCGGTGAACAATCCGCATCCTGAGGCGAGCGGCTGGGCATTCGAATACAACAATGTTTATTACCCTGACACGGATGACACGGCGATGGTTCTGATGGCGCTGCGGCTCGTGCGGCCAAAAGAACGGCAATTGCTCGATGAATTATTCCGGCGCGCGCTCGCTTGGCAATTGAGTTTCCAATGCCGCGACGGCGGCTGGGGCGCGTTCGATAAGGACGTCACCAAACGTTGGCTCGAAGACATGCCGTTTGCCGATCACAACGCCATTCTCGATCCCACGTGCAGCGATTTGACGGCGCGAATGCTCGAGTTGCTCGGTTACATAGGCTTCGATCTCAAGAAACGCTCTGTGCGGGAGGCGATTCAATATTTGATCGATACGCAGGAGGACGACGGCTCGTGGTATGGACGTTGGGGCGTCAATTACATCTACGGCACGTGGCAGGTGCTCCGCGGTCTGCGCGCCATCGGCCAGGACATGACACAGGACTGGATTTTGCGCGGACGCGACTGGTTGGAGAGCTGCCAGAATGACGATGGCGGATGGGGCGAGACGTGCGCCTCGTACGAAACCCGCGAATTCAAAGGCAAAGGCGAAAGTACCGCATCACAAACCGCCTGGGCGGTAATGGGAATTTGCGCCTGCGGCGATCTTGACCGGCGAAGCATCCAGCGCGGCTTGCGCTTCCTGCTCGGTTTACAAAAACCGGACGGCTCATGGGACGAGCCGCAGATCACCGGGACCGGGTTCCCAAGGGTTTTCTACCTCAAGTACGATATGTACCGCCAGAATTTCCCGCTGCTGGCGCTCGCGACTTATGTCAATTATCGTAGTGGCCTCGGGCCTCGCCCGAGCTTCTATCGCTGCGACCGGTAGGCGCGACCGCCGCGCTTGCTATCGCAAGCAGTCGTGCAGCCGAGAAAAATAAATCCTGTTCTTCGGGTTGATCCGATCTAACAGTACTGATTATGGCATACGAATTACCGAAATTACCCTACGCCTACGACGCGCTCGAACCGCACATCGATGCGCGCACAATGGAAATCCATTACACCAAGCATCACCAGGCTTACATCACCAACGTGAACAACGCGATCAAAGGCAAAGCCGATCTGGAAAAGAAATCGGTTGAAGATTTGATCAGCGATCTAAAGGCCGTGCCGGAAGACATCCGCACTGTCGTGCGCAATAACGGTGGCGGCCATGCCAATCATTCTTTCTTTTGGAAAATCATGGGCCCGAAAGCCGGCGGCGCGCCTTCCGGTAAACTCGGCGATGACATCAAGTCAACCTTCGGCAGCTTCGACGCGTTCAAGGAGAAATTTGCCGCGGCTGGCGTCGGCCGTTTTGGCAGCGGTTGGGCGTGGTTGATCAAAAGCAAGAGCGGCAAGCTCGAGATCATGTCGACGCCGAACCAGGACAGTCCGCTTATGGACGGGAACGAGCCGATTCTTGGAGTGGACGTTTGGGAACACGCTTACTATCTCAATTATCAGAACCGCCGGCCGGATTACATCAAAGCTTGGTGGAACGTGGTGAACTGGGACGCAGTGGCGAAGAATTACTGACCCTGCGTAAAGGGATGGAGAAGCGAAGTAGTGGAGTGATGGAGTAGTGGACTTCCCATTTCTCCAACTCACCATTATTCCCATACTCCATTCCAGATGGCTTACCTGAACGAAAATTACCTTAAGCTCCAGGCCGGCTATTTATTTCCGGAGATCGCGCGACGCGTCCGCGAATTTTGTGATGCGAATCCGGAGGCAGCGAAAAAACTGATCCGATGCGGAATCGGTGATGTCACGGAGCCGCTGCCGCGAGCGGCGGTGGAAGCGATGCGGCGCGCGGTTGATGAACTGGGCAGGCGCGAAACATTTCGCGGCTATGGACCCGAGCAGGGTTATGAATTTCTAAGATCGACAATCGCGCAGCTCGATTATCGCGATCGCAAGATCGACATTGAGGACGACGAAATCTTTGTCTCGGACGGCTCGAAATGCGATTGCGGTTACATCCTCGATATTCTCGGCGACCAAAACAACGTCGCCATTACCGATCCGGTCTATCCGGTCTATATCGATACCAACGTCATGGCTGGCCACACCGGCCCGGCGAGAAAAGACGGCAGTTACGAAGGTATCGTGTATCTGCCGTGCACCGCCGAAAACAATTTCGTTCCCGAGCCGCCGAAGGAACATGTCGATCTTGTTTATCTTTGTTTTCCGAATAATCCCACTGGCGCGGTCGCATCGCACGAGCAGCTAGCCCATTGGGTCAAATACGCACGTGAGCATGAAGCTCTTCTCCTGTTTGACGCCGCTTATGAGGCGTATATCTCGCAACCGGACATTCCGCATTCGATTTTCGAAATTTCCGGCGCGCGCGAATGCGCAATCGAATTGCGCAGCTTTTCCAAGAACGGTGGTTTCACTGGCGTTCGCTGCGGTTTCACCGTCATGCCCAAATCGTTGCTGGCGCGCACGGAAAACAGCCGCCGTTTGCCGCTGCATCCGCTCTGGCATCGGCGTTGGAGCACAAAGGCAAACAGCGTGAGTTATCCTGTGCAACGCGGCGCCGAAGCGTTGTATTCATCCGACGGGCGCAAACAGGTGCGCGCGCTCATTGAGCATTACATGGGTAATGCGGCGATCCTGCGCGAGGCTTGCGCCAAGATCGACATGAAGGCTTACGGTGGCGTGAACGCGCCTTACCTCTGGGTGAAAACGCCGGATGGCTTAACGAGTTGGCAAATGTTCGATCGAATGCTGCGCGATTTAAATGTGGTCATCACTCCGGGGAGCGGTTTCGGCGCGCAAGGCGAAGGTTATTTTCGCATCTCCGCGTTCAACAGTCGCGCGAATGCGGAAGAAGTGGCGCGGCGTTTGCAGAAGCTGTAGCCGCGCCCACTCTGCCTGCCGCGCCGGGAGCCTTTGGCAAAGGCGGGTCGAAGCGTTGTGAGGACGGCGACAACGTGCCGTGGCTACAGACCGAATCGCCCCTTGTCCATGCGAACGCGAAGCGTAACGTTGCCGCTTTGGGAAAGAAGTCAGCGTGGCTGAATCAAAACGAAATCTTCCGCAACTTTATCGCTTTTGTTTCCTGATGCTGGGCGACGCGCGCAAAGCCCAGGAAGTTCTTCAGGCGACGTTGCGCGAGGCGATGCTGCGTTCCGCAAATGGAGAGACTCCGAGCGATCCGTTTTGGCTTTTTCGCGATGCGCGCTGGCGTTGTCTCGAGACCAGCGAGCACGGTTTGCAGGCGGAGGAGGTCAACCTTCAGGAGTATGACCTCTCTCCTACCGCTGCGGCACAAATCGAACGGCTGGATGTCAATCAGCTTGCGATCTGGATTTCCGCAGCGCCCGAACCGCAGCGGACGGCGCTCGCGCTTTTTTATCTCGATGAGTTCAATCATCGCGAAATTCTTTCCTTAGCGGAGCTCAAGATCGCTGAACTCTCCCGGTTGCTGGCGAATGGGCGGCGCCAGTTTCAAGCGTGGCTGGATACCACCGTTCCGCAGAAGGAGGCGAAATGAAAATCGTTCGCTTGTCTCGCAGGCAACGTCTTCTTGCCAACTGTGCGCCCATTAGCGAGGAACGGATGAACGACCGGGCCATGCGCGCAGCGGTCTTCTGCGCTCGCGGCTCCCACGAATTTGCTCATCAACAAAGTTTCGATCGCGCGGTTGCGACTCTGGTCCGCAATGTTCCTGTTCCACCCGAGATCGAGGAATGGTTTTCCAGTGAAAATCTCGTCCCGCGTTCCAAGTGGAAATGGAAGATGGCGAAAAATCCGGCTGTTCTGGCCGTTGCCATCGCCCTCGCCGTCATCGCCGGAGTGTTCGTGCTCCAATTCCTCGAACATCGTCACGATTTTCCCGGCGCCGAAGCCGCGCGGAAACTTTTGATGGCCGCTGCCTCCACCCGATCCGTCCTGCTCGATCCGGTTCGGACCGATGCCGGCGCACTGGGGGATCTCTTTTTTATGAAACACCAGCTCGAACATTATGATGTGCCGCCGGAGTTTGCTGATTTTCGCACATTAGGATGCCGGGTCTTCGATGACGATGAAGGGCATCGGGTAGCGCAGATTTGGGTGATCGAAAAAGGAATGCAGTTTTTCCTCTTTCCCGCCGAGAGAAATGCCAAGACCGGCGCCGCTTTGTCGTTTTCAGGCTGGCGTCATGTCGAGCAGGAAGGTTGGACAGGAGTGGTGCAAGAGAGAAATGGTGTCTGTTTTATGGCGGCGTTGCATGGCCGGGAAAAAGACCTGACGCCATATGTTTCGAAAACGAAGGAATAAGGCGGCGCCGTTGACACCCGGCGGCGTGCCATTGAATCTTGTCGCCGCAATGCCAGGGTAGCTCAGCGGTAGAGCAGGGGACTCATAAGCCCTTGGTCGGGAGTTCAATTCTCCCCCCTGGCATTTTGATTTGAGATTGCGGATTAGGGATCGCGGATTGATTGAACATTGGACGTTGAATGTTGGGCGTTGAGCGTTGGACGTTTCTGAAACGTTATTCGAGGCCGATTGATTCGCTCGCTACCAACTTCCGAACCCTACGGGCTTCGTCTATGTCGCTCGGCTTAGGCCGACTCATTTCTCCCGTTGGCACTTCTACTTGGACGTTAAAACGCTTCTAACCTGGCGTGGTAGGGCGAGACTCTAGCCTGCTCAGCCTGCCCGCCGTGGCGGGCGAAAGCTTTCGGAGCCGAACAGACAAACCGAAAGGGGCAGGAGATTTCATAGCTCCGTACAGCGCTGCCCTACCGAAAAGAGCGGTATGGCAGCCTGAAAGCGGAGTAGAACAAAAGCGACTCTTGGGACCGGCTCAGTGCGGCACTGTGATTAGTAGAATCTCCCCCTCGCCATCCGGTGGGAAGCCAAATCCCTTATGCGAAACGTAAAGCGCGCCGTCTGGACCGAAGGTCATCGCCGTGGGAAAGGTGAGTCCGTCGGCAATCACTGTCTGATCGCGATCGTGAGGCCCGCCGTCTGGGTGATTCATTCGTACCACTTTACCGTCCCCAGGGTTGGGGCCGCCGTCCGATGTGCTCATCTCCAACACGTACATTCGATGTTGGCTATCGAAAGCAACGCCGGTAACGGCGGAAAGCCCTTCAGCAACAACCCTGAACTGGCCGGTGTGCACATTCAGCGATCGAATCTGCTGGGTGCCGGCCTCGATCGGAAAAGGACCGAGGTTCCCGAAGAAGAAGTTATCACCGTCGCGGACGGCGATCGACGTCGGGCCGACCCAGTTGCGATTCGTCTGGTTGGGTGGGGGAAAGCTTGCGGAGACATCGACGATGCGGCTGATTTGACCTGTGGTCGGGGAGATGCGGTCGATCTCCTGGTGGTTTGGTTCGACGGCATAGAAATACTGATGATTACCGTCGTGGGCCACTATCATGCTGTACCAGGTTCCGTCAGGTTCAAAGTCGTCCGGATCGGGATGCACGACAGGAAAAGCCATCCCAAACGCGCTCAGATTAGCGATGAGATCCCTGGTGCCGTTGCCATTAATCCGGATGATGCCATTGGGCATCTCCGGCACCTGCGACACCCCGTGCGAGCAGCCGGCTCCGGCGAGCAAGACATAAAGGGTGTTTCCGATGAAGGCAACATCGGCTGCGCCGCTGACCAGACTGCCAGTATCCGGATTTGTCTGACTGGACGGAAGATTATCCACTGCTGTCGTGACAACGCCGTTGGCATTGATCTTGGAGATGCGCGAGCCAGTGATGCTACCTGCGTACGGCCCAACACCAGCAGCCTGTTCGCAGCAGCCCACAGTCGAGTTCGATCCGCCAATTCCTCCTTCGGCGACATAAAGGTTGCCGTCGGGCCCAAACTTCAGACCGCGCGGATTGTTCAATCCGGTGGCAAAGACCGCGACGTTGTTCGGCAGACCGGCTCCAAACGCTGACACTAGCACAAGCCCGCTTATGACCGTCGTCAGCGCGACTATTGTTACTCCTTGGTTCTTCATTTTTTTCATATTTGTTTCCTTTTCGTATTTTAGTTAGGGGCACTAAGGCGTGGTAAAGGTCCTGTCGCTGCCGAGCCTGTTGCCGGCGCTGTTGGTGACTGTGATTCGGAAATGATAAATGGTGTGCGCACTTAAGCCGCTGATGTTGGCGCTGACATTCCGGAAGGTGCTCCCAGTCTGATTCTGCATCGGGGTGGTAGACCCGTAGTTGGTCGTCGTGCCATACTGGAAAGAAACACTCGTGGTCAATCCATGCGGATCGAGGGAGCCAGCGAGCGTCGCTGAAGAACTAGCTACATTGGTCGCCGGGCTGGTCGTGACGACGGGAGGTCCGGTCGCGGTAAGCGTGGTGAATGTCTTGTCGCTGCCCAAGCTGGTGCCGGCGGTGTTGGTAGCCATGATTCGGTAATGATAAATGTGGTTCGCACTTAAGCTGCTGATGTTGGCACTAACATTCCGGAACGTGTTTCCAGTCTGACTCGGGGCCGCAGCGGTCAACCCGTAGCTGGTGGTTGGGCCATACTGGAAGTGAACACTCGTGGTCAACCCATGCGGATCGAGTAAGCCATTGAGCATCGCTGAAAAACTCGCGATGAACGTTGCCGGACTAGTTGTCACGACGGGAGATCCGGTCGCGCTAAGCGTGGTAAATGTCCTGTCGCTGCCCAAACCGGTGCCCGCGGTGTTCGTAGCTACAATTCGGAAATGATAAGTGGTGCTCGCACTTAAGCCGCTGATGTTGGCACCGACAGTTTGGTACGTGTTCCCAGTCTGACTTGAGGCAGCAGCGGTCAACCCGTAGCTGGTGGTTGTGCCATACTGGAAATGAACGGTCGTGGTTAACCCATGCGGATCGAGCGAGCCATTGAGCGTTGCTGAAAAACTAGCCACAGTGGTCGCCGGGTTGGTCGTGACGACGGGGGCGCCGGTCGCGCTAAGCGTGGTAAAGGTCCTGTCGCTGCCAAAGTGGGTGCCGCCGCTGTTGCTGGCTACGATTCGGAAATGATAAATGTGGCTCGCACTTAAGCCAATAATGTTGGCAGTGATATTGCGGAGCGTATTCCCAGTCTGAGTCTGGACGGGGGTGGTGAACCCGTAACTGGTCGTCGGGCCATACTGGAACTGAACACTCGTGGTCAACCCATGTGGATTGAGTGAGCCATTGAGTGTAGCAGAGAAACTTGCGACGGACGTTGCCGGATTGGTTGTGACGGTCTGCGTCGGATTCGACACCGTGACAGTCCCGGTCATCCCGTCATCGCAATGGGGAATGCAGTGATAGGGAAATGTCCCCGCATTGGGAAAAGTGAAAGAAAACGTGAAATTGTTGCTCTGATGAAGGCCGGAGTCGAACTTATCATCGCTGAAGCAGTTAGCGCCCGACGTGACGCTGTGAGGCATTTGGCCTGAGGACCAAACCCACCTCACTGTGTCACCCGCTTGAATGGAAACAGAGCTCGGCGAAAAAGAAAGGTCACTATTGGGTGCCACCTGGACCGTGACGGTTGTTGCGGCCGTTGCCGTATTTGCAAGAAGGAGCGCCGCCAGGAGCAACCCAAGCGATCGGCCAATCCGCCTTTTCTTGTTCAAACCGGCTCTGTTTTTATTTCGATCATTTATAATGGTGAAATTATTCATATTGGGTGTTTGTTGTTTGGCTCCTCGCTGAGAGGTGATTTCTGACCGTTCACTGATGTACTGCGCGAAATTTGGCCGGGTGTTACGCGGAAAGTTGTCGGAATCGTTAGAGCGTTGAAGCGGAACCGATGTGACTCCTAAGCGTTCGCCCACCCGGCGGGCAAGCTGAGCAGGCGATGTAGCCGACGGCGGTGATGCAGAGTCTGTGTGCAGGCATTCTCTCGCCACATTTTCAAACCCAACGCCCGATTCGGCTATTGGACCTAAGTCGTATGAAGCAGCCCGTTCACGCGAGCCGCCGTATGCAAGGCTGGCTCACGTAGGTGACGGTGAAGCTGGGGTCAACTGTGTGCCGGTGGCGCGAGGGAGGCGACGATTTTCTCGAATCGGGGATCGCCGCGTAGAGGATCCCAATTGGGACTGAGACGAATATCGCCGTAGGATAGACCTGCGGGGATTTTCGCCAGAGTTTCCAGTTGCTCGATCGCCAGGTCGTGTTCGCCGGTCCACGCACAGATCACGGCATAAAAATAAAGGACGTCCGCGCCATCCAGGGAATCCTTCGCTATAGGCGCCAGCTCGAGCGCCCGGCGGCCCTCCCGCAGTGCTTCTTCTTTTCGCCCAAGACCAGCATCCATCAGACCCAGAACGCAGAGAACTGGGCCGTAATCAGGTCGCGCGCGAACTGCTTCCTCCTGTTGCGGACGCGTGCTGCTAAAGGACGCCTGTGCTGCGGCAGCGTCTCCTTTCATCCGAGCCACCAAACCCTGCAAGTAAGCTCGGCTAAATGTCGTCCCACCTATACCTCTTGCATCAAAAGTATCCGCGCCCAGCGTGGCTAACGCACGATCGGCGGCGACAGTGTCGCGCTCGTAGAAACTGAGATGAAGCCCCGTTCCAACGACAGAATGCGCAGCTCGGGTGTCGGCTCGCTCATCGAAGTCGATACAAGCACGCCTCGCCCGGTGATCAATGTTGTTTGGTTCGATGGCAATGAGGCGATCACAAACCTCTCTTTCTTTTTTATATTCGCGCAACAACTCATAGGTCACCGCGGCACCAGTGAGGATTTTTACGTTCCGCGGGTCCAGCTCCATTGCGCGCTCGAGGTCGCTCACCGCATCATCCCAACGGCTCTGACGGCGGTCGATGTAACCACTCCATTCAAAAATTCGTGCGTTGTTGGGCAAGATACGAACAGCAATGGCGAGCTCGTTACGGGCGCGGTCGTAATCAAAGTACCCGTGGTAAAAGTGGGCAGCCAGGGCAAGGTGCGCCTCGCCTGAATCTGGTTTCAGTCGAAAAGCGGAATCGATTGCCGATTTCGCCAACTCCAGGCGACTCGGGGTGTAGTCGAACCTACGAAAGTAGAGTTCATCGTGGGCCTCAGCCAGCCTGCAATATGCGAGAAAAAAAGCGGAATCCCGCGCGATCGCCTGATTGAGCAACTCGATGGCTTGGAAGTAATCCTTCCCTTGCTCTTTACCTGATTCATACGTGGCCCTGTCGATCAAAGACGTCGCTTGAATATAAAAGTCGTAGGCAACAAGATCCTGCGTTGGTCGCTCTTGCATGGCCGCTTTTTCGCGAGCTGAAACTTTGGCTCTAAGCCGATTGGCAATTGACTGGGCTACTTCCGTTTCAATTGCGAACACATCATTCAAATCCCGATCGTATTCCTCTGCCCAGACGCCTGTGTCTGTGCTGGCGTCCACCAACTGCGCATTGACGTGTACCTTCCCGCCCGAACGCCGCACCGTTCCCTCCAGCACGTGTGAGACACGCAGCGCATTGCCGATCTGCCGCACGTTCTGTTTGCCGCGGTATTGCATGACGCTGGTACGGCTGATCACTTTGAGGTCGGCGATTTTCGCCAGCTTGGTCAGAATATCGTCCTGAACGCCATCGGCGAAGTACGCGTGTTCTTTGTCATAACTCAGGTTTTCAAATGGCAGCACGGCGATGCCGGTTGTTAGCGGATGGCTAATGAATTCACTTTTTGATATGATCCAGCCGGCAGCGGCCGCCAGAGCGAGCATGGACCCTGCTAAGAGTGCGCCGGTTGGATTTCGCCGAACCCATTTCTTGTTGCGCGTGAGAATTCCAGTCCGTCGGGCCAGAATTGGTTCGTGCTTTAGCCAGCGCTCGAGATCTTCGGCCAGCGCAAGCGCAGAAGAGTAACGGCGCCTGGGATCTTTCTCGAGACACTTGAGGCAGATCGTTGAGAGATCGCGATCTATTTTCGGATTCAACAGGCGCGGTTGCCGCGGCTCCGTATCCAGCAGCAACTTGATCGTCTCGAACGTTGTTCCACCGGCAAAGGGCGGCTGGCCGGTGAGCAATTGGTAAAGTACCGCGCCAAGTCCATAAGCATCTGTCACACTGCTCACAGCCGCGTTGTTTCCGACCGCCTGCTCGGGCGCCATGTAACTGGGCGTGCCCAGCACTTCCAGCGTCCGCGTAACTGTGCTTTCAGTTTCGACGAGTCGCGCCAAGCCAAAGTCGGTCAGATGCGGTTCACCGTTTTGATCAAGCAGGATGTTTCCTGGTTTGATGTCACGATGAAGGATGCTGCGCTCATGCGCGTAATGAACCGTGTGCGCTACCTTCACGATTAGTTCGACCGCGCGCCGGATCGGCATTGACTCACGCTTGACCACTTCGTCAAGCTGGCCACCTTCAATTAGCTTCATGCTGAAGTAGCAGGAGCCATCGCGTTCGCCGACTTCGTAGATGGGAACGATACCAGAATGATCAAGGCTCGCGGCGGCTTCCGCTTCCCGTCGAAAGCGCTTGAGATGCCCTTCGGTAGCCCAATGGCCGAGGCCAATCACTTTCAGTGCGACAGTGCGGTTCAGACTTTTCTGCCGCGCGCGATAGACTACTCCCTGGCCACCACGACCGATTACTTCCAGTAACTCATAATCTCCAAAGTCAGCGAACGCCTTTGCGCGATTCGATTGTTTTCTTCTCTCCAGAAGTCGCTCGCCTAGCGGGCCGAGGTCATCGACCCCGGCTACAGGATTGTCCGTGAACAGATCGAGCCCCGTCTCAAACAGACACGCCGTACAGAGGCCTTCCGGCGCGTCGGCAAAAATTTCCGCTCCACATCTGCCACAAAGTAAGGTCGCCGTCGCCATGCTTGAGTTCTATTTGGAAACGATTTCTTTCGGCGCGAGCGAGGCGACGATTTTTTCGAAGCGCGGATCGCCGCGCAACGGGTCCCACACCGGACTCAAACGCAGCTCGCCGTAGGTTGGACCGCACGGGATTTTCGCGACGATCCTGAGTTGTTCAATGGCCAGGTCACGTTCGCCGGTCCAGGCATAGATCAATGCCAGGTTGGATACAGCTACTACACCATCCAGCGCGTTTTTTGTGATGGGCACGACTTCCACCTCCCTACGGCCTTCGCGCAGAGCCTCTTCTTTTCGCCCCAGTGCCGCGTCAATGATCCCCAGGATAGAAAGCACTGGCCCAGCGAAGGGCTGTGGCCCAACATTGGGCTGTGCGCGGACCGCTACTTCTTGCTCTGCACGAGCGGCCGTAAAGGCTGCCTGGGCCGCAACCAAGTCTCCCTTCGCGCGAGCAACTACGCCTATCCAGAAATCACGGCTAAAACCGTCAAGCCAGTCTTGGTCTTGCGGGGCTGCCGCCACGATACGACCGGCGGCGATAAAATCGCGCTCGAACAAAGCCAATTGAAAGCGTTGCAACTTCATAGCTTGATCGTTAGCGGATGCGGGATCATCCGCTAGAATCTTCTCAATCGTGGCGTGCCAACGCCGCGTATCGCCTCGCCAATGCATTTCGAGCCCACCGCCGGCGTCTATCCTTACATCGATAAAGTTCGGCTTGAGGGCGAGCGCACGATCCAAAGCCTTACTGGTTTGTTCATAAGCGTGCGTTGCGAAATAAAACCCTGCAACATTCAAGGCCAAACGAAAGTCTCGAGGATCCAGCTCACTGGCGCGTTGCACATTGCGCACAGCGTCAGACCATCGGCCCTGCCTGCGGTCAATTAATGCGGTGATTTCAAAAACGTGTGGGTTGTTTGGCACACTGCGGCGGGCAATATCAAGTTCGGCGCGGGCGCGGGCGTAATCGAAATATGCCCAATAAAGATGCAACGCCAGAGCCAGATGCGCCTCGCCCGAATCCGGATTCAAGTGGAAAGCCGAATCGATGGCCTCCTTGGCTAGAGCCAAACGAGCGGATGTTCGATCATTATTAAAGTAGAGCCAGTCTTGCGCCCTGGCTAGCCAGCAATAGGCGAGAAGGAAGTCGGGATCGCGAGCGATCGCCTGATTAAGCAAATCCACCGTTTGGAGAATCTCCTTCGCATTAGTTGACCCATCAGCCCCCTCGATCGATGGGACAGCGCGGACATAAAAATCGTAGGCAGCAAGATCCTTCGTCGGTCGTTCTTGTATGGCGGCCCGTTCGCGAGCTGAAACTTTGGCTCTAAGCCGATTTGCGATGGACTGTGCCACTTCCGTTTCAATTACGAACACGTCATTCAAGTTTCGGTCGTATTCCTCTGCCCAGACGCCCACGTCGCTGCGAGCGTCCACCAACTGTGCGTTTATGTGTACCTTCCCGCCAAAACGCCGCACCGTTCCTTCCAACACGTGCGAGACACGCAGTGCGTTTCCGATCTGCCGCACGTTTTGTTTGCCACGATATTGCATCACGCTGGTGCGGCTGATGACTTTGAGGTCGGCGATTTTCGCCAGTTTGATCAAAATGTCGTCCTGGACGCCATCGGCAAAGTAGGCTTGCTCTTTGTCATCACTCAGATTTTCAAATGGCAGCACGGCGATGCCGTTCGTTAGGGGATGCCGAATAAATTCACTTTTCCAAACGATCCAACCGGCGGCCGCTGCCAAAGCAACCAGAGATGCTGCTAAGAGCGCACTGGTTGGATTGCGTCGCACCCATTTCTTGCTGCGAGTGACCGGTCCAGTGCGCCGGGCCAGAATCGGCTCGTGCTTTAGCCACCGTTCCAAGTCTTCGGCCAAAGCAAGAGCCGAAGAGTACCGACGCTTCGGATCTTTCTCGAGACACTTGAGGCAGATCGTTGACAGGTCGCGATCAATTTTCGAATTCCACAGGCGCGGTTGCCGCGGCTCGGTATCCAGTAGTAGTTTGATAGTCTCGTAGGTTGTTCCTCCAGCAAAAGGCGGATGCGCGGTAAGCAGTTGGTAAAGAACTGCGCCAATTCCATACACGTCTGTGGCGCAACTGACGGCGTCGTTGTTTCCCATAGCTTGTTCCGGTGCCATGTAACTGGGAGTGCCGAGCACTTCCAGAGTGCGCGTGACGGTGCTCTCAGCCTCGACGAGTCGCGCCAGGCCGAAGTCGGTCAGGTGCGGTTCGCCTTTTTGATCAAGCAGGATGTTCCCGGGCTTGATGTCACGATGAAGGATGCTGTGCTCGTGCGCGTATTGAACCGTGTGCGCCACCTTCGCGATTAGTTCGACGGCGCGCCGGATCGGCGTTGACTCACGCTTGAACACTTCGTCAAGCTGGCCGCCTTCGATTAGCTTCATGCTGAAGTAGCACGAGCCGTCACGTTCGCCGACTTCGTAGATTGGAACGATTCCGGAGTGATCCAGACTCGCGGCGGCTTCCGCTTCCCGGCGAAAGCGCTTCACATGCGGGTCAGTAGCCCAATGGCCGAGGCCGATCACCTTGAGCGCAACAGTGCGATTGAGACTTTTCTGCCGTGCGCGATAAACCACACCTTGACCGCCGCGACCGATTACCTCCAATAATTCGTAATCACCAAAGTCGGCGAACGTCTTTGCCGGACGTGGAGCCTTTTTAACATGGTGCGCTGCATTCGCATCATTCGCTTTGATATTTTCAACGGAGGCGCAGTCATCCGCCTTAGCCGAGGCTACGGCGGACGAGTCGCCAGCGGCTACAGATGCATTCGTGAGCAGATCAAGGCCGGTCTCAAAGAGACAAGCTGTACAAAGGCCTTCCGGCGCGTCGGCAAAAACTTCCGCTCCGCACTTTCGGCAAATCCTGGGTGCGCTGGTCATGATGGGAGAGTCGCGTCCGTGCTCCCTATCATGTACTGCGCGGAATTCTGTCATACGTTACGTTCGCAACACAGCGATCAAATGGCGCAGCTCATCTTCGATATCGCTGGCGATGGCAACAGTGTGGCTGATTTCCTCTCGCAACAAGACCTGATAACGATGGCGAAACCGATGGAAGGCTTGCGTGACTGCATTCTCCGTCATACCTAAGCGCGCAGCGATCTCCGCCCGCGACGGTGCTTCCGGTTCGTCCGGCAGCAATTGTTTCAGCCAATCAAATAGCGCGGCATTGCCCGCGGTACGGTATTCGTCCTTTAATCGCCGCAACACCTGCTCCATGAGGGTCAAGGCCCACCGGCGCTCATAAAGGCGGTCGGCGCTGAGAGGGTCTGCTGGTTCCATCTCAGCTCGCTCGATCGCGCTCAATTCTTCCAGCGGCACCAGCCGTTGTCCTTTGCCTCGCTTAATCGCCATCGCGCGGCGCTGTTCGCTGGCGATGAAATGTTTCAGTGCCGTGAGCAGATAGGAACGCAGTCGTCCCTTCTCCTTGCGGACAGCGTCCAGGTCGCGCCGCTCCAGCAGCAGCGCAAAAAAACCTTGAGTGAAATCTTCCGCTTCCTCGTGACCGACGCCCTGTCGTCTCACGAAAGCATAAATCGGCCGCCAATAGGTGCGACAAAGTTTTTCCAGCGCCTGTCGTGCTGCAGGCGACGGGCCTTGCGCTTCCAATACCACGCTCCAGTGAGTCGTGGCGAATGCAATCGCGTTGTCTTCCCCACTTAGGCGGGCCCGGCCGATCCCAGTCCCCGAAGCACCATTATCTGCAGCAGGCACATTTACGATCCAAACAAAAAATGGCCAAGAAATCAAGACTGCATCAGGGCAAATGCAACCTGAGTCCGCAAGAGAAGGCGCGCGTCTAGGTTCGAGGGCCCGTTGAAGAGGAACGCATGGCGGAAATTTACGCTCCGCTGGGCGCTGCCGACCACGCGATTCCCATTCTCAAGCGGCTGCTGCAAATATAGTATGCTGGTGCGATTACGCCGGCAGTGCTGCAAATCGAACCGATATGGGATCCGATCCGCAGCGATCCTGGCTTTCAGGAATTGATCGCAGGAAAGAAACCGTGAGCTCGAGAACATTTTGTCTAAGCTAAAGCGATCGCGATGTTTAACGCTGTTGACAGTCGCCCGCGACGCTAGGGCAGACCAGCGCGATGCGGGCGGAGATACCTTCGCGAAAGCGGTTGTTATTTCTCGGACAGTCTGATAACCGGGAGAGGAATTTCCGGAGGTTATTATCGAGCGATCACTGATCTTGCGCCTTGGATGGAGCATAGTGGCTATTCGTTTACTCCTTCCATCGATGACATCCGCTCAGGAAACGTCGCCTTCACCCGCCGGCGTTGCGGAAGTCGAGCGAGTGATGGTCACCGGTTCGAACATCCCAACCGCGGAAGAAGTCGGGCCGAATCCGGTGGATACGTATCGCCCGAGCGACATGGAGAAATTAGGCGTCCGCAATACTACGGACCTGATGACCCAATTGCCGCAGGAGCTGGGAACAAGCGTGAACCAGAACATCGCCAATGGCGGTGACGGCAGCGTCATTCCGAGTCTGCGCGGTTTGCTGCCCAAAGAAACTCTGGTGCTCATCGACGGAAAACGCGCCGCCATAGTTGGAGGTGGCGGTAACGGCGGTGGCGGGGCGGGCTCGGCCGGTGTGGACATCAACCTCATTCCGTTCCCGATGATTGATCACATCGACATTCTGAAGGATGGCGCCTCGGCCATGTATGGCACCGATGCCGTGGCGGGAGTAGTTAACATCTTTTTGATACATAAGTTCCGTGGTCTTGAGATTGGAGGAAGCATGGGGAACACAAACATGGGTTCGTCCAACGATGCGCGTGAACTGGAGGCCTGGATCAAAGCAGGTGTAGGAGATGACAAGACCGATATCGTGGTTATTGCTGATTTTTACGATCGTGCCGCCATCTACTCGCGCGACCGTTTTCTCAGCGGTAACGCGAACGCGCTTGCCTTTGGAGGATTTGATAGCCGCAGCGGAAATGAGCCCGGCCGCGTTGACGGTCCCCCCAGCAGCTTCCGCTTAATACCGAAATTGTTTTTCAGCGCGAACTCGCCTCCCCCGCACTCAGCGCCCAACGTCGCGACTTCCTCGTATTACGTCAATCCTTTTGCCATTGCTACCTATCCGGATGGCGATTACTTCGCCTACAACTTCGCGGCTCTGACGCCGTCGATTCCGCCGGCAGATCGTCAAAGCTTCTATGGCTCCTTCACCCGCGATATTTGTGACAAATTCCTAACCGTCTTTGCCGACTTCAAATATACGCGCTCATTTTTTGATGCAGCCTTTGCGGCTACTCCGTTCGCACCTGATGCATTTAAGCAGCCGAACGGCTTCGAATTTAGCCCTAGCGGTATCAGTGTGCCGATCCAGAATCCGTTTAATCCGTTTACCGTGGCGGATGCTACTTTGATTTACAACGGTGTCCCTATTCCTATGACCACCGGCGTTCGTTTTCGCGCCATCAACGACCAAATTGTCAGAACGGTCAAAACTACTTTCCAAGACATGTTATTTGACACCGGACTTCGTGGCGAGATGGGCGAATTTGGGGATTACTTTAAGAATTGGAATTGGGAATTGGGTTTTCGTTACTCCCAGAACTTCGAGGAAAACCTCACCGGTGGCGTAGTGAGCAGGTCGGGCCTGCGAGAAGCGCTGTTGGATACGAATCCGGCTACAGCGTTTAATCCTTTTCTGGGAATCCTGGGTCACAACAGCCGGGCAGCGATCAACAGAGTTTATGTTACTCTGCACAACTCTGGCGTTTTTGAATTGCCGTTGGGCTATTTTCATCTCGACGGCGATCTGTTTAATCTTCCCGCCGGACGGGTCTCCTTCGCGCTCGGGCTTGAATACCGCGGCGAGAGATGGAGAGACGATCCTGATTCGGAGAACACGACGTTTGACACGATCGGTGGCAGCGATTTCGAAGCCTCAAAGGTAAACCGGGACGTTTGGGCAACCTATCAGGAAGTGCGGATTCCGATCACGAGTCCCACGTGGAAGTTCCCCAGCGCGTACAGCCTCGAGTGCGATATTGCCGAGCGTGAAGAATGGTACAGCCAAAACACTTCTGCAACTTCAGTCCTAAAAGCGCAGCACTCGCAATATAACGCGCAGAAACCGAAATTTTCCGTGCTCTGGCAGCCGCTTGATCCCAAGTGGATTGGCGCGCTCACCTTGCGCGCAAGTTATACCGAAGCCTTTCATGCAGCGACGTTACCCGATCTTACGCCAGCAGGAACCGAATCTTTCGCCGCCTTTCCCGACAATCTTCGCGATCCAAAGGGATTGACTCCTCCAGGAACTGGCGTTCCGGTTATCGTGGATGGAAACCCCAATCTAAAGCCGGAGGTCGCCTACGAATGGTCTTATGGAGCGGTTTACAGTTCTAAATGGATCAAGGGGTTGACGCTAAGCGCTGATTTTTGGCACATTGACCTGCGATCGATCGCGTCGTTCGTTGACCCGCAGTTCATCATTGACTTCGAGAACAGCTTTCCGGGATTGGTCACTCGTAATCCGGCAACCGGCGCAATAACGGAGGTGCGCAATTCGAGCTTAAATCTAACTCGCGCCATCGTCGAAGGCGCTGACTACGAAGCGATTTATATCCTGGATAGCGCGATCTTTGGCCACGGAGACTTTGGCCGATTAACACTTACCCTTAACGGAACCTATTTGTCGCGGTTTGAGTTTCAACCGACCCCGGTGAGCAAACGAATTGGTCTTTCGGGTGAATTTGTGACCGGCTTCTCGTTTACCGGTTCGCTGCCACACAATCGCGCTTTTGCCAGCGTGTTCTACGACGGCCCCGCTGACTCGTGGCTCGCTGGCTTCGATATCGGAGCGACCGTGCATTACACCGGCCAGTACGAGGATGACAATGTCGATTTGACAGGATCGTCGAAGCCGCAAGAGCCGAGAAGCGGCCCTTTGCTTCCCTCCGGGAATGTCGCGCAATTTCCGGAGCAAGGAGCGCGGAAAGTGAGCGAGTGCGTTACGCTCGATCTGATCGCATCCTACACATTTAAGCTTCCATCACCACCGGCGGCAGCCGGAGTGCCTGGCTTCACAAAAGATGGCGGCAAAAACGTGAAGATAGACGGCAATGAGAAAAACGTGCTACCGGTCTCAACCGCCGAGTATAATCCCTGCGGCTGGCGCTCTTGGCTGAATGGCATGACGCTCACGCTTGGGACGCAGAATGTCTTTGATTCCGATCCGCCGTTCGTCGCCGCCGCCAGCGAGAACAATTACGACGAGTCGCTTGCCACCATCAAAGGCCGGTTCTGGTACGCCCAGGTAAAGAAAAGATTCTAAGAAAACTTATTCGACGATAGTGCTCGCGAATATTCTTCAAAAACTTTTCGCTCACGGAAATTCTTATTGGCTGACGCGCTTTGTCATTTTGCGGCTGATTGGATTCGTTTACGCGGTTGCATTCCTCGTCGCAGCGGAGCAGCTCGTTCCACTCGTCGGTGCGCATGGATTGACGCCGGCGAATCATTTCCTCGCCGCTGTACAATCGCAATTGGGCTCATCCACCGAATGTATGTGGCGCGTACCGACGCTGTTTTGGTTCGGGCTTTCCGATAACTTATTGTCGACCTTTTCGTGGATAGGTTTCGCTTTGTCCCTCGTTGTTCTCGCCGGGTACGCGAACGCGATCATTCTCGCGATTTTGTGGATGATGTACATGTCGATCGTTCACGTCGGACAAATTTGGTACGGCTACGGCTGGGAAATCCAACTGCTTGAGACCGGGTTCTTGTCGATCTTTCTTTGCCCGTTGCTGGATGGTCGGCCATTTCCGAAATGCCGGCCGCCGCTCCTTATCATCTGGCTTTTTCGCTGGCTGGGTTTTCGCATCATGATCGGCGCCGGCCTCATCAAACTGCGCGGCGACCCGTGCTGGCGCGATCTCACCTGCCTATACTATCACTACGAAACGCAGCCGATCCCGAATCCGCTTAGCCGCTATTTGCATTTCGCGCCCCATTGGTTTCATCAAGTCGAGACAGCCTGGAACCATTTCATCGAACTGATCGTGCCGTGGTTTTCATTCGGACCACGGCATGCCCGGCACATCGCAGGCGTGTTGCTGGTCAGTTTTCAGATCATCCTCATCATTAGCGGCAATCTGTCGTTTTTGAACTATGTCACCATTATTCCGTTTCTTGCTTGCTTCGACGATACATTCCTTGGTCGCGTCCTCCCGAAATCACTCGTTAGGCGGGCCGATCGAGCCGCGCAGGAATCAGAACCGTCGCGCATCAACAACACGGTCGCGATCGCATTGTCGGTCCTGGTTGTGTATCTGAGCATCGCGCCGGTGCTCAATCTTGTTTCCGGACGGCAACTCATGAACTATTCCTACGATCCGCTCGATCTCGTGAACACCTACGGCGCGTTCGGCAGCGTTGGCCGCGAACGTCCCGAAATCATTTTCGAAGGAACCGATGACACGTTCATTACTGGCGACACGAAGTGGACAGAATACGAATTCAAAGCCAAACCAGGTGATCCGAATCGGCGTCCCCCAATCATCGCGCCGTATCAGCCACGCATCGACTGGCAAATCTGGTTCGCTGCCATGGCGTCACCGGCTGAATATCCGTGGACGCTTCATTTCGTCTGGAAGCTTCTCCACAATGATCCCGGCACGCTCTCGCTCCTGGCTAACAATCCGTTCCCCAACGTGCCGCCGCGTTATATCCGGGCACGCCTTTATCATTACCAATTCGCGCCGCTCGGCGATCGCGCTTGGTGGAAACGCGAACCGATCGGTGAATGGCTCCCCGCTCTCACCGCCGAAGACGCTGAGTTCCGCCGCTTCCTTACCGCGATGGACTGGCTGGATTAAGAATTCACCTGTGAAATCTGCTGCGGCAATCAGCGCAAATTACTTGCAGCGAGTAGCCGATCCGACGTCCCGCTTTTGCGCAGATTATTTCGAGTATAAAAAGGGTCGGATCAGTTCTGCCCAATTGGTAGCGCGTCTGCCCCATATCGCGATGATCGGAGACAGTCTCTCTCTCAATGTTTATGTCTCATCTGCATTAAGCACGCTTTGGCGGGCGCGCAGATACTATGGCAATGATTGGTTTCTTAACGCCGATCCATCGCCGGAGAGCGTTTACAGCGTCTTCGAAAGACTCGACAAGCTCATACCCCTTGTCGCCACAGAATATGGCGGACTGGGCGCTATGGTCGATAATGGGAAAGATCGACCAAATTTTTTCCGCAAAATCCTTCGCACCCGCAATTTTTCTGGGCAAGTCACTCAATTGCTGTCGTGCGATCGATTCCCCGATCTGATTCTGATTTGGATCGGCCACAACAATGTGATTGGGCGTGGCGATGCCCTCCCGATGAACTTGAGCACCCGGAAGGACGATTGCCGCGGCTCAGCAAACACTTCCGAGAACACTACACTCGGCAAATACGACGGGTCATTGCACAGGCCCGAATTGAGCGGCATCGAGTGGCGATCGTGGTTTACGGTCTCGTCGATTTCGAATCCTTTTTTAAAGCTCGCGGTATCGCCGAAAGGCTTCGAGAGAAGAATCCAAAACTGTATCCTTATCTGGGAACCGATTGTAAATATTTCATTTCCATGCGACCGGCCTATCGAGGCAATCTGATTCGCCTGGTCCGCGTGATAAATGAGGAACTACACGCGATGGTTAGGCAAATGGAGCGCGAGATCGAGAACGTGCCGAACGTGCAGTTGCAATATTCCGACGCGTTAGCAAAAGTTGATCTCAGTCGTGTCGAGGTGATTCACGCTATAGATGGCTGGCATCCCTCTGTCGAGGGGCACAATGTTTTTGCTGAGGCGGCATACCGCGCCCTTGCGCCAAGTTTGGAATTTCTTGGAATCAGTCGAGCCGCCGCCGCGGCCTAAAACCCGCGCTGTTTCAAGCGTGCGATTGTTTCCCGCAACATCCGGTAGCCAAAGTGGCCCTGTCGCACCTGGAGCAATTCTGAGCCGCGCCATTTCTGCTGAATCTTCTCGATGTCTGCCGGACGCGCGATCAAATCGAATTCGCCCGCCACAAACAACACGCGCTCCGCGCTGCACAGCGGCTCGTTGTGCATCGGTGAACTGAGATGAAAATGCCGCCCCACCAGCGACGGTTCGATTTTCGCCCGGCGCAACTCCCGCCGCATGAATGCTGACGCCGGACTTTCCCAGATTGCGTGCTCGACATTTACGATCGGCGCCATCAACGCGACGAAACGGAAATCGCGCTCGACTATCGCGAGGAGTGCGCCGATCCATCCGCCATAGCTCGTGCCGAGTATGCCAAACTCGCCACAACCGCGCTCGCGCAATGCCGTCATCAATTGCCGCACCTCGATCACGCCCTGGCGAAGGCCCTCGGCGTTGCGGATGAGATCGGCCGTAATCGCGAGTTCGCCGTTCCAGTAACCGCGCGGCACGCGCGAATAGTGATAGGGGAGGTGCACGAAACAAGCGTTCCAGCCGAGTTCGTTGAAGTGCGCGGCCCAGCGGCGATAGCCTACATGACTCGCGGACATGAGCGCGTGCAGCATGAGCACTGTCGGCGCGCTCCAGCCCCGCGCGCATTGAAAAAAATCTGCGCGTGCGATGTTGTTCGCGGAAAATTTCGACTCGACCGGACTGCGCCAGGTTGCTGTTGCGCCGAAAGCATCGCCGATTGTGCTCGCGATTTCGCCATCGCTCGGCACGGCGTAAAAATCGTGCGCCGTGAGCTTCTCGCACTGTGTGACATAGCGCTCCATCTCATTGCGGCTGCGCGAATGCAGTCGATGCCGCGACTGAACGAAATTCATCAATGCGCACACGAGCAGATCGACAATGTTCGCAGCGGCGCGCGAAAATGGCAGAGCTCGATAATGGTAGGGATGCCGCGCTGCCCCGAAAGCTTTCGGGGGTCGGTGCAGCGCGCCGACCCTACCAGTCATTCGTTCTCGCGGCGGGTGCGGCAGATCGTCCGGCGTGAGTGAAAATCTTTGGCGCAACTCCGCATAGAGATTTTTGAACGCCGCAGCGAGTTCAAGCTCGATGCGCTCGCGCGCGTCCGATTTTTCCAGGTCTGGAAAAGGCGGGATCGGATCGCCCAAAGCGATCCAGACCGGCGTACGCCGCAGCGGCAGCCAGCTTTTCTTCGAGTAGAAGCGATCGCTGCCGACAATCACGCACGGCAGAACCGGAACGCCGGCCATGTGCGCGAGGGTTGATGCGCCCGGCCGAAGCGGCGCGCCTTCGAGCAGCGAGCGCGCCCCGTCCCGAATGCCGCCCTCGGGAAAAACACCTACCATGCGTCCCTCGTTCAACCGCTCGATCGCGGTGCGGATCGTCTTGCGGTTAGCACGATCTCGATCCGCCGGGAATGCATCGACCGCTCGCAAGAACGACCCGAGCAACGGATTCGGGAAAAATTCCGCCATCGCCATCCAATCGATTTTACGGCGCACCACCGAGGAAATAATAAGCGGATCGAAATGGCTGATATGATTTGCCGCGAGCAGAACGCCGCCGTCGCGGCCTGCATGTTCGCAGCCGATCACGCGAATACGCGACGAGTAAACAAAAAGCATTTTCATTAAAACCGCCGCCCCGCGGTTGGCAAAGGAGTGAAACAATGCGCGCATCGGGCAGAAACAAAGCACCGCGTTTAACGTTGGATTTTGGAAGACGGCCGTCTTCGGCTGTCACGTCGAACAGCCGTCCCGGCTGTTCGACAGGCCGGAGGCCTGTCTGCCCCTAACAAACGAGGCGCCTTTTTTCCAATTACTGCGTTATTGTCGAGCTTCATCAGCGAGCTCATGGCATTTTTTGAGGTCGAGTTTTCCGGAGGCGAGGACGGGGATGGATTCGACGCGCTGGACGCGCTTTGGAATCCACAAATTTGGAACGCCGGCATCGCGAAGTTTGTCGCGCAATTGCGCAAGATCGATATCTACTGCGCTGAGTAACACTACAGCTTCACCTTTGGCTTCGTCCTGCACTCCCGTGATCGCGATGGCGCGCTCGTCCGTTCCAGACAGGTCGAGTAGATCGACAATTTTTTGCTCGATTGCTTCGTGCGGTACCATTTCGCCGCCGATTTTTGAGAAGCGCGAAAGACGTCCTTCAATAAAAAGAAATCCGTCTTCATCGAATCGGCCGATATCGCCGGTCTTGAACCAGCTATCGCGCAAAATATCGGCCGTTCTTTCCGGATCGTGCAGATAGCCTTCGAAAATATTTGGGCCGCGCAGCCAAAGCATTCCGGTCTCATGCAACGAAAGGTTGAGATCGGTTTCCGGTTCGCGAATTTCGGCCGCGATGCCGGGCGCCATTTTGCCGACTGAGCCGAGGCGGGCCGAGGGTTGAACTTGTTCGCCGGGCTTTGTTGGTTGCGGCTCGGGCAAATTCACGCTCACGACCGGCGCGGTTTCGGTGAGTCCGTAGCCTTCAAAAACTCTTTGCTTAAATCGTTCCTCGAACGATTTGGCAAGATCGAGAGGAAGTTTCTCCGCGCCGGTGATGACGAGCCGCAAACTGCGGAGCTGGTGCGGCTCGGCTTTGCGCAGATAGCTGCGCAAAAATGTCGGCGTTGCCAGCAGCAATGTCAGTTTATAGCGCTCGATCAATGCCGCGTTCTTGGCCGCCTCCAGCGGATTCGGATAAGTGACGATGCGCACCCCTTCAATGAGCGGATACCAAAGAGTCACGGTCGATCCGAAGCTGTGAAAGAACGGGAGCGACGCGAGAATGGCGTCGTCTTTCTTCGCGTCGAGAAGTTCGCGGACTTGGGAGACATTTCCGACGACATTGCGGTGGCTGAGCACGACCCCTTTTGGTTCGCCCGTGCTTCCGCTTGTGAAGAGCAGGGTTGCTTCTGCGTGACCGCCTCTTTTTGGAATTTGCAAAAGCTTTAGCAATAATCCCGCCGGAGCTAAGATCGACATCATCCACCACACAAAGATTTGTGTTTTTATCTGTGGCATAATCTCGTCGAGCTTGAGGACGCGCTCGGGCCACGGAAAATCTTTTATCCGCTCCATGAATGGCGTGGCGGTAATACCGACGCACAGGTTCGCGCGCTTGATGCAGGATTCATTGGCCGCGCGTCCCATCGTGAAGTTAAGATCGACAGGAACTTTTCCTGCCAGCGTCACGGCCAAATTCGCCACCATTGATCCTTTGCTTGCCGGCAAGACGACGGCGATCCGCTCATCGGGAAACTCTTTACGAAGGAGACGGCTCAAGGCCGCGGCGGCGCCAAGCAATTTCGACCGGCTTAAAAGACTGTGATCGAGTCCGTCGACGACGGCGGTCGCGAAAGGCCTTCTCTTCAATCCGCGGACGCATTCTTCGGCTAGGTGTCGATCTAATGATGGCCTCCGTCTGAAACAAGACTCGCCCAGCTTGAGCAATTCTTCGCGGACCCTGGCGATGTCCGCGGCGTCCGCGGGAAGGGGTTTGCCGAAAGCAACCGTGACGCGATAGGGGATTCGCTTTGGCAATTTCGTGAAGAAGCGTCCGCCCTGGAAGGAGAAGATCGATCCCCAAAGTTGGTCGAGCCAGACCGGAACGACCTTCGCGTTCGCATGATGCGCAATTAGTTCGTAACCGCGCCGCAAACGTAGCAGCGTACCGGCGCGTTCGAGCTGACCTTCAGGGAAAAGGCAAACAACTTCGCCCTCGGCGATTTTCTCCGTCGCAGCGCGAATGGCGGAGCGCGAACGCCGCGTATCAATCGGGATGCAGTGCGCCAGACGCAGAAACGGTTTGAGGAGCGGCTTGTGATAAAATTCCTGGTCGATGATATAACGAATCGGTCGTGGACAAACGACTTGCAGAACGATCGCATCGACCCAGGTGATGTGGTTTGGCAGAAGCAGAAATCCGCCAGCCGGCAGGTGCTCCAGACCGAGCGCAGTGACGCGATAAAAGCAGCGGATAAACGGGTCGGCTAGGACGTGCAGGGCGCGTTCACCCGCGGACATGGAGGGCATTATTTATGATTTACAATCAGTGCGCGGCCATTTATCTGCAATCGGCAATTGTCGATGCAACTACGCGGGAAAGCATTGAGCGGGGCGAGCACGGCGCTCTGGCTTCTTTTGGGCATCAATCTTTTCAATTACATCGACCGCCAGGTGCTGGCCGCAGTCGAGCCAGACATTCGTGCAACATTGTTCGCCGCCAACGATGTAAACGCGATGGCAAAAACAGGCGCCCTTGGCACAGCCTTTCTGATCACGTACATGCTGACTGCGCCGGCCTTGGGCTGGCTCGCGGACCGTTTCTCCAGGTGGATTATCATCGGATCGGCGGTCATCCTGTGGAGCGTGGCGAGCGGCGCCTCCGGTTTAGCTGCGACATTTTTTGCACTTTTGCTCACGCGCGTCTTCGTGGGGATTGGCGAAGGCGGCTACGGCCCTGCGGCGCCGACGGTGCTGGCCGATCTTTTTCCGCTGGCCACCCGTGGCCGTGTGCTCGCTGTCTTTTGTGCGGCCATTCCTGTTGGTAGCGCCCTCGGTTACGTTTTTGGGGGCTTAATCAATGAGCACCTCGGGTGGCGCTGGGCCTTTTATCTTATCGCTCCGCCCGGTTTGTTGCTGGGACTTCTCTGTTTCTTTCAACGCGATCCGCGTGGACGCGGGATTACGCGGCCGGAGCGGCAACGCGCGAGCCTGGATGACTACGTCGCCCTGTTCCGCACCCCCTCCTACGTTTTAAATTGCGCGGCACAGACGGCGATGACATTCGCCATCGGCGGAATTGGATTTTGGGTGGCGGCATATCTCAAATTTCGAGGCCAGCCGCCGTCGGCGACGAAATTTTTTGGCGTAATCATTGTCGTGGCCGGACTAGTATCCACGCTGCTTGGCGGTTGGCTGGGGGACCGGCTGCGTAGGCGTTACGCCGGATCCTATTTCCTGATCTCAGGACTTGGGATGATCGTCGCATTCCCTCTATTCGTAACGATGTTATTTACACCTTTTCCCGCAGCTTGGTTCTTCATGTTCGCGGCCGTATTTTTCATATTCCTTAACACGGGGCCATCGAATACCGCTCTGGCCAACGTTGCCCCGCCAAAAGTTCGGGCCACCGCGTTCGCGCTGAACATCTTAGTCATTCATGCGCTGGGCGACGCGGCGGCCTTTCCCACAATTGGCTTCATCGCCGGGCATACCAATATGAATGTCGCCTTTCTCTTTGTGTCGGTCATAATGTTGGTGGCTGCCATCGCCTGGCTCATGGGCGTGAAGTACCTGCCCGCCGACACAGCCGCGGTGGAAGCGGCGACTCCGAAAGCGGAGATGTCGATCTGTTAACTGTAATCACGCTGCTTGTTCAATGGGCGTCGAGATGCACGTCGTAAGCGTTGGCTCGAGCGAGCGCTTCGGCAGCCTCCCTGTCTTTTCCGGCTTTTGCAAATAACTGGCTGAGCAATTGCCAGCTTTCGGCCCGGTACCATTGAGTGCGCAGACAGGCTTGCAGTTCGGTAATCGCCTGCGCGGTCGCGCCACTTTCGTCCAGCACTTTGACGTAGCGTTTCTCGATTGACCAATTCGGCGGGCCGGTCCGCGCCGCGAGCCGCAGACGCAACAAATCGACGCGGCCGTTCTCCTTGTTTTCAAGAACGGCGAGAAGTTCGTGGGCCTGCGCTTCCACTAGCGGCATCTTTGTTGCGCGTTGGAGTTGTTCGCGCGCAACTTTGAAATCGTTCTGTTTCAGCGCCACGGCTGCGAGGTTGATCACCGCCAACGGTTGTTCCGGATTTTTTTGCAAAGCGGCGTGCAAGTGCACAGCTGCGTCTTCCAGTTTTCCCTCGCTCAATTCCAGGTCAGCCAGGTTAATCAGCATGCGCGCCGAGTCGCCACCACTGGCGATGTTTCGCTCAAAAAATGTCCGCTGATCTTTCCAATCGAAGGTGCGGATGAATGTGCGCGCGCCGAGAAACGCAAGCCATACGATCAATAAAAGCAACGCGCCCAATGTGATTGTCGATGTTCGCGGCGGTTCTCGAGTTTCGAGAAACGCGCCGACCTCAACCGCCGCCGCCAAAAGGAAAAATGCGCTTGGCAAATAAATCCAATGCTCGGCAACCGACGCATTTAAGGCGACGATTCCACTAATCGGCAAATAACTTATCACCGCAAACAGTAAGCACGCGAACGCCGCCGGATTGCGCTTGCGTGCGCGCACCATCCAGTAGATGACGGCGGCAATGAGCAGGATTCCAAGGAGGGTCTGAAGCTCCCGCCACGCCGCGCCGCTTAAACTCGCCTCGGTGAAGCCGCTCGGATGAGTCTCTACGTCCCGATCCATGTGCAGATGGAGCGGCAACAAAATTAGCCCGCCATACTCGGCGACTGCACGCGCGACGATGATTGGCCTAACGAGTAAAGGCGCAGGCTCGCTCAAGGCGGGCGGGGGAATATGTTCGGCGGCCGACCGCGAACTAAAATAAATCGCGCAGACGAATGCAGCGACCGCGACCGCTTTCCACATATCGATCCAGTGTTTCTTGAGAATAAAAAATGCGATCCCAATTGCCGGGAAAATTAATCCGGTTTCTTTGCTCAGCGCGCTGAAAAGAAGGGCAACGCCAGCGCCGATGAGAAGGAATAATCTGCGCCTGCCAATTGCGCGCAGGCTAAGAAGGAACAGATACAGACCGAAAAAACCAAAGGTCGCAGCCAGCGGGTCGGCGCGACCAGAAACATAAGCCACGGCCGCGCTCTCTACCGGATGAATGGCCCACACCAGCACGGCGAGAAATGCGACCCAGAGACGCTTGTGTCGTTCAATTCCGAATGCGAGCAAGAGCTCCTCTGCAAAAACGAATAATGCGATCGCCGCTGCGGCGTGCCACAGAATGCTGGCTGCGTGGTAAGCTCCCGGTCGAAACGCGAAGGCAACGTAATCGAGCGTGTAAGTGAGGCGCTGGAGCGGCCGGTAAAAATCCGACGCGGTCGCGTCGACAAATAGAAAGTGATTGAACCCTTCCGGAATCAACCGCCAACTCCGAATGAGAGGGTCGCGCAGAATTAAAGCTGTATCGTCCCAGACAAAACCATCTCGCAGCGCAGGGGCGTAGCTGGCAAACACGCCGGCGATGATTAGCAAAATGGCGAGATATTTTTTCACGACAAAAACGGGTTGGACAGAATCAATAGAATGCGTGTCTAAGTTTGGAAACGTTTATGTCGATTTTGCGCTGCTCGCTGCTGTATTCGCTGCTCCTGCTGACAAGCATTGCACATGCCGATGGTGTGCCGGATGATTGCACGCAGCTCATTGTCAGCATCGCTCCAGATTGGAATTCAATGCGCGGAAAAATCCAATTGTTCGAGCGACCGACGGGCGGCAGTTGGGCCGCGGTGACGCCTTCATTTCCAGTCCTGTTGGGCAAAAATGGCGTGGCCTGGGGAACAGGTCTGGCCGGTCAGAATGAGTCCGGCCTTC
>Ga0210399_10000366_pt1 | contig 36173 bp, 38 predicted proteins | sample IncBWC14MmetaG_FD_150865 | JGI IMG/M metagenome (GOLD analysis project Ga0210399, IMG submission 150865) | Forest soil microbial communities from Barre Woods Harvard Forest LTER site, Petersham, Massachusetts, United States - Inc-BW-C-14-M | ecosystem: Environmental > Terrestrial > Soil >... | reverse complement strand
GTCAAGAGAAGAAGGTACTAAACGGCGGCAAAAATACTGGAAATAGCAATAAACGAAGGAGCGAAGGAGAGAGCAAGTTGAAGGAATTGCCCCAACTTGCTGAATCCGTTCGATTAGCCAGGGATTCCTGAACCTGTGGCGGTATTCCTACCGCTGCAAGGTCACGAGAGATATTCCTTGCCACAAGACCGCACGGTCGCTGCGCGCGCGGTTCTCGGTGGCCTCCATCGTGACGTGTCTCTGGCGAATTGATACGTGGCCAGATATCGTCGGGTCCCCGGTTATGTTCGATGTCTTTGCGAATGCTTGCAGTTCGTCCATCGTCCGACTACGGGCCCTGGTGATCGAAGCGTAGTCGCAGACTTTCGGACTATGTCGCCACGGGCGGCGATGGTGCTTCAAGAAGTCGATGACGAGATTTAACAAACCAGGGTCGCCCTGAAGCTGTTCAGGAATGGGGAGCACTTGCCGGCCCGAGGCCGCAAATTCCAAAAATCCACGATGTCTTCAAAGTTCTCCGATGAGTCGTTGCGCGAAGGGCTGAAACCGCCATGCGCGCTTCCGTCTGGGGAGCCGGGGGCAACCCCGCGGGATGAGGTCGGGCGGCGCCGTCACACGCCGAGGATAATGCGCAAACGAGATAGGCCTCGCATGCGAAGAGGAGCAAATGCTGCCGTACGTTTTTCACGTGTCCCTGCGCCCCCAGGCAGAGCCCAATTCAGTCCTCCAGCGTCGGAAGGACCCTTAAGACTTCGCTAGCCCGCGGCCTGCCAACCACCGGATCGTCTTTCCGAATTTTCCCGTCGCGGAACACCAGCACACGCTTGGCGAACTGCGCGATGTCTTGTTCGTGGGTCACCAGAACAATCGTCAAGCCCTTGTCATTCAAGTTCTGAAATATCTCCATGATTTCGACCGACGTCCGGCTATCCAGATTGCCCGTGGGCTCGTCGGCCAGCAGAATCGACGGACGGTTCACCAATGCCCGGGCAATCGCGACACGTTGTTGCTGGCCCCCGGACATTTGCGACGGAAAGTGCTGCGCCCGGTCGGCCAAACCGACCATCGTCAGGGCGTCCGCCGCCCGCTTACCCCGCTCCGCCTTGTCGATCTTGGTATACAGCGTCGGTAGTTCGATATTTTCGAGCGCCGTCGTCCGGGCCAGCAGGTTGAATCCCTGAAAAACAAATCCAATCTTCTGGTTGCGGATCAGTGCCAGGGCCTTCTTGTCGTGCTGCGAAACGTCGATTGCTTCGAGCAGATAGTGGCCAGAACTCGGGCGGTCCAGACACCCCAGCATGTTCATGAATGTCGATTTGCCACTCCCGCTGGGTCCCATGATGGCCACGAATTCACCGCGCCGAATCTCGACGCTTACGCCCCGCAAGGCGTGCACTCGCGTTTCCCCGAGGTCGTAGTATTTGTGCACGTCTTCGACGGCGATGACGGCGCTTCCTTCCGGGAGACTCGCTGCAACTTCGATTTGGTTGAGTACCACCATAGAGTCCATGGAATTGCTTGCGAGCTGCCTGTCTTTAACGACGGATTCCGGCTAGCGTCTGACCTTTCGCCACTACCGACCGAATGATGAGATCCTCTCCTTCCTTCAGTTCCCCCTTGAGTACGGCCGTGACTTCCGTAAAGGCATGGTCGGTGATGCCGAGCGAAATCTTCACTGGTTCCATCGTGTTGTCCGGGTGGAGTTTCCACACCACAGCCGCATCGGCCTTCGGTGCCCGCGGTGGCGCTGCGGTCACCGAACGGGATGATTCGGAAGTTGCCGCGGCAGCGACTTCGCCACCTGGTCGGCGTTCGTCGCTCTCGATCCCATACTGTTTGTACGTCGCGAGAATCTCTTCGCTCGCCATCGGCGGCTTGTACCGCAGCGCGGTGTTCGGCACCTTCAGTACATTCTCAACGGTCTCCACGGGAATGGTCACATAGGCCGTCATGCCAGGGAACAGTTTTTCATCCGGGTTCGCGAATTCGATGATGGTGTCGTAGGTCACCACGCTCTGCACGGTGGTCGCGTTCATCCGCACCTGGCTAACCAGCCCGTGAAACGTGTCTTTCGGAAAAGCGTCCACCTTGAAGCTGACGGGCTTCCCCACTTTGATATTCCCCACGTCGGATTCGTCCGTCTTCGCGTACACCCACATCTTTTTCAGATCCTGCGCGATGGTAAAGATGATGGGCGCCTGCAGCGAAGCCGCCACCGTCTGACCCACATCGACATTCCGGGCCACAACGGTTCCATCAATCGGAGACCGAATCACCGTGTAGTCCAGATTGGTTTGTGCCACGGCCACCGCGGCGTCCTTCTGACTGATCTGCGCTTCCGCTTGCGTCACATTCGCGGCGGCGCCGTTCACGCCGGCGTTTGCGGCATCATAGTTCGCTTTCGCCAAGTCCAGTTGTTGCTGGCTCTGGACACCGCTCTTCGCCAAGGCAACGGCACGGTCGTAGTCCGCTTTGGTCTGCACCAACCCAGCCTTTGCCTTTTCGAGATTTGCTTTCGCCGCAACGAGGTTGGCCTTGGAATTTTCCAGATCCGCTGTTGCTTGCAGTAAGGCACCCTTGAACAACGCAGGATCAATTAGTGCTACCACATCGCCCTTGTGCACTCTGGAATTGAAATCGACGTTCAACTTCGAAATCGACCCCGAGACCTGCGATCCCACTTGCACCGTGATGACCGCGTTGATCGTCCCGGTCGCTTCGACTACATCGTGGATCGGGCCGCGCTCCAGCTTCGCGGTGAAATGCTGCGCCGGCGTGCTGCGGTTCAGGCCCCATACAATCACGAGTCCCGTCACGACCAACACGGACACGACGATGAGCCAACGCCCTCTGATCTTCATTTCCTCTTCCTAAAAACGATACCTGCCTTGCGTCACTCGTACCGCAACGCTTCGATGGGGTCCAGCCGGGACGCTTTTCGTGCCGGGTAATATCCAAAGAAAACACCGACCGCGATCGAAAACACCGCCGCGACCACGACCGCTTGCAGGGACATCTCGATGGGCCACTGCAGCGTTCGCCCAACCAGATAGGAACCGAAGACACCGAAGAGCACCCCCGCCGCTCCGCCGACCAAGCTGAGCATGATGGATTCCCCGAGAAATTGAAGTTGGATGGCCCCTTCCGTCGCTCCCACCGCCACACGCACCCCGATCTCCCGTGTGCGCTCGGTTACCGACACTAGCATCACGTTCATGATTCCAATGCCTCCCACAATCAGGGAAACCGATGCAATCGCAATCAAAAGGATGGTGAGCGTCTTACTAGCGTCGAGCTGCGCCTGAATGATGTCCTCGGGATTCCGGATGTTGAAATCATCCTCTTCTTCGGGACGCAGATGGTGCCTATCGCGCAGTACCGCCGTCGCTTCCTGTCCTGCAATCTTCACGGCATCCGCAGACACAGCCGAGCACAGGATGTCGTCCAGCCAGGTGATTCCTTTGATTTTTTTCTGAGCTGTCGTGTACGGCAGGATGATCGTGTCGTCCTGGTCCTGACCGGAGAGCGACAACCCCTTGGGGTGAAGTGTCGCCACAACCTTACAGGGAAGGCCATTGACGCGAATCACTCTGCCGACAGGATCTTCCACACCAAACAGTTGATCGCGAACCGTGCGGCCGATCACGCAGACGTCCGCTGCACGCTCCGTATCGTCTTGCGAGAAGATGGCCCCTTGGTCCACATACCAGCGCTTGATATCGAAATATTCCGGCGACACCCCACGATACGAGGTGTGCCAATTCTGATTCCCGTACACGACCTGCACCGGATCATCCACATTGGGCGAGACGCTCTTGATGAGTGAGATCTGATTCTTGATAGCAATCGCATCCGCCATGACCAGTGTCTTTGTATCGTGCGTGCCCGTACGCACACCGTTCACCGCGCGGCCCCCGGCCTCAATCCAGACAAAGTTATCCCCAAGGTTGTTCAGCTGCTGCTCGACACGGGCCTGTCCAGCTTTCCCGATGGCCACAACGCAAATGACCGCCGCGATGCCGATGGTGATGCCCAGGACCGTCAAAATGCTGCGCATCTTGTTTCGGAGGAGTGCAACAAGAGCGGATTGTAGAAGAGCGGAGTAATTCACACCTTCTCCCTAGAAAAAACAGACCGAGCGTGAGCGAATCTCACTGCACCCCTTCGAGGGTCTACGTCTGACTATGCGCGCTATCATCCGCGCTGCGAGATAAACCGGACATAAATGATGTCCCCGCCGCCTGCGCCAGCCGTCCCCTCCTGGAGGCGGAAACACAATTCGATTGGATCGGTCGCAGGCCACGGCGGCTTTCACGACCGTTCCTCGATGGGTGGAATGCCTACAAATTCCTTGTAGAGCAGAAGATCGTAAAGAATCTTCAGCGCACCCGCGAGAAAGAAGGGTACGTTGATCCAGGAGGACCGCGCAAACATGAACCCGACAAATAGAGGGCTGAGGGCGGCTCCAGTGGTGCGCGCGACTCCCGTAAATCCACCCGCAGCCGAGCGCTCTTCCGCCGGAACAACGGCCATCGTATAGGACTGTCTGGTAGGGACATCCATCTGACTGATGCTGAACCTGAGAAGAAGCACCACCACTGCCCATGAGAGATTAGGCATCAGTGGCACGAGGATGAGCAGAACGTTTGACGGTAGATGGGTGACCACCATGGTGCGGATCAAACCGATGCGCGCCGCGAGCCGCGTAGCAAAGAGAGCCGAGATTCCTGCGAAGACATTCGCCCAAAAGAAAATCCCGCCGAGCGCGGCAGGTCGCACATCGAAGCGCAGATAAAACCAATAGGCGGCAAAACTTTGCACGACGAATCCGCCTGCGAACGAATCAAGGGCAAAGAGACCCGATAGTTTCAGAACAACATTTCGCGAGCGGGCGATTCCGAGAATACTTGCGACGCCTGATGAAACGACCGGCCCGTTTGCAATGCGGTTGACTTCCACCGACGTTGAGAGACGCAGGAACAGAAGCGCCAGCGCAAGTCCCAATGCGGCGTACAAGAACACTACTGCGCGATAACTCTGAACATGGGACATCGACGTGTGTTGCAACGCCTGCGTCAAGCCCCCTCCAAAGAGCGCGCCCAAAGCGGTCGCCAGCGAACCGGCGAGCGTGTACCACGCAAAGACTTCGGTGCGAGCCGCGGATGGAACAATATGGGAAAGCGCAGCTTGTTCGATCGACAGAAACGGTCCAACTTCATTGCCGCTCGGACTGATGACGCCGATGGTACCAGCGATAACAAGAAAGAGCAGATTGCTGGTGCACGCGAAAACCAAGCCCGCGGCGGCCATGAGAATCGATCCGACGACTAACATGCGCCGCCGTCCGATACGATCCGCTCTTGTTGTCAGGTACAGCGAGACGACAACATCGCCGACGAGGGTCAGCGTAAGAACCAGCCCCGCTTGCCCGTCCGTGAGCCCTAGACCAATCAAATAGAAAACCAGAATGACGGAGAGTGAACCGTACGCGAACAAACGTGCAAACCGGGTGACGAAGAGAAGCCATCCGTCACTCGACAGAGTCCGAAGCACACGCGGAATGAAATTGGTCGTCGCCATTCGGTCTGAGATTGCTTAACTTCCTATCAATTCGTTACGGCCTCGTACACCACCATTCGCGCGACAGGCTTGCCGTCCTCTTCCTGTTCGGGTGTATAGAGACGATGGGTTTTTAGATCGACGGCCACCGTGTGCACGGCATGCTGGACGCGAAAGTCTTCGAGCTTGCGATAGTTGTCCGGGTCGTCTTGATGGAAAACGGCAATAGCTCCGCTGTAACACGCAACATAGATGCGGCCCAAACCGGGATCAAACTTGATCACGTCAGGTCCGCCGGGCATTTTGAGAAACGCGATCGCCGCGTGCTTGTCGAGATCGAAAACGGTCATCAATTCGTTTCCCTCGCACGAGAGAAAGGCCCGATGGTGTTCCGGATCCAGTGCCATGCCGTGGTTTCCTTCGCATTTGCCAACCGGATAGCGTCCAATCACCTGATCGGTCGCCGGATCGATGATCGCGAAAATGTTCTGGTCCTGCAGGTTGACGTAAAGCTTCCGCGCCACGGGGTCGTACTGCGGCATTCCGGTTTCGCTGTCGAAATGCAGCGTCTTGATGATTTCGTCCTTGTTCACATCCACAATCGCTTCCGATTTGCCTCGCTCGTCCGAGACGTAGAGCTTGTGAAACGGAGCGGCGTACGCGCTGCCATCCGGCTTGGCCCCGGTCTTCAGCTTCTTGACGACCTTCATCTGCTTGAGATCGACGACGCCAATGGTGTTGTCGTGCGCGTTGGACGTATAGAACTTCTTGAGTTCAGCGACGTACTCGACGCCCTCGACCCCCGGCGTGTCGGTGATCGTCACGACAACCTTGTTTGTGGCAAGGTCAATGACGTAGGTCTGGTCCGCTGCGAGATGCGCGGATATCAGGAAATGGTCGTCCGCGTCGATCGTGAGATAGTCGAAGCGCTTGCCCGGTGGTCCCGGAAGGTCAAACTCCGTGACCTTCTTCAGCGTAGGTCCGTTTGCCGGGGACGAGAGCTTCGAAGCTCCCGCCATCGTCACGAGCGCGCACAGGAACAACAGCGACGTTCTCATTATCGACCTCCTCGCAACACCCTTACTTCACCGCGACACGGCTCAAGGCCGCCTTGATGCCGCCACCCACCGTTTCCGGACTTCCCACGGACCAGAAGTGCATGAAGAACAGACGCGGTTGTTCGGTAAGCATGTGACTGTGCAGCGCCGTCACCGAAATCTGGTGTCCCTGCAGTTCGGAAATGACGGGATTGACCTCTTCGGCGGTGAGCACGAAATCGCCGGTGGTTGCGACGTTGCCCGAATCCGCAGCCTGAAAATTGATGCCTTCCGCCACACCGGCCGCTGGGGGAATAGTCATTCCACCCACCGTGATGGCGTCGCTGCGCGCCACGCCGTACGACAACACACCGCCCTTGAACGTACCTTTGCGTCCCACGGCGTCTTCCACGGCTTTGACCCATGCTGGCGCGGCTTCCTCAGCGGCCGCCGCGGGTCTCTCGAGAGGGGTTTTCGAGAGTGCCAGAGCCGCGCGCAACGAAGCGGCCAATTGTGTGGCTGGGCCGTGTCCCATGTAGTGCGCGTAGAGAACTCGGGGGGATTCTTCCATGAGATGGTTGTGCACCGCGGATATGTCAAAACCCGCCGATCGCAATTTCTCGATGACGGGATTTAGCTCGCTTTCGATCAGGACCAAATCGCCCATCACCATCGCATTGTCGTCGGTTCCGAGAAACGCCGCCCACGAGCCAAGCGCGAGGCCCGGCTTAATCGCAAGTCCGTGCAGGGAAACGTGCAAATCGCTTCTCGGAAAACTAACCTTATATACGTCGCCCGTCTTTTGCCCCGAGCGCCCCAAGACTTCATCGATCGGCCCCGTGGTAACTCTTTGCGCGCAGACGAGCGTTGGTAGCAACAAGACACACAACACCATCAAACAGCGCAGTCTGGTTCTCATCATCAGTCTCCTTATGAACACGCAAATTAGCAATCTGCTGGGCAATTCATTTCGCTGTTCCTGGCCCGTCCTGGGCCACCGGCTTCGTATTGACGCGCGTGCCGGGCCGCAGCTCGTCCGTTCCGCGCGCGGCAACTGTATCGCCGGCGTGCACGTCTCCGAAAATCTCGATCAGCTTTCCATCGACTTCACCGGTCTTGATATTCACCCACTCCGCGGCTCCGTCATGAAATGCGAACCACGAACGTCGTTTCCGTCGTCTTGGCGACCAAGAGCACCGGAACGAAGAGCGTGGCTTCAGAACGACGCCTCGGCCAAAGTACTTCGCAGAACATGCCCGAAGCCAAACGACCCTTCGGATTCGTGACATCGAGTTCAACGGGCATCGTTCGTGTTTTTACGTCCACCGAGCGAGCTATCCGCGCTACCGTTCCCGAAAAGGTTTGGTTCGGGAACGCGGACAAACTGAATTCGACTTTGGCGCCCTCCGTCATGCCCGACGCATATTTCTCGGGAACGGGGATCACCAGCGACTCGCTCATGCGAGCGAGTGATACAGACCCTCCATCAGTTGCATACCGCGCTCGAGAAGTGCCTGGTCCGACAGTCCTTGACGGGCCCAGCCCTTGAGAACTTCGTCGATGCCATAACCTTCTTTGCGCCCGAATTTGCCATCCGCCAGATCCACGTCGTGAATGATTTCGGAAATCGCCCTCACTCTTCTGTCGCGAATCTTGAATTGTTTTTGCAGGGTCTCGAACGTACAGTCGTCGCCGCGATGGCCGAAGCCTCTCTCGTGGAACATGTCGAACGGCACGGCTTCGTGTGTCACCTGATCTTCGGGCGCGAAAGCAAAGTGGGCGTTGGCGTCGATGAAGCGCCGAATGAGCCACGCCGAGGCCGAACGGTCGACGCCCGGCCGAGGTCGCGTTACCCACACCCGTCCCTTGTAGTCTCGCGGACGAATCACAGCAAATACCGGAGCCCGCGTCGCCACACGCGCAGCGTCGGCGCGTGCCAACAGTTCCCTCACGCGCTTCTGCAGCGAGCTGCCAAAAAAATCAACCTCGACGATCTCCTGGAAACGGCTCCGCAACCGGCTCAGGCGGCCCACCGCCTGCTTCTGCAGCGCCAGGGAAGAGAACTCCTGCAGCTGGCGAATTAATTCCTGGTACTCGCGTGTGCGCGCTTCCGCAAAGCGTGCCACCAACTGCGGGGTGGAAATGTTGTCGATCGATTGCACGTGGACGATAGACGCGTCGCCTTTGTATTTGCGAATGGCCGTAGCCAGCCACTGGAACCGTTCTTCGTTCACCGGATTACTTGGCAGCAAGTACCCGGAGTTGCCGAGCGGAACGCTTCCGTATCGTTGCAGCTTTCGCCAGATCTCGACACGCTGACTCGCCTGTTTCGTCGGCAGCGTGAACGTCAACAGAAGCCACGCGACCTTTGGCTGTGTCCGTACATTCATTTCTATTAGATGTTATAGCTCTAACAAGCCATAGTCAAATCGGAAGAGGAAACTTTACTTTCGGTGGCGGGCCCGGGAGACTATCGATCTTATTTTAGTGTATACATTTTTTGACCCAGAACTTTGCCTCGACAACGCGCCGCCAGACGCAACAGGCTATCGAAATACCCGCATTGGACCTGCGTTTTCTGTGTTGCGAGGTCGGCGGGCCCGGTTAATGGATTAGATCACTGCAGAAATTGTCGGTGCTATTTCGTAAACTGAGGATAGTAGTGGAGAGTAGCGAGGTTGATTTCCACTCTCCTGGCTACTTCCCGGCTTCGCAGACCTTTGACCGGCACGCGCGACGAGGTCCGATCTTTGCGTGAAGCAAAGAGCCCGCAGCCCTAATCTGTGCATGGAGGCCTCGTGGCACCCAACAGCGAGATCAAGCACGTCGTCGTCCTGATGATGGAAAAACCGCTCGTTCGATCACCTCGGTTTCTTGAAGCGCGCGAACGCTGACATTCGCGGCATCATGGGCGGCGAGTATTCGAATCCCAACACCGCTGACACGGAGACGCTCGCGGTGACCGACGGGGCGGCCTACCAGTAGGAGATAACTTCGCAGCCGCACTGGCCCACCACCCTCATGATAGTATTCCGTGATGCGCCGCGGCCACCCTTTAGCACAACCTTGTCGATGCGGTCATGGAACCGCGATCCACCACGTCAAGCGAACTCCCAAAGGCATAATAATCCACCCGTGCAATCATCCCGGATGCTCGTGCCGCAATTATAGACGGGCAAAGAAGTAGCCACGCCCCGGCCCAGGCTATTTTTGCGCCTGTCCCTGGCGAATTGATACGGGTGGCAAGTTTCGACGCTTATGTAACAACATCGCAATCACCTGCCCCGGCAGGCCTCAGCCTCATGTTCCTGAATGTCGTTGATTTGAATGGCGTTCGTGCCGGATAAGATTTTCCTTAGGGACAGTATCAATTCGCCAGAGACAGGCCAAAGGACGGGCACTCCACAGCCTTCGCGGCTCTATGCGAGCGACACGCGCAGCAACTCTGAGCCCGGCGAACCCAAATATGAAAATTTCACCGGCTCGGACATGGACGGAGGCCATTGCATTTCTTCACTTCACGCAAGAGCGGAAGTCAGATCCGTGCGCCTGAAGTCGTCGCCCTTAGAAAGAATGGGTTCTCCCGTCGCCTTGGCCAAGGCGTAGGCAAAGCAGTCTCCGAAATTCAACCCGGCCGGATGTCCGCTGCCCTTACCGAAATCACGGTAGGCCTCGCGTGCTATCCGCGCCTGGGATTCAGTAACCGGCTCAACGACGAGCTGTGCCTCCCGGAAGAGATCGTCAAACCGCCTGCTCGCAACAGGATCTCTGCTCCCATCGATAACTACCGCTGCTTCAACATAGTTGACGGCAGAAACGCGGCGGCTGGTCGTACCGGCAATTGCATTCGCACAGGACCCAGCTTGCGGTTCATTGCGAAGAATCGCGACGATCGCGGACGCGTCGATAATCATCGTGGCAGTCCCTTCTCGTCGTACAGCAACTCTCCGTGGTCGACGGATCTAAAAGGTTCCCGCAAGTGCGCTGCACAATCCTCGCCGATCTTCAGCAGGCGATCTGCGAGGCCTACTCCATGCTCGCCACGTACGCGATCCAGACGTTCGCGTACAGCTTCCGTGACCGCGGCGGTCATGCTTTCCCCTGTCAACTTTGCTAACTCTTGAGCTAGCTTTTGGGTCTCTTCATTTTTGATGTTCAGAGCCATTTCATGCACCCTTCCACCTATTGCATTCCACCATTCTACCAAGCCAGCAATCGCTGGCCAGTATGGATTCGGGTTGGAAGGCGGAAACCGCAATTTTTCGCCGAAGACAACGGACAGTGTGACTGCGATTGAGCCGCTGGTCAAAACATTGAGGCTATCGTTTACGCAGAGGACGGGTCGAGGATTCTATTTGAGGGCAGAAAGTTTCTTTAACGTGGCGAGTTACGTTGACCAAGTAGGGGCATCGGAAAGCTACGGCGGCAGAAGCCTTCATGCTCAATCGCACGGAGAATCATTTCTGTCCTTGTTGCGGAATCGCTTTACGCGGTCTGGTTTTTATCTCATGGACGAACCGGAGGCCGCGCTTTCCCGTCAGCGTCAGTTGAGCTTTCTGATTCTCCTCAATGATTTGGTACGAGAGAATGAAAACATCCAGTTCATCATAGCCACACATTCCCCGGTCTTGTTGGCGTTTCCCGGAGCACAGATTTTCTCATTCGATGGCGGAAAGGTTCACGAAATACGCTACCGCGACAGTCAGCCCTTTCAATTGGTTAGTCGATTTGTCGCCGATCCTGATCGTTACATAAATGCGTTGTTCTCTGAGTTGCCGTTCGACGAAGACTAGGCAAGGCCCACACGCACGCGCTGTGACAAGGAGTTGTATGACAGTTCAGCTCAGGTTTTTCCTCATCGCACTCATGGTCCAAGCCATTCCGTCAGCATCGTTCGCTGCAGATGCCAAAGGCTGGATAGAAGAAGATTGCTTCGGCAGCATATTTCACCTGACCAAAATCGATGGGATTTCTATCAGCCGGGAGATTATTCTGCGACTGAATTGCGGCTCCGGCATACCCCTCGCGCTTTGCATGACGGAAGCCGACCCTTATGAGGTTCAGGGCAAGCGATGTTCCGGTGATAGCACATGTGAGGAAGCTACCAAGGCAAAGGTCTGGTTGAACGAAGGAAATGGGAGAACCAAACGGATTTCAGGGAGATACACCGTGGATTTCAGTGGGCAACATCTCGAGGGACAGTTCATGGTTAATTACCGAAAGCATAAGAAGCCTTTGATTTGCGAATGAGAGCCCTGCGGTCATCTTCTGGCTCTTGGGGTTTTTCAGCAAGCCGCTAGACTAGACGGGATGGTGGTCCCGAGGGATTAGCCAAAGACGCGCACAAACTGCAAAAATCAGGGCAACAGATTCAATGACTTGCGCACCCTCCGGAAATACCCCCTTGGAGCCGGAGCGGTTTTAAAGGACTTAGCGAATTCGCCGCTCTGGCAGCGGGTGTGGGCGTTCATACGTCTGGGGCCCGATTGAGTTGAGTTAATGGTAGTCTTGTCCGTGTGGCAAGCCGTGTGGATGAGAAATCGGCCCGTCCGTCTGTCTTCTACGTTCGACGGGCGGATGAATTGCGCGCTGCCATTGATGAAGAACTGAGCCGTTTGCCGCGATACACGATGGGCTTAGTCCTCATCGGATTACTCGCCTGCGTCTCGCTCTACCTGTCTATTGTTGCCAAGGAATTGCCGATTTGGGTGCCCCTTCTGGTGGCCTCCGCTGGAGTAGCCCTTGTGCAGTGGCGTCACATGTGCCAGCGCAGACTTATACAGCTGTCTAGCCTTGCTGAGTATTACGAGAAAGGAATTGCCCGACTTGAGCGGGAATGGAAATTGCTCGACAAAGGCGAAGGTTTCATCGATCAAGAGCATTTCTATTCAAAAGATTTGGACCTTTTCGGTCATACTTCGCTCTATCAACTACTGTGCTCTGCTCGAACCCAGATAGGCCGTGACACGCTCGCCAATTGGATGACGGTTCCCGCGAGCATAGAAGAAATCCATGCGCGACACGCGGCAATCTCAGAACTTCGTGAGCGGCGAGATTTGCCCGAGTCCCTCGCGACTTCTGGCCAGATGCAGTTATCGAGTTGTCGGCCCGACTTTCTGAAAACATGGGCTGCTGATTCCTCTTCGTCATTTCCATCGTGGGCTCGACCAATGGCCCTCATTCTGGCTCTTGCGGCAGTCGTTTTCCCAATTCTGTTTTGGACGGCTCTTTTAGGCCTGCATAACATGTGGGTTTGCCTCGTTGCTTTGTTCTCAATTCAAGCCATCTTCGCGGGAGCGTTTCGCCGTAAAGTCAAACTAGTGCTAGAATCGCTCGAATCGCTGGGACCGCTTTCCATCGAACTCCCGATAGTTTGCGAACTCCTTCAAATTGTGGAGCGAGAGAAGTTCTCTTCTTTGAAACTTCGTGCGCTTGCCCGTTCCCTAGCATGCGATGGGTCGGCCGCTTCCAATAACATACGTCGTCTGCTGTGGCTCATCCGTCTGGCCAAGGAACGCGAGAATGAATGGTTCGTGTATCTATCGTTCTGCTTTTTGTGGGCGACCCAGTTCGGCATGGCTATCGAACACTGGCGTCGCCGTCACGGCGCACACATGCTGGAATGGGTGGCCGCACTCGGAGAAGTCGAGGCACTGATTTCACTTTCTACATATTCCTATGAACATCCCGGAGACACATTTCCGGAACTGGTAGACAAAGGTCCAGCATTCGAGGCCGAAGGGCTTGGTCATCCCCTACTTGAAGAAAATACGTGTGTAAGGAATGACATCCAATTGAGTGACACGGTGCGGTTTCTCATCGTCAGTGGATCGAACATGTCGGGCAAGAGCACATTTCTGCGCGCAATAGGTCTGAACGTGAGTTTGGCATTGATGGGAGCGCCCGTTCGATGCGCACAGCTACGCTTGTCACCGCTGGCAATCGGTGCCGCAATCCGCATTCAGGATTCCGTGGTGGACGGCCGTTCACATTTTCTGGCAGAGATGCAGAGATTACGACGCATGATCGAACTGGCAAAGCAAAAACCACTTTTGTTCTTAGCTGACGAGATTATGAGTGGGACAAATTCTCATGACCGAAGGATTGCGACCGAATGGGTGATACGGGCGTTGATGCTCCGAGGGGCGATTGGGGCAATTACGACGCACGATCTTGCCTTGACTGAGATTGCCGCCAACGGCTTACCCGGCCGCAACGTCTTCTTTGAGGATTCAGGCGAGAGCGGCAATCTGTCTTTTGATTACAAGCTCCGCCATGGAGTGTTGGGCCGTTCGAATGCCTTGAACATCGCTCATCTACTTGGAATCGATTCTGCGGCTATCAAATCTGATTAGAAGTCTACTCGGACGATTTAACAAGTTTCCAGTTACCCGACTGTCCTCGAAGAGCCTCGTTCTTATCTCTTTGCCGACACTGGCCCGCGACGAATCGAACCAGAGCGCGGCACTCGCCGTAGAATATGGCTAGCGCTGAGCGGGAGATGCTGGGTGACTGGTCTAATCGTCATTTGTGGCGTGTTGGCCGTTGGGTTTGTATTAGTGGTTTACGGCACTCTTGCAAAAAACAGATGGGGAATTAATCTAGACAGCGTTTCATGCCCTCGTTGCAATACGGTGCTGCCTCAAGTACGCAAACCACGGTCGCGTCAGCAATCCATGTGGGGTGGTTGGACATGTCCGAATTGCGGAATTGAGGTGGATAAGTGGGGACGCGAAGTGAATGCCCGCAAATCGCCGTACTAGTAGCCAGATGTCCGGTACCTTAGCCAGTGTTGGGAACTGGGAGGGAAATTGTCAATGAAGCATCTGCATTTCCTACCGCTAGCTAGCATTGTTCGTTTTCGCGATCGCTGCCCTCGGCCAGCACGGCACTGCCGAAAATGGCTACTACCCATCTGTATATCAAGGTGATACATGGACCGGAGTCGTCGTATCGGCAAGCGAGCGAACGGGCGAAATTACCCTGTCATACACGAAAGGCGGAAAGTCTCAGACATTCGTTGGCGTTCCCGAAGCAGGCTATCTGGTCCAGGAACATAGTGGTGCGACGCGCCCGCTGAAAATGTCCGATATCCCTGTCGGCAAAATAATCAAAGTCTGGTACATGGAGGAAACGAAAAAAAGTCGGCGGCAGCGAAGTGAAGGTCAACACCGTCTTCTTGATAGAAGCTGTTGCAAATGCCAAGGCAGGCCAAACGTACTTCAAGGCGTTTCGCTAGCCGGAATCGACCGGCCAGCCGATTAGGATATCCAAGTCCGGATTGACGCCGCAACCATGTGGCCGTGAAAACGCGCTGGTCCACAGTGGGAGTAACCAGCCCGGGAACTGGCCGAATTGTGGGCGGCACGGAAAAAAGCTAGACTGCGGACACTTCTATGAGACCTAAGACCCGCATAGCTCCCCTCCGTTGGATATTTCCCATTGCTCAACTCTTCTTGTGCGCCGTAATCCTCTGGCCGATGCGCCCGCTGTTGGTCGGTCAAATACGAGCATCGTTGCGGGAGTATGGCGTCTCGCACGACACGGATGCGAGAAATCCCGTCACTCCCAGATTACGTCCGTTCGACCTGTCCGATTCTGATGTAAAACGGTGGATAAGAACCTCAGAAGCGAGGGAGCGGGCCGTTACAGAGCTGAACCTGCCGGGCGGCTTGCCCGACATTGCATACGCAATTCTTAGCCCGGCGCATAGCGAATGGATTCCGAGGGGCATGCTTATGTGGACGTGGCGCGACCTAAGCTGGCCAATCGTCAGCATATTCTTTTGGTGGCTGGCTGGTCGCAGCATTGAGGCTTTGCTCTTCTCAAGGCACAAGATTCTGCTGCCGAAGATCAGATGGTGGGAGGTCATGGCTTCACTTCCGGCGTTGACCCTCGGGGCAATCTGGGCAATCGTCCTGTGTGTCGGCCAAAGTGCGCGTACTGAGTTTGTCTTCTGGATGCTCCCGGCTCTGTTTGGGAGCATGTGGCTGGTACTCGGCGCATCCACCTCGCTGGCGTACTTCGTGCAGTGGCGATTGCGACGGCGACTCGCATCCCGCACCGTTGAGCAAGCCCAAATGCTGACATCTACCAGCTAAAGAGCGAATCGGGCAACCCGTGATAGATTTCTTGCCAATGCTCAGTCTGGATGACAAACGATGGCGCGAATCTCAAAAGAACTGGTCAAGAAAAGCGACGGCAGGGCGAGCCTAGCTCCGCAGCACGTAATTGTGGTTCGAGTTGCGTCGTTTGCGTTCAGGTTCGCGACCGTTGAGCGATTGCGAGAGTGTATTAAGTACTACGAAAAAAAAACGCGCCCTAGCAGTCGGATTCCAGCTAAGACCTTGGCCGCAGACCTCGGGGAAGATTGGAGAGAACTACGGGGATGGGACGTAGAGCGCTGGTTCGAACGCCTCCCGATGTATCTGCTGGAAGAACCCAAGCGTCAGAAGGTGCTCAAAGCTCTGTCCAGAGCTTTAGCGCTGGCTGAAACTGGAAACCTGTAATTTTCCAAACAGCGGGCCAGCCACCGGAAGTGACCCAGATGCCAGACACCGAGAATTATCAACCTTGGCATCGCGACAAAAGATGATCAGTCTTCCTGCTTCAACTCAAGATACCCTCGAATAACCGCGGTGACCTCATGCCCGGCGTCACTCAAGCTCCTCGTGAGCCGCTCCTTCAGACGACTGACGGCACCTTCCCGGTAACGAGTAATAGGGACTTTGCTCTCATCCATGATGTAAACTCACGCGCTTGCCATCAAATGGCCTAAGTCCGCGTCCAAAGAATATCGCCGCGTTGCGAGCGAGGTCGGTGCTTGCTTTCGTCGTGCACCAGATTGTGGGGACGTGGGGCATAGCATTTTTGGCGGCTGTCGGCCTCACGTCACTTTTCGATCTGATACCTGATTCTGCCAGTTGGAAGCCTTCGATGCGCTTCGTGCACTGGCTACTTACTGAAAACCCATTTTATCCGGTTCAGATAATGGCGGGCCTGTACTTGGGATGGCGGATCGGCCGCCACTTCCAGCACAAGTCTATGCTTTGGATTTGGGTTCTCCCGCTCTTAGTCCTGTGCTATGCCTTGGTGGTTGGGCTTATCCTTATTCCCGAGTGGACGTCAGTACTCGCACGACGCAGCACAGTCGGGACACAGCTCTCGCACTACTTTGGCTGGGGCTGCCAGCCACGGGCTCGCTGCCTAGACCAATTACTGATTACCATGCCTTTCTACGCTTCGGCTGCTTACTCTCTTGGAGCGTTGCTGGCTCGAAACGCACTCAAGAAGGCAGGGCAGGTTCTAGCAGTTCAATAAGGTCTTTTTTTTAGACGTTCCCATCAAGTGCCGTGCAATGCGGCTATCGGAGATGTGAACGCCGAGAAGCAGGTTCAAGTGAATTTCATCAAACTGCTCGGGATTGCAATTCTATGTATCGCATCGGTTGCGGTTTTGCTGGCGTTCGTTCTTCCCATTGCTGCATTGTTTTTGGGGCCGCGTGTCGGAATTGATGTTCCATCTCCTGCGAAAGTCTGGCTTGTCTTTGTTTTTTCATATCCTTGGTTCTCCCTCGTCCTTGGCTTGGGAATGGTCATTGTTTTCGGATGGGCAGCATCGCGGCTGGCGAGGGGCTTGCGACCAAATGCGTGATTCTTCGCCGTCACCGTCGATGTGGATTTCAAGTTTGCGATTGTCCGGCTTACTGGGAGTTGGCGTTGACAGGGCCTCTCGACTTTTCGTCAGACGCCGCGACGCATTGCCATTTGTCAGCTACTTTGCGGAATCCATATAAAACGGTTTCTTCGTTCGGCGTCCATCGTGAGTGAATAGCGGCCTGTTTGTGTCGCGCAGTTCGCGCAGGAATCGCCATTCGAAATACTTTAGCGCTCTTTCCGAGGAGTTTCTTGGCCGTTGTCCACTCTTGGTTCCGAAAGACGAAAATCACTGACCAATCCAGTTCGGGAACGGAATCTTTGTAGCCGTGGGGATAAATAAAGCCACCCGCCGCATTCCATCGGCTGTTGTGCGGCCTGACCCAGTGCGAGCATGCACCTACGACCATAGCCCAAACACGACGCCGCGATTCCTCTGCATGTCGCTGCTCCAGTTCGTCCGCAAGCACGAAAAGCGCGGCCCGCCACAACGCAGGGTCGTCGTCCGCTACCAATTTCGGTTCAATCGTCTCAAAAAGTATCGTGTTGTCTACGATTGCCTTCACGAACCTATCTTACATTACGCTGGATGTGAAACGGTTGGAGCGAACCAGTTCCCGGGCGGGTTTTACTCCCGCCGTGGACCACCACCTTTTCACGGCGCACCCGGTTTTCCGACATAGCCGGGACTTAAGAGTCCTTCAGGCCAATTTGCTGTAAGATTCGTGTCGTGCGATGTCTCCGGCCCATTGTCGTAATTAGTGGCTTACTGCTTTGTTTTTCTGCGACCTTACGTTGTGATGAACCTGTACGAGTCTCGGTCTGCGACCTTAAGGCTAATCCTGCGGACTATAACCACAAGCTCGTTGGGGCAACCGGATTCGCGTCTCACGGATTTGAAGATTTCGGATTGTTTGACCCGAGTTGCCCTTCGTGGCCCTATCTGTGGCTGGAATACGGAGGTACGAAAAAATCTGGCACGATGTACTGCTGCGGTGTCTCTGCCGACAGAAGTCGTCCCAAAGAGCTTGCAGTGGAAGGTATAGAGGTTCCACTTACAACCGACGAACATTTCGATGCGTTCGACAAGCTTATCCATAACCCGTCAGATACGGTTGTCCGCGTAACACTTGTCGGGCGATTTTTCGCGGGAAAGGAAACTCGATTCCCGAATGGAAATGTGGGATGGCGCGGTTACGGACATATGGGGTGCTGTAGTTTGCTGGCCATCCAACAGGTCATCTCTGTTGACCCACATGACCGCGGAGATTTGGATTATCGTTCTTCGCCAGACCAACCGAATCCCGGCAAGGTTGGGTGTGGCTTTCAAAACCTCGTCGCGCCGTGGCCTTATTCGGATTGGGTCAAGGCACAGCAAACAGCAGACCTGCAAGAAAGTGCGTTGGCCTACGACAGCCCGAAGCAGGTTGCGACTGCCGCCTGATTCACCTTGCGAAGCTTGATGAAAGGACAGTAATAGGACTGAAAGAGACCAAGCACTCGTAAGGGCGAGTAATCTACGAATTGAAGACGGACGAGGGGAAAGCCACTTACATGATTGTGCTCAGTAGGCCGTATCTGCTGTCTTTCTATGCCAAGAACCCAATGAGAGTCGCGTGGGTAGTCATAGGGGCCTACAAATCTTCGTGTGAAAGCGGAAACTCTGTCACTCGAATTAAGTGAGGCGAACCGTCGCTTGCTTGGTGAACGCCGCCGCAACCCGCCCATGTGGATCTTCAAGTTTTCGATTGAGCGAGAGTTGAAGCGTGATGTCATATAAATCCCGCATCTATGCCCAAAGTTCCAACGCCCATCCGGTATCTCCAGACCATCGCCGACCACATCGAGACGTACTTTGGCACAGACTTTTTTTTCCTCGATGAGAAAAAATCGTCGGTCGTTCACGTAGATGTCCACGTCGTCCGCCCGATCCCATCAAGACCTTACTTTACGCTGTTGACATCGCTCGCCAAGTGTGATAGCAGAGATATTTCGCGCAAACGCAAACTCCCCGAAAAACAAAAGGAAGGCAAGCGCCCTATGAAGCGCGTCGGCCAAGTCCATATTCCACAAGATTCGTTTCTTGCCGTCCTCAAAGTTGCCTCCTCACCCGACGACGATTGAGGAACAACTGACGCCGTGGATTCCGATGCACACTTGACGCAACGCTCGGGAACCAGTAGTTTCGGGCGCATCTCGTACGTGGAGGCAATTCGATGCGCACATTTCGATGTTTCTTTTTTTTGGTAATCTCGTTTTTCGGCTGCACCGCGCTGACACCCGCTGCCACGAATCATCCGAAAATTCTGATCATCTATGACATGGAAGGTGTCTCCGGCGTAACGCATTACGAAATGCTCTGGGTTCAGCGACCGGACGACTACGCGAAAGGGCGCGAGTCCTTGACCTCTGATGTCAACGCGGCGATTCGCGGACTGGTTGCCGGCGGCGCAGGGCCGATCTGGATACAAGACGGCCACGGCTCTGGAAATGTGAATGAACCGGATCTGCTCGTCGACAAAATGGATCAGCGCGCGAAATTCGACTTTCGCAATTACGACTTCGACCCGTACAACACTGGCATCGACGGTTCGGTTGACGCTATCGTGTGCATCGCGATGCATGCACACGCCAACACAAATGGATTCATGGCACATACCGTGACGGACCGCATAAGCTACCGCATCAATGGCGTGGAGTTCACGGAAACGCACATCGTGGCGCTCTCCGCGGCGCGCTGGGGCATTCCGGTGATCATGGTTTCCGGCGATCAAGTGCTTGGCGAGGAGTTGAAACCGGATTTTCCGGAGCTGGAGTACGCTATCGTTAAGACGGCGAAGAGCCGTGCGCTTGCCGAAACGTTGCCCGAAGGCGAAGCGGCGCGGCGGATCGAAGCAGCAGCGAAACGCTCGATCGACAAATTTCTGGCGGGCGCCTACAGGCCGTACTACCTGCAACCGCCGTACGACTTTCAGCTTAGGTTCCAAAACTGGCAGCAGGCGAACGGAGCCGCGACAGCGCCGGGCGTGCAGAAGGACGGCGAGCTCGGAGTGCGCTACAAGAGCCCGACGTTCATCGAAGGCTACACGCTTAGCCTTGACGCCCTGCGCCGCAGCAGCGATTCGTTGCAAGTGTTGGTTCGCATTCTCAGCCAGGACCCGCAAGGCAAAAAATATCTCGACCAACTCTCCGACACGTTCTGGACGCGCTGGCTCACGCCCGACATGGCTCCAGCGTACATGCAGCCCGGCCCGCCGCCTCCGCCGAAGACCCGCTTTTACGGGGATAACTAGTCCTCGCTTCATCGCGGATCTTTTGTCTTCACTTCGGTGGTGAGGCTGGCGCTTAGCGTTCGGAAAGAATCGTTGCATGGGCTTTCAGGATGGCACAGGGTCAGTCAGGCTGAGGGGTATTTTCTGCCAGCCGAGCTGGCTTCCCGGGTTTTCCAAGTCCCGTAAGCCGAACAAATAAGCGCCAACATCTCTGTCAGATGGGAGCCGGATGGAATTCTTGCGTACCACAGGACGCAAAAAACCTTTTCACAGATTGTACCGCACTCGTCGCCAACACAATGCCGGACAGCCAGGTTACCAAACTCGGCAGCATTTCTGAGGGTACATGGGCTGGCCTTTGGCACATTTAAACGCTTCGCCGAACTCTTCGAAGTTCTGCACCGTGCCGTTGACGCGCCAGCGTGCAGGCGAGTGTGGGTCGACTGAGCCTGATCGACGGGCCGAACGAAAGTTTTGATTCTGGCACCAAAGTTGAGCGAAAGACAGAAAGAAGCGCTGGCTCTCAGTGTAGCCATCGATCTTGTAGTCAGCCGTCTTCCCTTGCGCAGCCAAGGCGTCAACCAGGGCCCGAAAAGCGATGCGCAGACCGCCACTGTCTGCGATATTTTCGGCCAAAGTGAGCTTGCCGTTCACCTTGAGTGTCGGCAGATCGTTCGGATCGGGCATCACGCCGAATTGGCTGTATTCCGCTATCTGACAGCTAGCCTTCGCCGCAAAGTCCTTGCGATCGTCAGGCGTTTGCCATTCGTGGACATTGCCCCTTTCGTCGAATTTCGATCCCAGGTCGTCGAAGCCATGGGTGAGCTCGTGCCCGACAACAACGCCAATGCCGCCAAAATTCACTCCCGGGTCAGCGACGCCGTCAAAGAACGGAGGCTGAATGATGCCGGCTGGAATTGAAAGGCTATTCATCGATGGAGTATAATGAGCATCCGCCGTTGGAGTCGTGATATCCCATTCGTCCGCGCCTACTGGCTTGCCCACTTTGCTCAGCAAGGAATCGCGCTGAAAGACGGCATTGCGATGCAAGTTTCCAAGGAAGTCATTGTGATCCACTCTCAGATCTGAGTAATCGCGCCATCTCTCGGGATATCCGATTCTGTTCCGGATCGTGGCCAGCTTTCTTTCTGCAATCTTCTTCGTCTCATCGCTCATCCAGGGCAGGGTCCGAATCTCGTCGGCGAGGGCTTTTTCGAGTGCGGCGACCAGCCCTTCCATGCTGGCTTTGGCCCCGGGCGGAAAGTTCTGCTTCACCCAGTCCTGCGCGAGGGCATCGTCGAATGCGTGATCGGTGATTGCAGTGCATTGCTTCCAGCGCGGTGCCGGCTTCTCTTGTCGCGTAAAATAACCGCCCCAAAAGGCAAAGTCTTCATCGCGAAACGCCTGAGGTAGAGCATCGGCTTGTTCGCTCAAGATATGCCAGCGGAAGTAGGACCTCCACGCATCAACAGGCGCGACGGTGAGCAAGCGATTAACAGTCTTCACAAAATCCGGGTTGGCTACATTGACTGTGCCGATCGGCTGTGCCGTCACATGCTTGAAGTAGATCCCGAAGTCAAACTCGGGCGCGAGTTTCTGGAGATCGGCGAGGGTGTAGATGTGATAGCGCTTCTCGGGATCGCTCAAATCCTCGCCATCAGCAGAAGCCTGCGCCAGTTTAGTCTCGATCCCGAAAACAGCCGTTGCTTCCGTCTGGGCTCGCTCCATCGTATCGCCGGCAAGCATGAACATGCGTATTAGATGGCTTGTATATCGCCTGCGAGCATACCCCAAGGGACCTACATAAAGTTGGCGGCCCGGCAACGTCATGCCGCTCTCGGAGATGGTCAAGATATGCTTTGACGACTCCTTCTGGTCCGGTTCCACATCCAAGCGGAATGGCGGTGCGGGATCTCCGGCAGCCGCAAGATCGCCGATCAGCGTTGCAATGTCTTTGGAGTCGCTCAGCGCGGAGACGCGTTTCAGCGCGGGCTCAATTGACTGAAGGCCCTTGTTCTGCCGCTCCTCGACATTCATGCATGCTGCAAAGAAGTCGCCATACTTCTTTTCGAGGGGGTCTGCAGGGCTCTTGGCGGCTTTGTCCAGCTGCTGCCAAAGTTCATAAAGGTTTCGCTCCTGGAGGACCGAGAACGAGCGCACCCAGCGCGCTTGGTCACCAGGAATTGGATTGTCCTTGATCCACGTGCCGCATGCATATTGGTAGAAGTCGGTGCACGGATCGACGCTCTTGTCGATAGCCGCGAAGTCGAGATTCTTTACGATCGGCGGCGCAATGGGCGCCTCAGCATTGCTCTGGGAGGGCGCCGGTGTCTGGGCCAAGGCTGTGCCTGCCCAAACCACGAAAAGGAAAGCCGTGCGAATATCGATCATCCTTTACTCCAATTTACCCACCCAATATACCACCTATCCCATAGGGCGATCTCCCGGGGTGCCGCTTCCGCGTCTCGTTCATCGGGCGGTCCTACCAACGCTGAGGACGCCTCCTGCCGAGCGACCCGTGGCTACCCTTCGGGGCGGCCGCAGCCGGTTCATAGGACCGACCCACGACCACCTCCGCCAAAAGGTCTCACGGCTGGGTACCGTTCCTCTGATCGAAAATCGGACATGAATTGACCTCACTGGGGACCCGTTTCACATGCTGATCCTCCCCAACAGGTCGCCAGAAGGGTCGGCCCGGGCGGCCGAGCATTGCGGCAGTATGATGCCCCCCACGGCCCTCCGCCGACCGCTGAGGTTCCTAGTCCTACTCATCGCCAATCTCAGACTGTTCATCTACAATTCGGCTTATAAACTTTGCTCCCGGTGCTCCAGGAGGTCCTCCTGATGAGCCGGGCTCAAACGTAGCAAACAACCGGTCGCAGGCGGAATCGACTTTGATGAATTCCGCCTGTGCTCTACGTGTATTCGTTTGATCAAATGAAGAGGCGGTAAGCTGAAAACAGCCATGTCGGAAGTATTTTGTTAGCGGTGATGAGGTACTTCCCGTCGAATGTTACTGCGATTCCTCGCGGCTGCAAGTCGGCTGGCTGAATTCTTCTGCCGACTTTCAGTGCAAGTGAGTCGATGACGCTAATTCATCTGGTATACAACTGGCTCCAGCAACTGTACGATCCGTCTTTTCATGCTTATGTCCTCACTCATGAAAAGCAGAGCGCGAGGGGAGGAATACGCATTTACAATCGCCGACCATGCGTCCAACAACTGCAAGAATGCTCTCGCTTCACCTGCCAATCCACGACTTTTAATCGTCGTCACCGAGAATTTTCTCCCCACCTGTGCTACGGACTGGCTGTCAACCCCGACATAGGCGTCGATACCCTGCGTCATGTCCCTGTGTTCGTCGGTCGTGGATGTCATCCTCTTGGCGAGAGCTTTACCAGTCCTCTCGTCGACGTGACTCTGGTCTGCGATCCACATTCCAAGCTTGATCATTTCTTGGGCCATTTCTTGACCCTGCTTTCCTGCCTGATCTCTCAGGTTCTCAAATTTCTCGATTGACTCGAACAAGCCGCTCGCTTGTTCATCCATCAAGTCGTTTGATGTCTGGGCATCATTGTCAAGCGAAGTAGCAGTAGCTACCCTTTCCAGAATCGGCTGATATGCGTTCATGTCCTGCTGTGTCTGCATGGCCTGCTTGTAGAGTTCGCTGTAGGTCTCCGCTAGAGCTTCCACACCGTTAGAAACTTCATCGGACACCGCCGCCGCTGCGGGGTTCATCCGGACCATACCCCGCAAACTCTTCCACGCGGACGCGTCCATTAACCGCACGGGCTCCCATCTCTCGATTTGATCCGCCTTCAACTGCACTGGCTGAAGTTGAGTACTGACATACTTGGCGGGAATAGCCCATGCTATCGAACCGCCCTGCACGTAACTACCCGAGAGAATGCCAATAACCCGATTCCTGTAGATCACAGGTCCTCCGCTCATTCCAGAGAATACGATTGCTCCGAGCGGAATGACTTGTACGTTCCAGGCGAAGAGTTTCTCTCCCAGTATATTGTTGTAGTCGCTTGTCTGAACAAAGCCGGGCTGAGTGGCGCTCGCACGAATCAGTTGATAGGGGGCGCCAACTGGATATCCCTGGACTTGGAGATCATCTCGGTTGCTGGCGGCATAATCTTCCAGGTTGGCGAATGGGGTCACGCCGCTATTGAGCACCTGCAAAACCGCTAAATCGTAGTCAGGAGAGATGGAGTCGACCCGGATGTTGGTGAAGGTGCCCAGCTTTTCACTTCTCACTTCGATGGCGTTGGCACCCTGTATAACATGGTATGCCGTGATAATCTTGCCGTCATTGGACGTAAAGAAGCCACTTCCTTGGCTGCGTCCGTTGCTCAGAGTCACGTAAATTCTTACAAGTGCTTCCTGAGCTTGCGCGAAAGGGCAGATAATGATGGTTAGAACTACGCAGAACAGGCGCATCAGTTTCATTGCGTGCCTCCTCTCTTAAATAACTGATCGAGTTGTTCATCAGCTTGTTCGGCACTTAGCTCATTTGCTCGGAACTTTTCGTCCATGACAGTGGCCTCTTTGCCTTCGTGTGCCTACGCTTACGGCAGCCCGAGGCTTCCGTATGACCTTGGATAAGTAACGATTCCCCACGGTAGTTTCAAGCCTTCGATAGTCGCAATCTGCTTGTATGAATTTGGGTCCACTACCACGATGTTGTTGGACCGCCCACACGCCAGCAGAATCTTTGAGTCGTCGGGAGTAAAGGTGAAGTGCCAGCAGCGTTTTCCAACCGGCACTTCGGCCAGGAGATTGAGGGAGTCCGCGTCGAAGACTTGAAGTTTGCCCGCCAAAGCCGCTGCCACGAAGATGCGTTTTCCCGCACGGTCAAAAGACTCACCGTAAGGCTTTGCAGCTGTCGGGACCGATTTGAGTACGTTGAAATTCATGTCCATTTTGAGGAGGGTCCCGGAAGCCTCCATTGTGACCGAATATTCGTTGCGCAATGGCGAGACCTTGATAGCACGCGGACGGATTCCGTAGGGCTTTAGGTCCACATTGCGAATTAGAACTCCGGTGTCCGCAACGAAAATCCCAATGTTGTCTTGCGCTTCGTTAGCCACCAGCAGGTATTTGCCATCGGGCGAGAACTCCAAGCCCTCGGTTTCGCTCCCTGCCGTAGCGACAGGCCCGGAAGACCAATCGCCTATGCGAAACGACGCGATCTGTGAGGGAGGGTCGTTCTGTTCATCGGCGTCCTTTGCTCCCGGTGCTCCTGGAGCTCCTCCCGATGAGCCGGGCTCAAACGTAGCAAACAACCGGTCGCCCGCGGAATCGACTTTGATGAATTCCGGGCTGTGCCCAATGTGTATTCGTTTGACCAGGCGGAGACGCGGTGTGGTGAATACGGCTATGTCGGAGGTATTCTTGTTGGCCGTGACGATGTACTTTCCATCCAGTGTTACCGCGATTCCTCGCGGTTGTACGTCGGATGGCTGAATTCTTCTCGTGACTCTCAGTGTTTCCAAGTCGATGACGCTAATTCCACCCTCTTCCTCAGTCACATAAGCGATGTTCTTCGGAATGCGCACGTAGCGAGCCCACACGAATGCAGCCGTACTGAACGCGAACGCGACACCTAGGAACCAAAGGCTGTTTTTCCATCTGCTCATTGCCCCATCCTTTCTCCGCGCAACAGCTTTTGGCGACGGGCGAGGAACGACGCCTCGTCTTTTGAGTCGGACTTAGAAGTTCGTTGTCAGTCGTAAGGCCACACCGCGTGAGAGGCCGATGGCGTTCTCCGAGAAGAGGCCGCCAAAATCGATCACGTCCACGACATTGGTAAGGTTTTGAAGGTCGATCTGAAAACGTACCTTCAAACGGTGGAATGGCAGGCCGCTTTCGAATTGTATGCCGCCGCCAACCCAGAAATGCGGTGCGACCTGACACCGGAGACGTCCGCGCACGGTGTTGCGCTGATCTTGTGGAGCGGGGAAATGACCGGTGGTCGGTACGGAAGTGACGCCGAGAAAGAGTCCACCCGGGACGGCATTCCAAGCATTTCCCAACGGATGCGGTTCACGACCGCCTGCCGTAAGTTTCGGTTGGCCCCACATTTTCCGTCTGTCCCGGCATTTTCCGATACTTACTGGGCCTTTAAGTTCTTAATCAGTTCCAGATCGAGAGAAATTGCAACTTCATCGGCGACGGCGATGCCACCCGATTCCATGACTTCATTCCAGGTAATGCCGAATTCCTTGCGGCTAATCCTGGTGCTCGCGCTCAGACCGATTTTCTCATTGCCGCGCGGATCGCGAATGGACAGACTCGGGCCATCGACATCAAGCACAATTGGCTTGGTAATCGAATTGATAGTCAGTACGCCTGTGATCTTAAGCTTGCCCGCACCGGCCACTTCCACCCGTACGGATTTGAACTTCATTTGCGGATAGCGGGCGACATCAAAGAAATCGGGGCCTTTGAGCTGGGCATCGCGCTTGGCAACCCCGGTATTCACCGTGGTGCAATCGATGGTCACCTCGACAGAATCGTGCGCGGGGTCTTTCGGGTCGTAGATGACCGTACCGGCGATACCGGTAAACTCGCCGCGGACGGTGGAGATCATCATGTGGCGCACGCTGAAGTCAGCCGCGCTATGGTTGGAATCGATGCGCCAACTGGCCTGCTGCGCGTGAAGCGCAGGCGAGGCGAAGAAAACCAGGCCTGCAGAAAATAGGAAACGCGTTTTACTTACTGGATGCATGGCGTACCTTATGGATGACGATCACTCGAGCGTGATTCAAGCCTTATTATCCCCGAGGCGCTTTGGACCTTACTTGCCCCAGCGCAAACGGCCTCTGTACTGGTGAAAATTTTACAAGTTTCTTACGTTGCCACCATGCTTAGGGCTGTCGCCAAAAACAATCCGCGGTAAAATGATGTCAGACAGCCGGTCAGCTGCCAGGGGAGCTCGACTAAACCGGTGTTCCATGAAGTCCCAGAGAGTATCCTGCTGATTCGCAGCGGGAAGCACAGAGTTAGCTTTCCGGATACTGGGAAGTCCGAACTAATTCGTAGGCCCGGGCCTGCACCGGCGTCGGCTCCGTCAACTGGCGGAAAGTCAGAATCGTCTTCTCCTCCGACTTCCCCGGCTTGAGCGCGTAAGTCACTCTGGCCAGGTTGGCCAACTCCGACAGCAAGCCCTGGAACTGGAAACTGTGCACGGGAAGACCATCCATAGTTTGCTGCGAGCGCTTTTTTCGCTGGACGGAAGCTGAGGATTATGCGCAATCGGCATGAAAATCGATCCGCGAATCCCTCGCTGTTGTTCAGCTAGATGCTGTTCTGCCTGGGTGCTGACGGGATGCGGCGCACTCCTGTGCCTAGGCCCATCCCCGGTGTTGATTCTCCCGGTCTTGGCCGTGAAGGTGCTTCATGTCGGTCCGGAGCGGTTGGGTTGTTTTCTTCCATCGCCCTGGGGAGCATTATGGGAGCACTGATTTTGGCCTCCTCCCGCAGGAGCGCACGGAAAGGATATTTGCACCTCATGGGCATTCTGATCTAGGTCGGAGCGCTGGCCGGGCTGGCAGCGAGCAGCTTGTTTTTGCTTTCCGCAGCTGCGCTGTTCCTGCTCGGGATCGGCCAATCCTTTGTGGCAACGACTAGCATCACCCTGCTCCAGTCTCGGGTGCCCGAGCAAATGCGAGGGCGTGTGATGAGTCTAAGCACTTTGCTCGTGATGGGTATCCGGCCACTGGAGATTTCCGCGCTGGGGCGTTGATTTCCGCCATCGGCGCTTCCAGCACGCTGTTCCTCAGCTCGGCCATGGTCGGCGTCTATGCGGTCGCAGTGGCCTTGGCTCGCCCCTCGATTCGCTCAGCCTAACGGTCAGCCTTCTCGGAATTGGAGACCATCACGGAGGCTGGGGACGATAGGTCCACGACTGCGCCGATTGTGGTGTCAGCGACGGACTCGGCGCGGTGCTTGTCAGTGAATTTGTGCGCACGAGCCATTCTTCGACTAAGTGATGCGCCGGGGCCAGGGAGCAAACGGGGTCGGTCGAGTTGGCATCGCCAGCGATCAGGAATGCTTGACAGCGGCAGCCTCCAAAATCCAACGTGCGCCGCTCGCAGCTTCTACAGGGCTCCGGCATCCAGTCTTCGCCTCGGAACCGGCGGAAAGCCAGAGACTCCTCCCAGATCCAGCGCAGCGGCTTTTGTTCGACATTTTCAAACTGCAGATCGGGAATCACCGCTGCGGCATGGCAGGGCAAGACTCTGCCAGAAGGATCCACGAGCAGGAGCTGGCGTCCCCAACCCCCCATACACGGTTTGGGGAAGGTCGCGTAGTAATCGGGTGTTACGAAATCGATTTTGATCTGCCCCTTCAAACGTTCTTGCGCCTGCTCGACGACCGCAAGCGATCGCTTAACTTGCTCGCGCGTGGGCAATAACCATTGACGGTTCTTCAAGGCCCAACCGTAGTACTGCACGTTGGCAATCTCGATGCGCTGCGGGTCCAGAGATTCGGCAAAGGAGATCATCGAGTCGAGCCGATCGAGGTTATGACGATGCACGACCAGGTTCACCGTAAACGCCAGTCGCCCGCTCTGCTGGACGATCTGGGCAAGCGCCAGTTTATGGGCGTGGGCACCGGCACCGGCTATCCAATTTGCGAATTTTTCCTCGCCATCCTGAAAACTCAGCTGCAAGTGATCCAAGCCGGCTTCGATCAGCGTCGCCAGTTTTTTCTCATTCAGTCCGATTCCTGAGGTGATCAGGTTCGTATACAGGAGGCGGGAGTGAGCCGCCGCAACCAGCTGAGTGAGATCATTTCGCGCCAACGGTTCGCCGCCTGTGAAATGCACATGAAGCATGCCGAGCTCTGCCCCCTCCTCGAATACCCGCGCCCAGGTTTCGGTGGGCAATTCCTCAGCGCGGGCTTTGAGTTCCAGAGGGTTGGAGCAATAGACGCAGTGTAGGGGACAACGGTGTGTCACCTCCGCGATTAGCGCAAGTGGTGGTGCGGTTCTCATTGGAAATCAACCGCTCGCCGCTCGAGCAGACGATTCAGAAAAGACTCGATTTCCTGCGCGATCTGCTTGGCATCGGATGACGGGTATTGTGCCTGCATCGCCCCGAGAATATCGGCAACCGTGCGTTCGCCGTCGCAGAGCCGAATGATTTCCGCAGCCGTTCCCTTAAGCCGCAGGACCCCCTCGGGGAGCAGGAGTACGGTGTCCCCATTTTCGGCTTTGCGCACGCGGCAGCCGATGCCGAGGCGGGGGTGCGACGCGTGGCTCAGAGCTTTCATGGTGATTCGGGTCGAAAGGCGCCTGGGGGAGGCCAACCGGGCTCCACGTACGCGAAGTACAACGCCTCGAGTTGCGTCCAGAGGATGTCGCACTTGCGGATCAGCGCCCGCGCTGCCAGTTCCTGATCTTCGCGGGTGCGGGCGTGCTCGCACACCCACTCGAAAGCAAAGCGCGCGTCTTCCGGCGCCTGGGAGAGTCGCGCTTCGAAATACCCGAGTCCAGCCTGCAACCAGGGATAATGTCGGCGCAAGGCATCGAGCCGGACGGCAATGAGACGGCTCGCGAACAATTCGGTCAGCGAGGAGGCCACCGCTTCGAGCAACGTTCCGCGCTCCACCAGCGCCAGGTAAGCATCCACCGCGTAGCGTACCGCCGGGAGTATCTCCGCGCAGGAGGTCACACGCTTCCGCGGCAAACCAGTTGCCTCGGCCAGCTGTATCCAGCATTCCAGGCCGCCGTCATTCGCCTGGCCGTCGTGATCCACTATACGTTTCCGCCAAGCACGACGAAATCCAGGGTCTTCGCTGCGGGAGAGGATGATGGCGTCCTTCATCGGGACACGACTCTGATAGTAGTAGCGGTTCAGTGCCCAGGCCTGAAGCTGCCCGGGCGTGAGACGCCCTTCATGCATCCGCAGGTGGAAGGCGTGTTGGTGGTGATAGCGTTCGGCCCCAATCCTCTCCAGCCGTGATGCAAGTTCGTCTGAGGCCAAAATGCGAGAGGCTTCATCTGCCGCAACGTGAATTCCCATCCATCCTCCGCTACATCCCAGCCCGCTTCCCGAACTTCTCGATACTGCGGGCTGTCTTTGTCGAGAATGGGGTTGGTATTGTTGATGTGCACAAAGACCTTGTGCGGCCGGCTCAGTTCTGCCAGACGCTCGAGGCTGCCTCCCGGGCCGGAAATTGGCAAGTGGCCCATCTCGAGGGCGCTGCGGCCGCCCCCTTGCGCCCGGACCAACTCGTCATCCGTCCAGAAGGTCCCATCAAACAGCACTAGATCGCAAGATTCCAGCATCGACAGCAACCGATCGTCAACCGCCGGAACTGCCGGAAGGTAAAGGTACGCCATTCGTTTTTCGTCTCCGCGGGACTCAAGCAAGAGTACCAGGACAGCCTCGTCAGCTCTCACATCCGCCGCCTGTTTTTCGCCCACGTAGGCCGGAAGACCCCCACCGAGCGATATAGCTTGGCAAACCAGCTTACGGGTAGACTCCGCCGAAGCTACGAGCGCGAACCTTTTTCCGGCACACGATCCGTCCAGACGCTTTGCCAAGGCTGCTCGGTGAGCATGTTGAAGAATATGTTTTGCTCCCGAGGCAGCCGTCGGATGGAAGCCGTCGCACACCCACAATGGGGCTGTGCCTCACCCCTCTTTCGCTCACGGCCTTGAGGTCGCGGAGATGTCCCCGGGAATCCAGTTCCGCCGCGCCCACGATTTGAATTCGCAGGGCGGGAGAGGCATTGCGCAGGAACCATTCTTCATGGCTGCTGCTGACTGCCACCTGACACTGTGTGCGCGGACTGGAGTTCAGCTTTACCGCACGCATCTCCCTGCAGTTCCGGCAGCACAATTCCACTCTGGAAATCCACCGCCGGCGGCGGAACCATGAATCTTAATCTGCACGAGTCAGAACTACAGTGTTGCTGCAGCATACGAGTTAATCTCGCAAGCCAATGAAATCTCTTCAAAATCCGGTTGAACCCACTCCATGGAATGCCTCCTTTCTTGCGTCGTTGAGAACTCCCAAGCTTGAGCCGCCCGCTTTGGAAGGCGGGCGGCCCCGCAGCAGCGGATCACGGAACGAGCGAAAACGCGATAAGCCACCGGGTCTCGGATCGTTGGTTACCGCTCCTCTGAATCACTCATCCTCCGGCAGCGCGAAGGCGATCACCGCGTCACCCAGAAACACACTGTTGCCCGGCTCCCCGCCAAAGGCGTACACCACGTACTCTTTCCCGTTGACGACATAAATGGCGGGAGAGGCATTTGCGCCGCCTGCATTGGGCACCTTGGATGCATCGAAGGTCCACAGGATCGCACCCGTCCTGGCATCCGCGGCATGGAAGAGCCCGGTGCTTTCGCCGAAGAAGACTAGGTCGCCGGCTACTCCAATGCCCGAGTCGGGAGTAGTGCCAGTTATGGGAATCTTCCAGGCAACCTTTCCCGTACGCGTGTCTACCGCTCCGTAAACGCCGTGATCCACCTCGCCGGGTATTGAGCCGAATGAGATGCTGTTCGCCTCTGTGACCCCGAGATTTGCCGGCTGATAATTGGCATGCGAGTAGATGAAGTGGGTTCGCGGGCTATAAGCCGCGGGAGGCCATTCCATTCCTCCGCCGGCCCATGGTTGGAACACCGTTGCCGTTGGTTGATACGGACTCCATTGGGGAGCAGCGACGATGCCGGCCGGGATCGGGAGCTCTTCCGAGTGCTCGGTCAGGGATTCAATCGAGGAAACGGGTTGGGTCTGCCAGGGAGATTCCCATGCCGGCTCCGTGGGAACCGACACCTCCCGGTAGGGGAAAAGCGACTCCCCGGTGCGGCGATTCAGAATAAACATGTAGCCCGTCTTCGATGTGTGTTCAATGGCCGGAATGCCCTTCACGCTGAGCAGCACTGTCGGCTGCGGGCCGTCAAAGTCCCACATGTCATGGTGGGCAAATTGGAAATGCCACTTGTGCTCCCCGGTCCTTGAGTCGATGGCTACAATCGACGACGAGTAGAGGTTCGTTCCCTCGCGACCGTTGCCCGGGCATCCCACCGGCACTACGCCGAAGAATGCGCAGGGACTAGGCCAAGGGTAGGCGTTCCCGGTGGCGAAGTACAGCATATGGAGGTCAGGATCGTAGCTGGGGTTTCCCCAAATCGACGCTCCACCATTAAGGTACGTGTTCCCGCCCCACGAATTGGGCTCAGTGGTCCAAAAACGCCACACAAGTTTGCCGGTGTTCTGATCGTACGCATCCACATGACCGCGCACCCCAAATTCGGCGCCGGAAACGCCAACAACCACTGTGTCTTCGACGATCTGCGGAGCAATCGTCATGGAGGCGCCGTTGCTCGGGAGGTCCACGACGGTCTTCCAGATTACCTTGCCGGTGGCTGCGTTGAGAGCGACCAGATTGGCGTCGAGCCGCGCGTCAAAGATCTTGCCGTCGTTATACGCCACTCCGCGATTGTCGTTATTGCAGCAGATCGGAAGCGTGGAGGGCAACGGCATATCGGTCGGGTGGTACGCCCAGATCTTCTTGCCAGTTGCTGCTTTCAAAGCGAAGACATCGTCGTCGCCGGTTGTAACATACATCACGCCATTGACCACAAGCGGCGTCATCTCCATAGCCATGTTCGGGTCACTGACGCCCGTATGGAAGATCCACACAGGCTTGAGCTGAGCGACGTTCTCTGGGTTGATTTGGTCGACGTCCTGAAATCGTTCATTGGACAAAGTGTTTCCGTGGTATCGCCAGTCAAGATTCTGTGCGAACGACGGGCTGATGTTGAATAGGCAAAAGAACAACGCAAAGGTGCATATCGAGATCGAAAAACTGAGATGAGTTGACCTCACCGGCAATCCGTTTCGCATCCTGATCCCTCCAGACAGGTCGCCCAGACCGGCCGGCCTGCAGTGGCCGATTTCGAGTGCGACGCGAGCGGCATGATTCACGAGGCGCGTTGGACCTTCGTTGTTGGAACGCAAACAATGAAAACTTTTACAAGTTCATTACATTGCCACCACGCTTAGGGCTGACATCAAAATAAGATTACATATTGGTGTAGTTGTAGTTGGTCAAAACTTCGGGAAATCGACTTTCGGCACACGAGCCGAATTCGCCGAAAATCGCCCAATTGTTGGGACAACGGTTGGGACAATCGAAGGGGGTTCCACACGCGACCGGATCGCGCTTAAACGACGCCAAAGAAACGACTTAGTGGGATTTGAGTTTTTTCTTCGTAGCCAGACGCTGTGGTTACCGAATACTCCGTCCGATCTGAAAACACAGGGGTTCCGATCATTCGTGAGATCATGGTGGCTACCACGATGAGCTCTCTTTTCGTCGCCTTTTTCACTTTGCTAGTCTCCACTTTTCGAACCCGTGCTGGCCTGCAGGCGGAGATCCTCGCGCTTCGGCACCAGCTTGCGGTTTTTCAAAAGAACGCGCCGCGTCGCTTGCGCCTCGACCGCTGCGACCGGCTCTTGTGGGTTGTCTTGTACCGATTCTGGTCCGGTTGGCGGCGATGCCTACAAATGGTTAAGCCCGACACCGTCCTCCGTTGGCACCGCAAAGCTTTCGCCTTGCATTGGACCAGAAAATCGCGCCGCCTTCCTGGAAGGCCAGAAGTTGCGGCCAACATTCGTGATTTAATTCAGCGCATGAGCCAAGCCAATCCCTTGTGGGGTGCACCCCGCATTCACGGAGAACTGCTCAGATTGGGCATTGCCGTGGCGCAATCCACGGTGGCCAGGCATTTGTCTCGGTCCCGCAAACCGCCTTCTCAAACTTGGCGAACCTTCCTGACAAATCATCTGGCGCAGACCGCGGCCATCGATTTTTTCACCGTGCCAACGGCCACCTTCCGGGTCCTGTTCGTCTTTGTCGTGCTGTCGCATGAGCGACGTCGGGTAGTGCACTTCGGGGTGACGGAACATCCCACGCAGGAGTGGACCATGCCGCAGATGCGGGAAGCGTTTCCCTGGGACCAGGCACCCCGATATTTGCTGCGCGATCGACATGCCATCTACGGAAGAGATTTCGCCGCCATGACCCGAGATATGGGAATGGAGCAAGTGCTTACGGCACCGCGATCCCCCTGGCAAAAGGACTATGCTTCACACTGCACCTCCTGGGTACGCTGTGATACTACTTCGTTCGCTAGGCGTCGTTGTGACAGCTTTACGCCTTGGGCTTTTCGGGGCGGGTTGTCGCCTGGATGTTCATACAGACAGTCGTTTTTATCGTTGCAGGCGTGACCGCGAATCAGTCCATGTCGATTCCAGTCGATTCCATGTCTTGACCCATTGTGGGGTGATGCCGAGCAACGCCGCCATCTCCTTCACGGTCAGCATACCTGCCTTGCGCAACCGGTCATAGCGCGGCATCAGGCCATACCGTTTCTGAATGCGAGCGAGGATCCGCACCGAAAATGACTTTCCTTCTCCCGAGTGCAGGCCGCGTTCGTTCAGTATTGATACGATCTGCTGATAGGTGTGGTGATCGAGGAGCCGATCGATTTCCTTCACCACGGCAGGGTTGGTTGCTCGTTGCTGCCACGCATTGAGAGGAGCGGGCACCATCAAGGTCTTGGTGGCCCCGCCCTTGAAACGAATATGTAGAGTAATCTTCTCGCCACGAACCAAGGTGAAGTCTTCCAGCAACAACCGGATCATCCGTTTGCGCTCACGGTCGGGCGTGTTTGGGTCGCGCCACAACCGTGGGAAGTCTGTAGCCAGCGAGAGAATCGCAGCCCGCTGTTGATCGCTCAAGACCTTTCTGTCTTGTTCGCGCTGGTGTTCAAGGTTTTGCTGCGCCTCGCTCAGCGTCCGCAACTTGTTGTTCCACTCGGCTTCGAGTGAGTCCGCTACCAGCCGGTTGTCCGGTCGACCCGCATATAGCGGCGGCGCGCCAAGTCCACTTCGTACTGAGCTCGTTCTACTTGTTTCTGACGCAGCCGGGGGAGCGACTCGGCGGGCTGCACCATCGTTACGATCGAGCCGCCTAGTTTTGAAGCGCACGGACGGCTGTTCCAACGTTGAAACCTCGAACACCGGCACTTCTCGATTCACTGACCGGATGATCGTGCGCAGCGCCGGCGCAAGGTCAGCCGGATTGCCAGTCGTGGCAATCACGATGTTGAAAGCGACCTTCGCTGCTTGCGCGAATGGCAGGTATACCTCCGGTTCGACGGGCGGTTCCAGACCGTGCTGGCGCACATCCTCGGCGATCCCATCCATGGAGGCTCACCAACTCCAGGAGTCGACTCCTTTACCAGCAGCGATGCGGGCTTGGCCGACCCCGCCTATTACACGCTCCTTGTGGCGGACGCGACCTACTCATACTGAAACGATCGCCAGAAAAACACCGATCCCCACTCTCAAAGTTCGTAAGAGACGTGGGGAATCGGGGTTGAACAGAACATCTTTCCGCTGCGTACTACAAGGACGTATCCCAGGGAGAAGGCGGTGGTGGTGGAACGACCGGTGGACGGTCGTTGCAAGTAATAGTATTGGGCAGTTCCCACGGAGCCAGCCAGGGTCCGGTAGTGCCGCCGCCATCGTTGCTGCCGAGATCGATCAGCGTGAACTCCGACCCGGCCGGAGTGAAGTGGAACGAACCGCAGTTATTGACGCCAACGGCGCCCACGT
>Ga0210399_10000365_pt1 | contig 36208 bp, 35 predicted proteins | sample IncBWC14MmetaG_FD_150865 | JGI IMG/M metagenome (GOLD analysis project Ga0210399, IMG submission 150865) | Forest soil microbial communities from Barre Woods Harvard Forest LTER site, Petersham, Massachusetts, United States - Inc-BW-C-14-M | ecosystem: Environmental > Terrestrial > Soil >... | reverse complement strand
CATCCTCTTCGCTACACTTTTCAAGTAACGCTTCGTTCCTACCTACGCGGTTCCCCGGTAGCTCAATGGTAGAGCATTCGGCTGTTAACCGAAGGGTTGCTAGTTCGAATCTAGCCCGGGGAGCCAAATCTTTCAATCAGTTAGAGCGACCTGACGAATTTCGCTGTTCCGATTGTGCCCAATTTTGTGCCCCAGCAGTCTCTAAAACGGCATGCGACAGACTTTCCATCGCTTGTCTTTGAGCAGCATGTCCGATGTGGCCGTATCTTCGCGACATCCGCACTGTTGTGCTCGCGCTCCATCCCATGATCGGAGCGACCACCGAGAACGGAACGCCAGCTTCCAGCATGCGGGTACACCCCGTGTGCCGCAGATCGTGAAAACGGCAAGTCATACTGGCCGCTTTCTTCGCGGTTTCCCAAGCTTCTTTCCAGCGGCCAATCGGCCTAGTCGGATCGGTGTTGTGCACACAGGCCTGCGTCGAGCCCTTGCGCTCGTCCTTACGCTGAGCCAGGCCATACTTCTCACAGGGAAAGACGTAATGCTTTGGCTGGCGATCTGGGAAGAGGCCTGCCCAAAAGTTTAATACTGTGAGCGCACGGTCATTCAGGAATAGGATCCGTCCGGCCCCAGCTTCTGTCTTCGAAGCTCCCACAGTTATTGAGCGCCCAGCGAAATCAACCTGGTTCCACCTTAAGAGGCGGAGCTCGGAGTAACGCATGCAGCTGTTGAGCGCAAGCACTACCGCTGTGTACAGCGACCTCGAACGGCTCGATTGACACGCCAAAAGAAGGTCATGCTCTTCCTTTCGATTTATAGCGCGCCCTTTGTCCTCGGACACGCGAAGCATGCGCACATCCTGTTGGATCGCAAACCATAGGCGGTTCTTGCGCAGGACGGCCCGGAGAGTACCAATCTCCAGATTGATGGTTTTGGGGGCGGCGCCTCCTTGCTGGCGTAACGCTTGGTAATGGGCGACATGATCGGCGCGAATGTCGCAAATTAGCATTTTGCCGAAGTAGGGATTGAGATGTTTTAGATTCGCCCGTTCAATCGCTACACTTCGAGGGGCGAGGTGTGCCTCTTTTGTACGGAGCCAGTTTTCTGTGGCAACCGAGAACATCTGTGCAACCGGCAGTCGCTCGATTCGGTTAAATCCCTGCTCCAATTGTCTCCGTCGGGAACGTTCGGCATCACGGGCGACCGTTCTGGACTTGCTCTTTGTAGACTCTCGGATCGTCTGGCCCGCAAAACTAAACTTGTACCACCACACGTCACCACGCTTGTAGACGCTCACTTTGGTTCTCCCTTTTTTGGCCGCCCGCCCTTCTTTCCGTTCTCCCTCGCAATCGCGCGGATACGCTCAATCCCAAGTCGTTCCACGCGGACTGCGTAGCTGCGCTTTCCCAGCCAGCTGGTGAATGTTTTGAGTTCACTTTGGTTCATAGTCGTATCCTAAACAGTTTAGGTTATGGTTGTCAAGCGCTCAGTGATAAAATCTCGATGGTGGAGACACTTTGCGCCCCTGGATTCGTTTAGGCCGGGACAAGGGCAGAGAGTGGCAAGAATGGAGACGGCTAACATGATCAAGCGGCCAGAGCGCGAAGACGAGATCACCAGGCAAGTTTTATATGCTGTGATATTACAGGCGTTGAAAGATACAACGCGCTGGCTCTCGATTAGGGCATCGGCCGAAGAGAAGGTTTATGTTCGCCGTGCACAATTTAGACTGAATGACCTCGCGCGGTTTTGTGAACGACAACAAGGTGTGGACCCCTCTGCCAGGGGAGACAAGGAATGGGATCAAATCGCAGCAGATGTGCTGTCGCTCGTGCAGAAAGCCACAGACGCTCGCGGCGGCTCTGTTGTGGGAACTGGCCTAGCCCGTATAGTCACCCTTTTGACTTCCCCCGCCAAAGAGAAACAACAACTACGAAAGAAGAAATCGGAAGATCGGCGTGAGATCATTCGCGTCTTCGTTGATGAGGTTCACGACAAAACCGGGGTAAAGATTAGCAAAAAGGACGTTTGGTCAGTCGCTGGCTACCACAACCCAACTGAATTCGAACGTTACCAGCGCAGCGACCGGCGAACAACTGAAAGCGCCAAGAATAACTTCGATCGCGTATTAAACTCCGGTCCCCAGGAGTTCCTGCGGAGGCTTGAAGCCATAAAAGCCAGGACCCGCAAAAGCTAGGATAATTTCCCCGTTCTTTCCCGTATTTCCCCTCATTCCCCCGTATTTTCCCGCGTTGACAGCCCTTTAGCGGGGAACCTCACTATGCGACTTGAACGCACGAGAAATCACATGGTGCGTCCGGGAGGTAGTGATGAAAAATTTGTTAAATGTAAACGAAGCTGCCGAAATTTTGAATCTGAAACCGGCGACGATCCGCGCATGGCTCTTACGACGGAAACTTCCTCGAGTGAACTGCGGGCGTGCGGTGCGCATTCCCAATGAGGCGGTACAGGCTTTTATCCAGCGAAACACAGTTCCAGCACGGGGGGAACGATGAGCGCAGGACCCTTCTCAATGCGACAGCTGTTGGAACAAGCGGGTTTTGTGATGCTTGGTGCGACTCGGGCGAACTGTATTCATTGCCAGGGGCACTCTCGCGGCACGGTTGCCTTCACTTCTGAGGTCGCTTTCTGTCATCGGTGCAAGTGGACCGCGAACATCGTCACGCTTGCGAAGGACGCCGGAGTTCTTCATGAGAACTCTCCGGTGGCAACCGGGATCCGCGAGTCAGCGCGTCGCAGTGCGCACATCAATTCAGAACTGCAAAGGTTTGACAGTTGGAGAGACAAGCAAATCCGAGAGGTATCTGCCCGTTATCGGTCATTGTCAAAGTGCGCCGTGCTGGCGGCCGATATTCTTTCGAGGTTTCCAGAGTGCGACTTAGCCTGGAGTGCGCTGGCCAAGTACTACCACGCGCAAGCGCGCCTTTCCGCACTATTCGACTGGTTCATGTTCATGAAGGCGAGCGTGTGGCTCGAAGTAGATTCGACTGCGGTGGAAGTCTTCGCAGCTTGGAGGCGACATGCTGCGTAGCGGGGACCGCGAACAGATATTCGATTACATAAAAGGTCAGGGTCAAAATTTCGCTGCAGAAACCGGGCCGACCCCTAGGTACTCGGGCGCTCCTGGTTGGCCTGATCCGTTAGACCGGCAAGCTTTCTACGGCCTCGCTGGCGAGATCGTCAGTGCCATCGAGCCCCACACAGAAGCAGACCCGGCGGCACTGTTAATCCAGTTGCTTGTCGGGTTCGGGAACCTAGTCGGGCGCGGACCGCACACCCAAGTGGAAGCGGACCGCCACGGGGTCAATCTGTTTGCTGCCCTGGTCGGCGTGTCCTCGAAGGGCCGAAAAGGTACTTCTTGGGGACAGATGCGACGTGTCCTCCAACATGTCGATGCCGAATGGGCAAATGGAAGAGTGCAATCGGGACTTTCGAGCGGGGAAGGGCTGATCTGGAGCGTCCGCGATCAAATCGAAAAACAGCAACCTATTAAGGACGACGGGCGTGTCGTCGGGTATCAGACCATTATCGAGGACCCAGGAATTTTAGATAAGCGGCTACTGGCTATGGAGTCCGAACTTGCTTCGGTCCTACGGGTAATGGGTCGTGATGGTTCGACTTTGAGTGCACAGATTCGGCAGGCATGGGACACCGGTAACCTGCGCGTGCTTACAAAGAACAGTCCGGCCGTGTCGACGGGCGCGCACATTTCCCTGGTGGGACACATCACCCGCGACGAACTTGTTCGCGAGTTGAACTCCACGGAAGCCGCAAACGGTTTCGCCAATAGGTTCTTGTGGGTGGCCGTTAAGCGCAGCAAGCATTTACCCGAGGGTGGAAGGATTGACGAGGTTGAATTTGGACCGCTAGTAGCTCGCCTTTCGCGAGCGACAGAACTTGCTCGCGCCACAGGACGGGTCGACCGTGACGAGCAGGCGCGCCAGATTTGGCACGGCGTGTATGCTGAACTTTCCGAAGGCCAACCAGGCCTGTTGGGAGCGTGACAGGACGCGCGGAAGCCCAGGTGCTCCGGCTGTCATTGTTATACGCCTTGCTGGACGGTGTCGGAGTCATTCGCGCCGAGCACCTCCTGGCGGCGCTCGCTGTTTGGGAGTATGCCGAAGCGTCGGCGCGATACATCTTTGGTGACGCACTCGGCAATCCGATAGCTGACCGGGTTCTCGATCAGCTTCGGACGGCGCCAGAGGGCCTCACCCGTACCGAGATTAGAGATCTATTCGGCCGTCACGGCAAAGGTTCCGACATTGATATTGCGCTCCGCACGTTGTGGGAAATGAGCCTTGTCAGGCGCGAACAGGTGAACACTAACGGCCGCCCAGCAGAGCGGTGGTACGCAACATCACGAGGTGCGACAAATGCGACATAAGCGCAAAAAGGGTGAGGTGCGGTGGCATTTGTCGCTTAGGTCGCTTATGTCGCAGGTCAGGAGGGTGGAATGGGAAGGTACTTGAAGGTAGCGATGACCGTGGTAGCGCGGCTGGAGCGGCGCGAATCGTCAGTCGCCCTTGCGGGTGGGGAGAAGTCCTCCCCGCCCGTTACCGGCGGCAATTTCGGAGTTCCCAGCACTGACGCGCGGTACGCCGCATGTGGCTCGGCGAGCTGCGCGGGATGTTACGAAGTTGGGGATGGTAAGAAGATTCATCCGCCCAAGTGTGGGCATGGGTACTCGGATTGGCTCAAGCGCTGGGAGCCAAGGGGCCGGAAACAGTAAGGAATATGACGCAATCGGGAATGCGGGTATCACGTGGATAGAAATCTGATTTTAGACGAGGAGAGAAATATGAGAGGACGAAAAAGCAAACAGGAATCCCGCGCGATAGAGCTTCGCCAGAGGCTTATTACTTGGCAGCAGACGCCAGAGTCTATACGGCCTTCACTTCGAGAGCTGGCCCGCCAACTCCAGACCTCACACGCGTTGCTCCAGCACTACCTAAGTGGTCTTGGTAAGTGGCAGGCCGAAGAAAATTGGGGCCGCGTAAAAGAGATTCGCGCTCGTGCCAACGCCGAAGGTCGCCCAATGACGCCTTGGGAAGAGAAGCAATCGCGCGCCCTTGACCATCGCGGGTTCTGCCTTTTCATAGAGGCAGGCTTTGAAGATTCCGTCAAACGCTATGAGCGGGAGATAGAACGCTGCATCAAGGATGGCAAGATGCCGACCCGAGGATATCCGAAGCTACTGCGAATGATTACCTCTATCCAAGGAGGGGAGGCAGCCCAGCGGGCAGCCCACCACGCACAAGGACTACTCCAGAAGTATTTCTCGCCAGAAGGACAGAGGGCCATCCGGGAACAAGTGCGAAAGGTACCTCGACGGAATAGATCCCTCCCAAAGGTGCCGGAAGCTCGGTATCACGAAATCCGCCTGCAAAAACTCGTCGAGCGGTTTGAGGAGATCGGTGGAGTGATCCTCCTAGACGAGGGGCAAGTTCGCTATTTCGTTCCGGAGGAGACCGCGGTATCCCGCGTCTTAGTAGCTGAGCTTGCGAAGTACCACGACAAGCTGAGGCAGCGGCTTACGGAACTCGTCAAGGCCGTAAACTTCGCGAAAACCAAAGCGGAAATTTGCCAGCGATTTCCCGGAGTTTCGCTAAATCCTTTAGAATCGGCAGTCGCTATCGCGGAAGGGACTGGCAACTCCGCTAAACCAGAGGGAGAGAAGAGCCATGGCCTCGCGTGAATCGTCGATCCGAAACTTACTGAAAGCGGTCTCGAGCCGTAGGTGGCATCGTCCGCGTCCCTGGCGTGCCAAGGAAGAATCAGAAATGGTGCGCCGGCTCGTTTTTTGGTGGTTCAACTGTCGCGACCGAAATAGGCCATCCGGTCGAGAGTGGGCGCGGCAACTTGGAATCAGTCACACTTGGTTGCAGAGGCTCGTCCGGGAATTTGAGGCGGATCCTGCCGGAATGTGGGAGCTACAGAGGGCTTGCGGTGATCCGACCTTGGCGCAGCTAAACGAGGCAAGGGAGTGCACGCAAAGGCTGAAAAAGCTGGGCGGCCTGCATCCGCGACGTCGGCGGAGGCGCGCGGATGTCGATGATTAAGAACCCGCCGAATTCGTTTAAATGGGTTGGCTTCGGCTTCCGATTCTCGAGAGGCGAGCAAAAAACTAGTATTTGTGGGCAGCCTAAAGTTTAGACATTTGGATCAACTACTCCAATAGTTTGCAGGTACTGCAGTCATGGGGTCTATGGGCAAGTGCAAAAGGACATTTCCATCCAAGTCCGCCAGTTCGCTCGAAGGCCGGAATTGGACCGAACGCTTGCCGCTGAGATTTATGTGGGTGGCAACGGCGTGATGAGTTGCCGCGGCCGGTGTACATAGACAACTATGTACTTCTTGGGATGAATGTCTAAACCTTCAAAACCCGGTTCGGCTTTGGCGACCACAATCTAAGCTTGACCGTTCGGCTGTGAATGCGCTCACGTAGCACCTGACCCACAAAAGGAGTAGGCGCTGAAACGACCAAAAGCAGGGTGTCACTATCTAGGAAGGGGAAAGACCTTCAAGAAGGCCGGGGAACACGACGAACGGCGTCATTGTGCGACATCACCCTAGTGTCGGTTTTCGTCACTTGCCAGCCACGTCCACGTCTTGTAGATTTGATGAGCAAGACTTGATTAATACCTATAGACCGCGTTGAGCTAGAGCATCAATCTTGTGGAGGCGCCATGAAAGCGATATGGAACTCTATGGGTCCGAGCCACGTCAGTGGAATACAAAATTATCTCCCTTGCGGCGGGCGCGTTGACGATATTGAGGTTTCCGACGATTTCGATGGGGCTGGTCACCCTGCCATGTACCTCGCCATGCCTGGCGGTGGCGTTTGGCGCTCGAGTGACTTCACAGGTCCAGCCCCGATGTGGACTCCGCTGACCGATCACTTGCCTGGTATCGCTGACATTGACCGCATTAATCTCAACGTAGTCAGCACTCTCAGTGTTGATCCCATCCGCCAAGCTGGCCAACCCCAGACAGTCTACGCCCGAAATGGTGCTGGAGCATCGCTCTTGAAGTCTATCGACGGAGGAGCCAGCTGGACAGTGATCGGCCAGAATGCATTTGGCAATGCCAGTGGTATTTCAAAAGTGCTTGCAGACCCTCTCGGCCGAGTATCTGTCGCCTTCAATTCGGGGGGGTTCTGGCAATCCGGTGACGGCGGGATGAACTGGGCCAACGTCGCCCCCGCAGCTCTCGATGGAGTAGAGTTCCATGACGCGGTCTATTTTGTCGACGCGAATGGCACTACTGAGATCTTCGTGGGAGTAATCGATCGGCAGGGGAAAAACCGAAGCGGAATTTGGTCATTCATCAATGGCTTGTGGAACCAAATGGGAATCACTCAGGAAAACCTTCTTCGCAAACCGTTCGTTGCAAATGTGATAAACCACATCACCTTGTCGTCCAATCCTGTCTCTGGCGTTTGCGCATCCCTATCGCAGGCCGACGATGGAGCGCGGCAAGTCGGGTTGCTGAATGTCTTTAAGTTGCTCAACGGTATCTGGGTGCCTCAGTGGTTCTCGCCAACGGATTGGTTCATCACTCAAGGGGGGTACGTCCAAGGGGTGTGCATCGCGAGCGACGGACGCATCTACGCCGGAGGAATAGGCTTGGCGCAGTCCGCGGGCGGTACGAACTTTGTCCCCATCGGTCAAGATGCAAACGGTAATGCGATTCACGTGGACGAGCACGTCGTGGTGGAGTATCAAGGCAGGATCTATGTCGGCACTGATGGAGGGCTCTTCCGTTTTACGCCTAAACTCAACGCGGCCGGTGTCGATGCTTGGGAAAGCCTGAACACGGACTCACTGAGGAACTTCCTAGCAACAGGCGCAACCGTTGATCCAGTCGATTCGTCCATTGCTTTGGTGGGCAGCCAGGATAACGGTATCGCTCGTCGCTCAGGATTGGGTCAGTGGGCTTACAGCGGGTTCAGCAATGAGAGAGAAGTGCTACGTTTCGATCCGTTTAAGGTCGACCAAGGGAAATATGCGTTTTCTGGTGATCCCAATAACGGGTTTTATTGGTCTCAAGACAATGGTGCCAGCTTTTCGGGGTTCCAGCCTCCGGGTGTTCCTGCCCCTGATCCACCCCCACCGTTTGCCTTCCACCCCAAGGACAATGCCCGCATCCTTATCGGTTGGATGACCGTGTTTGAGACATCCGACCGGGGCAGTACTTGGACAAAGAGGTTGACGCTGCAGTCAGCCCCGACGGCGGTGGCCTACGAAGGTGACCACTCCGTGTACGTGGGCGTGAACAATCAGTTGTGGCAGTCTTTCAATGACGGCAACAACTGGATTGCCGATCCATCCAATTTCGGTGCCACGATCGTTTCCATTTGTGCCGATACAACTAACCCGGACGCAATTTACGTCGCGACCACTTCCCGAGTACTCCGACGCTCGAATCGAAATTCTCCGTGGGAAGACATCACCGGGAATCTTGCCTTGGGACTGAACGCCATGCGATTGCGGCCAAACGGGGCCGGACAAGATCCTTGGCTGTTTATCGCTACTGGCGCTGGAGTGTTCATTGCCTCCGTATTACACAGGAATATGACTTGGTGGACGCGCTTCGGCTCTGGATTGCCAGATGCCAACGTCACAGACATGGAGCTCCATCCCGACACGGGACAACTTGTGGCGGCTACATGGGGGCGCGGTGCATGGTCTGTACCTGTTGGGCAAGCTGCACCCTCTCTGAGGATCACACCGAAAAGAGATGATTGCGGCGTATTCGCCGTGGACGGTGGTATCGCTACCGTGCGTGCCCAAGCTGCCGAACTCAATCCTCCTTTAACGTATCAATGGTTCGCAACCAATGTGACGATTATCGGTACGGACAAAGGCTCAGCGCTCACCTTCACCTCTCCCCCGTTTGGAACTACGGCCGTCATCTCTGTCGTTGTTACCGATAGCGATGGAGCCGTCATGGCCGCTTCCATGGAAGTCATGTCCATCTCGGCGCCTGACGCAGCTGCGATTCACTTTTTCTGTAACCTTCGGAAGACGACAGGCTTGTATAATCCGTGGTGGTGGATCGAGACGCGCGGGGGCTTAGTGCCGCCAGGGCCGCCAGACCCATGGCTCCAGCAGTTTGGGGTTGCCGTTGTGCTGGCGGATGCTGCAAACAGAGCCTCTCCCCAGTTGCGGGGGAGGATTCTGGAAGTTGCCTTGGAGCAGATATCCTTAGCGTCGACTGCGATAACACAGCAGCTCAGAGCTTTGTCATAGCGGACCAGGAGCAGCGTCAGGGGCGGAACAAGAACGCCTCGATGTTCACCGTTCTTTGCGTCGCGACGCAGCGGTCGTGGAAGAACACCGATGACGAATGGCCGTCGAAGGCAGAGTGGCATCGCGTATGCGTTTTCCGCCCACGGCTCGCCGAATGCGTCGCTACGAGCATTAAGAAAGGTTCGTACGTCCCTCGTCGAAGGCAGCTGAGTTGCACGGACTCAGGGAAGGTTGAATTGGAATTTCACGAGGTACGGCCCTTGCAGTTCGAGTTCGTTCGTCTGCGGGTGGAGTCTTGGGAGACACCGGCATACCTGAAAGCCGTCAGGACTCACTTTCTTGATCGTCATCGCTTTCGATCAAATGTGCCCGGCTTCGGTCGTGCTTAGAGGCTTCGAAGCCCCACTGAATCAATTTGCTGATGTAACGCTGATGCTCTAGGACGTTGAGGGTCTCCGGTGGCTCTGGCGGCTCCTCATCGGGGTTGAATGGCTCATCAGGGTCGTCATCCTCTGAACGAACCGGCGGCATCGTCCAGCCGGGAGGGAGTTCGCCACCATTCTCGTAGGCCGTCAGCGCCGCTTCGCATCTTGAGAGATAGTTCGAGGGTGCCCCGCGCATTGGATCGTCCCACACCAATGCGATAGTCGGGTAACTGCCAAGTTCGTGCTCCTGCCACTGGATCTCAAGCTCCATTTCAGGAGGGGGTTCGCCACAGACCTTCACCAAGTGTTTGATCGCAAGCTCGCACTCGGCAACAATCCATTCGCGCTCTGCGCCAGGAGTACCAAATTCGCCGATAACTTCGATTGGCATAAGTGGCTCCGTCTTTAGGGAATTGCACACCCGTAAGGTTTGAAGTTCCTGCTGCTCTCCTTGCTCAACTGGCACCGAAACGGCACGGACGTATCATCTCCTGCCGGGTCCATCAAGTATGGCGGGTATGAAACTGATCAGAAAGGCCGCCATTACGACTCCGTACGCTTTAGCCGGCGTCGGCTGATAAAACGCCACAACGCCTCCTCCAACTATAGCTGCCACGAAGCTCATAAGTAGGATGACCCCCAGGGCCCTGAGCCCCGATCGGGACGTTTTGCGAATCTCACTCCCGTAATTGTGAGCGACCCAAATCCACGATGCCACCAGAAGATATTGGAGCGCCCAAGAAAAGCCATACCCAATTCCCATGCGACCACCTAAGCGTCGGATTACGCCTCGTATTTTCGGCGTGTAGGCTATAGCCGATTTATCGTCTAAAGCCTACAGCCATAATTGCGGGCGTGTCCAGAGACATCTGCGTCCGCTTTGGCAAACGAATACGCACTCTGCGCAAACAACAGGGGTGGACACAAGTCTATATGGCCGAGCATGTAGGTATGGACCGGAGCTTTATTTCAGACCTTGAAAACGGGCGAAAAGAAATCTGCATTCGCAATTTGGAACTGCTTGCTACTGCTTTCGGCCTGACCGTCTCGAAGCTGATGTCGCGCCTTTAATCCGCGATGACGCCAGGCTTGGAAGTTGCCGCAGCAAGCTGACCAGCGAGCGCAGCTTTTTCATATAGTCGAGCTCGATTCCCTTCGGATCAAAGTACATTACCTCATTTCGGATTTTTCTTATCCCCTTGAGATGATAAGCGAAAGTTTTCCAGTCGGCTTCAGGCTGAGCTTGGACTACATCATTCTTTTCAGAGAGGAGCCTCACATAGACACCAAATTCAGATTGGCAACGTGTTCGATTTCGCGGTTGCTGTCGGCTCAGCAATTTTACGTAGCACTTGAGGTATGGTCTTCATGTTCTACTCCAGCCGTTGTGCGCGGAGTCTTCCCCGAACTCGGTCAAGCCAGCCAAAATCCAAACGGAAGCGAACCAGAGACGGTCTCTCATTCCGCATGAGGACCGCTTCAAATTCAGCCATCTCCTGCTGCTTCAGTTCCAGGGCCGCGTGGGCACTCAACATGCCTTGATCTGCGTACTCTAGGAACAACTCCTGAGGAAGATCAAAAGAGAACAACTCACGGTTAGTATTACGGTCCCGGAGGTACCAAGTCTGATCGTTCGGGCCACGATATATTCCGACGGAATTATCTAGATTGATCTCGTCTAACGACAGACCCGGTGCAGGCACGAGAAAAACAGGAAACCTTCCTCCGAGTACCGCTAGCAAAGAGAAGCTAATCCGCCTGCATGCTGCAACAAACTCCTGAATCCCTGAAATAGTTTCTTCAAATTGGGCAAAGACTAGCTCTCCTTGTCCTTGTCGTACGGCGCTTCTAACGACCTTCCGTAGTTCGCCAAGTGGAATGGGTAAGTCTGCATTGGCTGCTAAATTGGGGTCACTCGCGGAGACATTGCGGAGGGCAGTGACAACGGGTGTGAAAAATCGAGACTCGGCTAGCGGAATAAGGTAAATATCTTGGGCAAAAGCATATGATTGAGCATTCTCCGTGTAGCCAGTAGCTGAAAAAACCGCATACTGATAGTGGTACCTTTGTTTCGGTGGCCCTGTGGCTAGACTCACCCAAAACTCCTGAACATCTTTCAGTGTTCCCAGGGCTCCTCTAACAATCGATAGGTCCACTCGTTTTTTAGGTTCGAAGCATTTCGCTTCCACGAGCAGCCGTTGTGGGTGGCTGAAAGGTGCGTAGACCGCGAAGTCGGCAATGGCATCTATTTGGTGGGAAGTCCCTCGACCCCTCACAAGAAGCCCGGCGGAGCTCCGATCAAGAGTTGGATCTCCGTTGACGTCGTCTACGGTCTTGTACCCCGTGCTTCGCAGCAGATGAAGCAATGCTTCCTCAAGCAACATCCCCCGGACCTGTGCGATTCTCGCCATCTTCAAAATCCCCTTGGATTCTGTCTCGACAGCAGAGAACCCCGAGTAACGCAGATTTCTCGCCAATCTTCGGCAGTGATCGAAGGATGGGACAGGGATCGAATTCTACAAATCTCAGCCCAACAGCAGTTTCTTGTCAGGGCCTCGGGCGGAAGAGAGCAGCGATTCAGATCGGCCAATAGTTCCTCTTGGCGAAAGTGTCCGCACCGGATTCGCCCTTCACCCGCGACTTCTACCGGGTGAATCTGCTCCGGCGTGTTCGTGACAGTCTCAATTCCATCTTGCAGGATTTTCTGCACAGCCTTTGTATGTAGTTTTAGGGCACGTTCGTTCCTTGCAACAGCAAAAAGGTCAGGACGGCTTTCTGCCACCAAGTAGAGGACTTCTTTGTCCGATCCAGGAATGCGAAATGCTAGTTGACCAAATGTCAAAAACTCGCCGGGCTGCCTTAGGAATTGGCGGATCATCTCTCGAATCATCTGCGTGGCAAGGCGTTCCCAATCCATGTGCCCTCTTTAATCCGATGGCAATCAAACTCTTAGAGACTAGCAATTGCTAGAAGGGGCCAAGCCGCAATACCGAACCAAAGATCATCGGTACTGCCTTTCTTGAGCTAACACGATCTTTTCGCGGACCTCGGACGGAAGTTGCACGACATGGATTTCGATGTTTTTTGCCTTGAGGGCCTGCGCCATCCAGCTATCGCCGCGGAAATGGCCGGCCGCGTCGTCATCTGCAAAAGCTAGAATCAAGCGTTGCTGGCAGGGAGCAAGTGAGGCTGAATAAAGAAGTTTCATGGCGTCAGCCATGACCTTATATTTCTGGGCTTGCCTCGGCTTTCCGATGTGGGCCCAGGCTTCGCACAGCATACGCGGGGAGTCGCAATAACCGTCGATCTCCATCCACCCGCCTGCCGGAAGTTCGAAACGCTTCTTAACCAGGGTGACGCCCAGCGATTTTCCTAGAAGACCCAGCAAGAGGCCTTCGGCCTCTTGCTGTTCGACACTATTCCCAGGAGCCATCGAGGCGCTGCTTCTTAGCTCAGGAACTTGCTTGTTCGATGCCTCAGTCATTGAGCCCCTGAGATGCCCCGCTGGCGCACATAAATCTGGTTCGATAGTCTCCGTCGGTTGGCAACTGTCCTGCCATTGACCCCCAAGGGAGCTTTCATTCGATCTTATCCTTCCGCTTCTTCTGGTTCCTGGACGAACCTAACAGACGCATCGAGGCACTCGATATATTCCTTGATGAAGTCGAGGACGTACTTCAGTTTGGTTCCCTCTTTCACAGCTTCCATCAAGCTGCCAAACAAACTCTTCAAATACTTAAAGAGTCGGCCCCAGACTGGCTTCGCATCGGGGTACGTCAGGGCGTCGCGGTTTGTACCCAGAATGTTGTTCAAGTCACCATCTGGTTTCTTCCTTCCAAGGGCTTCATAGAAAAGGTTCGACTTCCATTCGAGCATCGGCCCGCTCAGGCCCACATCTTCGATTACGTCCCAATTGATATCGGCGTCTTTGAGAATGTGGTCGGTAGCATCGGAGAGCTTTGCTCCAATGGACCGAGAATTGTCAAATTCAAAGAGAATTCTTTCGAGATTTCGGCGAAATATTTTAGGCCGGATCTCAGGAAGTCGAAGAAGCGTGCTCCGCGCATCGATCAACATCGATGCAAGAATGAACTGCGCTCTCCGCTTGCTCTTATCATCCATCTTGTGGCTCCAACTTTCGCCCTTCAGTCGGGAGAATTATTTATCGGCGACAGTGAACGCACCGGGCCATCCGCCGTGAGCGTCGATAACTTTGTCAATCTCAGCCATAAGGCGGATGGTTTCACTCAGGGCGACGACGATCTTCTGGTAGTGAGAGATCTCATCCCTCGATAGGGTGCGGTCTTTGCGATCTTTCAGCCACTTCTCGCAAACCTGGTAGCCCATCTGAAAGTTCCACACTCCTTCGGGCACGCCTCGGAAACCCTGGGTCCGGCTGTTATCAATCCACACTGTTTCGTGAGAATAAGTGATTCTCTGAATCTCAGGGCTCGTCGGACCCATGTAACTGGTAAACGGTTTATCGAGCTTAGGTGACTGCAACAGGTGGAGGGCTATCAGTTCGCCTCCAAGTTTGGACAAGGCGCTGAACAGATTTAAATTCGTGGTGAGGGGCACACGCGGGAAATCGATTTTAAGGAACTCTTCGTATAGTTTCCGATAGCTGGGACTGTGAAAGACGGCATAAATGTAGTGGAAGACATTCTCAGGGCCAAAGTTGTCCTTAAGATTGCCCACTCCTACAGTGTTCCACCGAAGCCTAAGCTTTCGGGAACAGTCGTCAATAAACGCGTTACTTATGTTGGCCTTCTTTGAGCCCAATCCCAGGAGACTCGCCCTCGAATCAAGGTCCGTTGGGTAGAGGTATAGAGGAAAGAGAAATGTTCGGTCGTAAACTGTGACAATCTTATGAGTGCATACGCAATCGGTAGCCAGAATTGCGAATGGCTCTTTTGACTGGCGTCCAGCGACTATGGCAATATTCGGCTGTGTCATGCCGGCCATTAACGCCCCTCTGTCGCGGGCAAGTATTACACCCTCATAGATTATCCAGACCTTGTCGAAGGGTCGATAAAGGCATGGAAAGAATTTTCTCTTCCATGAATGATCTGCGCGAAGCGCCTGAACCGCGTCAGCAACAACCCACTCGTTGTCCCGCAAATCAAATTTCGCCTTGCGCTGAGCATCCGTATAACGACCGTAAACGAAATCATCGATACGCCTCTGTAATACAGTGAGGTCAAGGTCAAGGGCGAAATGGTCGCGTTTGGTTTCTATGCCGGAAATTCCGGAACAAATGTCCGAAAATTTCCACCAGCGCAAATACTCAGTCTCTCTCGGTGTGACATCACCCAACCTCGCGACAAAGAAGAAATTGGGTGGGCGAGGTGTCACAGAATTAAATGCGATGGGTTGCTGCGTAGCCTCGAGGGAGGTGTATTTGTAAGTTCGTGAACCCCATATGTCGGAGTACTCGACGAGAGTCGTTGACTCCTTCTTCCCTTGTCGAGCAAAAATAGCAATGGCGACACCTTGCATTATGTCGAAGACATTTTCATCTCTCGCACCTTGAGGTGTCGTTTCTTTTTTTCGTTGATCTCCGTGAAGGTTTAGGAATCGCAATGTAGAGAAATCGTCCAAAAGTGACTGGCGCATTCGTCGATGGGTCAGCCCGTCCAAATAGACGTTGTTGGTAATCATACCAACAATGCCAACGCTCGTCGTAGCCAGCAAGTACTGCGAGAATCGCACGAATTTGATGAAGTCGTCATCGAGGTTGATTTTCTTCTCATTCAGGCCGCGCTTGTACTCATTCAGAAGGTCGAGAATAAATTCGTTCTTGTTCAGTTGGCCAAAATTGGAATACGGCGGATTTCCAATGACCACCGTAAAACGTTGGTGGCGCTTGATCGCATTGACGGCGTTAGCTTCGTGGGCGAGCGCAGGCGCCCATTCCTCAAACTCGCGTTGTTTCTTGTGATCGGTTGCCGGCTCGAGAGAGTTGGTGAGGTAAATGCGTGCGCGCTCGTTACTGTTAAACCGGTACCCAGTCTCGTATAGCTTGAGGCCGATCTTCATGTGGGCGATAGCATAGGGTGCCATCATCAGCTCGTAGCCGTGAACACGCGGGAGGAGGTGCCTTGGTACGTAGTCGTTCCATGCAGCTCTCTGTTGCGCTTCGTTGAGAAGCTGTTTCTTCCACTTTTTCACGAGAGTACGGTGGATTACGTCAATAACTTCAACCAAGAAAGTAGCTGTGCCCGTGGCAGGATCGAGAATTTGCACAAATGGTGAGTCGGATGCTAAGCCTTCGGGGATCTTGACGTTTTTTAGCCGCTTGGCCATTTCGGCCCACGTAACCGTTGAGGCAAGACCATCTTCGAGACCAAAATCACTTTGCAGGAGTTCATGCACGCTGCGAACAATGAAGGAGACAACGGGTCGAGGCGTGTAAAAGACGCCACGTTGCATTCGTTTCTCTGGATCGTATTCCTTGAGAAATAGCTCGTAAAAGTGAATCGCAGGGTCTTCCTCCGGGTTCCTATCCCCGAAATCCCGCAGTACAGCTTCCATGTCTGCGTTCCGCAGCAACTGGACAACTTCAGTAACACCAAGCTCATCGAAGTCTACTTGCCCTTTTCTTCCGCCAACTGTGAGAAACGAATCCAGCAAATCCTTCAAGAAAGGATTTGTGACTGGAACCATGTCGGCCAGGTTGTCGGCGACCAGACCGGCTGGGCGTGAGACCCGCGCTGTTAGCAAGCCATAGGCAATCGTTTGCGCATACATATCAGCGAAGTCGTCTTCGCTAAGGTCGTGGATCAGGGCTTCCCTAAACGCCGCGTGAAGTTTGCGGAGAGGGCCTTTCTCTGACTCGACCCCCATCACGGCATTTGCGCGCTTTCGTATGCTCCGAGCCAAGTCGGCCAATCGTTCGGCAAGTGCTTTCGAGGTAGTGATCACCTCTCGATGCCGCAACGTAAATGCCGATGACCAACGTACCCGCCAGGAATCAAGATCGCTCTCGTTATCAGGCCATTGGAGCTTTTCCCGGAGTACACGGTCTACGTGATCAACATGGAGCTTCGTGTCCTCATCATCCCAGCCGAGCACCCGCAGAGTAGGCAAGTCGCCCGCCGCCCCTTCTTCGCTGAAGTGAGCGAAGGTGATGTCGCGATGGTCCGCTTCTCCGTAGGAAGAAATGAACAACAGGTCATGCAAGCGCCACGCCGCCTGTTGGCCCTTATTTGCTGACTGACGCTTTTTGAGAATTAGCGTGCTCAGGATGCGCCGAAGCGCGACGACGGGGAGCCGCTTTGGCTCAAAGCTCACAAAGAAAATGCCCCATGGCTGCTTAGAAGTAAGTGGGCGCAATTGCTTGATTTCCTTGACCTTCACAGCCGTCTTGCTGTCCAGCCCAAGTTCGTCGGCGGCGTAATCAAAAGTCAGGTCGTCAAACTTATCGGTATCGATGGGCCAGTCGAGTTCGTCGCGAAGATACTCGACAAGTTGCTTGAAAGTCTTGATGGTGCGGAGATAGGTCAGATCTTTGGGCGTCAAGAGCAAACCTCACTAATTGAGTTCCATCCATGCCTTCAGAACAGGTTTCACTCCGATGGGAGCTTGCACCTGCTTCAGGTAGGTGTTCTTGATGTGCTTTTCGATTTTCAGGCGTATTTCCGAAAGCGTCTTTTCCGCGAAGTCATGTTTTCTTGGAGTTTCAGGTGTGCTGCGAATCACGCGGATAATCTTCGTCGGCTCACCGACGATCGACTCGTCCGCTAGGTTGTAGAGGTACCAGTTCGTGGCCCCGCCCTCTGTGGTCCAGTCTTCCGCAGTCGTCGCATGTCCTTCTCGGCTGATTGGAGGCGGTGAAGGCATTGCATAACAGAAGAAGACAGCCTTCGAATCAGGCTTCGGATGTTGCTTGCCGCTAAAGACTCGGCCGGGCAATGCCTCAAGCCGATCCGCCAGGCCAGGATGCTCCTTCAACAACTGTTGATACTCGAGGTTCATCTCTTCGAGCGGGGAAGTGGTGCCCTCATAAGAATGCGTGAAATCCCTGAGTGCCTCGTAGTCGTCTTCTGGCGTCAATAACTTCTTCCCCTCAATTCCAAAGGTCTTGGAAATACGAAGGGTCTTATGCGCCACTCGCGAATAAAGCCGGAGAAGTGCTTCCAGTTCGTCCGGCGGCAAGAAATTCCAGAAGGCCACCTTGCCACGTATCTCGGCCCTGTCTGGATGGTCAGCTCGAATTTGGTCCTCAATTTCCGGGTTCATTCGGCGATCCACGCGGCCGATTCGCTGCATTAAGCGGACTGGATTCCAGTGCAGGTCATAATTTATCAAGCGAGTCGCGTCCTGGAGATTCAAACCTTCGGAAAGGACGTCCGTAGAAATAAGGACTCTCGATTCTTCCAAGCCCTCTTCTTTCAATTTTTGAGTAGACGATCCGTTGTAGTACGGCGCGAACTGGGTAATGATCTCACCGCGATCACGGTCAACGGCGCTATCCACTTCGTCCAGTCCAGTTATATCGGCGTTCGCGAGTTGTTGGCGCAAATAGCGAGCGGTTGCCATGTACTCGGAAAAGATAAGAACCTTGTGCTTCTTGAGCACTGGATCCGATTTGAGTAACTTGACCAGGGCCTTCAGTTTGTCGTCGTGCTCCGGCCTGAACCGCTGCAGTTCCTCCAAGAAGTCTGCAATGGTATGGAGGTCGTCGATGGTCTCGTCGATCATCTCCTCGACCTTATATTCTTTCCGGCTAAGCGCCTCGACGGCTTCCAACATTTCGGGCGTGACTATGTCCTCGTCTTCGTCATCTAGTTCTCCGCCAAATAACTCCAACTGTCGGTCATGGCAATAGCCGATTAGGTCGGCATACTTGTTTTTCCAACGTTCCAGGCGGTGCTTTTCATGGTTCGTCTCGCAATGCACCATCAGCCATGCAAGCAGTTTTTCCATCAGCGAAGAGCATGAAAGCTCAAATGCCCTAGCAGAACTCTCAAATCGCTTTAGGAATTGAATGCGAATTAGGCTGACAACTTCTTTCTGACGTCCATGCTTTAGGGGATCGATACTGCTGTCGGGTCCTTTGTAATACGCCAAGGGGTAGTAGATAGCGAGTGAAAACAATGGCTTCTGCTTGCTGAAAGCTTGCTCCATTAAATCCAGAACCCGGCCATAGGTCTTCTTTAGATTGAAATCCACCACGCGTGGCGGCTCGCGCGTCGGAAAGATGGCTTTAACGCCGCCGGCATGCTGTTCTTGGCTCTTCTTCACATACCCGCGGCTACGCTGGACAACTAACTCCCTAAAGAGCAAGTCATCAGCAAGGACTTTTTCGGCTTCGACTTGGTTGGTTTCAAATAAATCGCCTTGAGGAGTCTCTAGCACCCTCTCCTCTAAAAGTTTCTCCATCTTCCTAAAATGCCCTGGAAGGGAGTGGATGCCGAGGGGTGCAGCCTTGAAATAATCGGCTTGCCTTTGCGTAAAGAGTTCGATCATATGCTGCAGATCCAGTAAACGGTTGTTTACCGGAGTAGCGGTAAGCAAGTAGACGTCTTTCCCAGAACAAATGTCATAAAGCTGCCAGTAGTGGGACTTCCTTTCGGTGGGGTCCTCACCCTTAATCCCTGGATTCCTGAAGTGGTGTGCCTCATCAATGACGATGACATCAGCCAGTTCCTTGACGCGGTTAAGCCGTTCAGGATACTCGCCGGCGCGCAAGAGGTCCGTGTGGTTATAAATGGCTAAGTTGCTAAACTCTCCAAACAGGTTTGGTAGGTGACGCCGAAGTTCCTTTTCCCATACTGGCTTTCGGGCCGCTTTGGGAACAAAAAGCGCAACGCGCTTTCTCTGTCGCAGGATAAGACTTTCAATCACCATCAGGCCGATGAACGTCTTGCCGAGACCAACGCCATCGCAGAGAAAAGCCCCATGATAGGCTTCACCGATGTCCATCAATTCGTGAAATCCCTCTTGCTGGTAGTAATCCAGAATTGGGTAGATACGCGAGCCGCCTTTTTCTTGGCCAGCAAGCAGCCATTCCTGATCTGTCATTTCGTGTCGTCTGAAGAACTCGTGGAGAGATCGAGCGTAGACATCAAATGGCGAATACAACGCCGTGTGGCGTTCAATGGTTTTCAGGATTTCCGGGGTTACGTCCTCAGCTTTTTCCCAGTGCTCCTCGAACCATTCCTGAAGAACGGCTACCGGTTGACCCGTTATCTGTACATTAAGTTCGATATTTTCATGGAGACCGGGATAGGTGAAGTTCGAGGAACCAACCAAAGCACTTGAACCAACTACCTCCAGTCTGGCATGGGTGATATAGGCCTTTGCGTGGAATTTGTCTTCCCGATAGATGCGGCATTCAATCTTTCCTGATCGAATGCCTTCAACTATCGCCGGAACACCTGCGAGGAAGTCGTTCGTCTCTTTCTCATTCTCGATACTTCGATCTAATTTCTCGGCCGCTTTACTCAAGCCCCTCACAAAAGCATTCTTGGTGCGTAGGGATACCTCATCGCCCATTAAAATGCGAATTTTATCGACCTTTTGCCATTCGCCTCCCAACGAAAGCAGCGACCCGATTTCAAAATACCCTGTAGCGATGTCAATGGATTTGGAGATTTGGCACCAATCATGCAGATAGCGAACAACCTTCCAATCCTCCTCGCTGTTGTCGACTATGAATAGTTCGCTTCCTGTCTGGCTGATACGTTTTGGCATGTTCGATTCGGACCCGACTCCGCAGCGAGATTGTATTGGTTTTCTAGATAAGTTTCCACTCTGGCACATCTTTGGAGTCTAGGCCGGCCCGATTAGGGCCATTTGATACTCGATAGAGAAACTTGCTGTTCGACCTGGCAATCCCGACTCCAAGCCTCATGCGGCAATGTTGGATAGGTTCAAGTCTTTAATTCCTAATGCCGATCCTTTTGTTGTGTTTTGTTTCTCGGACGAATGAATTTCCTTGACTTTCTTACTTACCGCTAAGTAAGATAAGAATATGGACGCAAAAAACCCATACGCAGTCGGCTTGGGGAAGCTGGGCGGGCTCGCTCGTGCGCAGGGGACTACGCGTGAACAAAGACAAGCCTGGGCACGCTTGGGTGGCTTGGCCCGCGCCAAAAAACACTCTAAGGCCGAACTTGAGAAATGGGCAAAGCTTGGCGGGAGACCGAAGACCGCGGACAGGGATGAGCCATGAAGAGAGCAGCGATTTACGCCAGAGTGAGCACCAACAACGGACAAAACCCTGAAATGCAACTCGGAGAGGTTCGTCAGTATTGCTCTCGACGGGAGTGGCAGGTCGTCCACGAGTATGTGGACAAGGGCATCAGTGGGTCTAAAGAGCGTCGTCCCGCCCTCGATCAATTACTCGCCGATTGTCGGAGGAGAGCTGTCGACTGTGTAGTGGTTTACCGCTACGACCGCTTCGCCCGGAGCCTGCGCCAACTCGTGAACGCGCTCGAAGAGTTCCGGGCGCTCGGAATTGACTTCGTAAGTCTTCATGAGGGGGTTGATACTTCCACGCCAAATGGGAGGCTCGTCTTCGGGATCTTTGCATCCATCGCCGAGTTTGAACGTGAATTGATTCGTGATCGTGTCAAATCTGGGTTGGCCCTGGCGAAAACACGAGGAAAGCGTCTTGGAAGACCTCGAGTTCAAGTGGACAACCTCAAGATTGATGCTCTTCGCAAAGAAGGGCGCTCTTGGGCTGAGATTTGCGATTGCTTGGGAATATCCAAGGGGACTGCGCAGCGAGCGGTTCTTTCCTTGCCCAAAAACCCTCCTGAATTTGCACCTCTAAAGCCCTGATTCTGCTCGGCACAGGACCTAAACTTTAGCTTGCCCACAAACAAATGGTTTTGATATGCCCGCATGCGGCTATATAGACCAGGTTGGCTTGTAGCGACGGACCTTCGTCACATGATTTGGGTTGTCTACCCTTTCAAAATTCGAAATTGAGAAGAGCTGAGGGACTCAGTCCTTGGTGTAGATGCTGCGCGACGCAGGAAATTGTTAAGCATTTTCTGTTGCACCGTCTTTTCTGGCGGTATCTGATCCCTTGACAATGATTGCGGCACTCCGATCGTTCCTGAAAGCGGTTTTAATTCGCTTACGTAGTCGCACGGCCCGATCGAATACAGGGAGTTGGTGCAGAATTCGCACTGCCCGAGAGTTCGACTCAGATGACCAGTCATTCGATTTAGCACGATTCTCCGAGCGCGGGCCTCTTCTACTAAGGCTTTCATAATCTTGCCCCGCAGCAGCTGGAAGTGCTCGGGGTCTCCCGTTGCGTGAGGAGCGAGAATCACTCTAGCCGAAAGACGTTTGCCCTCTGGCGTCTTCCCATATGCCAGGAAAACTCTCTTATCAAGCCAAGAGGCGGCGCTATCTTTTGGTTGGGGTACCTCACCTCTCAAGTTGGGCCCCATAGCGGCGAGAAATGCGTCGGCGGTTGCCCTACTGAGAACGATTAATATTGCCGGGAAGCTCTGAAATAGTTGGCGCAAGAAATACCGTCGCAAGTGGAAACATTCAGACACGACTCCAGTGACTGTGGCCTTGGACATGACGGGCATCTCGGGATGATTCTTGTCTCTTGATGTAAGCCACTTGGCGGAGGGGCAGCCCACCATATTTCCGTAACTGAGATCCTCTCCAACTGTGAGTTGGTGAGAAGCCCAACCCATTTCCTTAGCAAGAGAATCGAGCAATCCTTGGTAAATCTGATACATCGAGACTGTGGCAGGTTCGATGGGTATTTCAGAATCAACCTTTGTCAATGGGTCCCGAATTTGAGGGTTATCTTTTCTATCTCCCAACATCGTTCGATACTTCGCTTCCGGAATCTGTAGCTTTTCGATTGCGCGATATCGAAAATAGTGTGCGTATTGGAGCAGATCTTGGAAGAGGGGGTTTATCGCATTGCGTGAGCCTGCCCAATATCCAGGCAAGTTTGGATTGATGCCCACCGCCATGATGGGTGCTTTGCGACATCCGCTGAGGATCTCGGGAGCGAGATACGTTTTCCCTTCGTAAATTGCCGGGTGCTCGATGCCCGTGGTTTGGGGTGGGCCAGAATCCCTATATCGGTAACTGTGGTAAACACCCCAGGAAGCAAAATACGCACAAGGATGCTTCTTGTCGGCTCGTTCATAGATGCGACGGTCCGCCTGACAAGGCATGACTTCTATGGCAAGTTCAATTTCGGTTGGTAAAACAGAGATTAGACGTTTCGCAGCACGGGGTCTCTTTGTCCGAGCTAGCGATCGCTTCATAGTATTGATGACTTCTATTGAAGGTGAAACTGCTCTTCTTGACGTGCCACCAGAGGAATCTTCACCTCGCCACTACGCGTTCTAACTTTCAGAGAAGAAGGCAGCTTTTTCTTCGGCTTCCGCCCAAATGACGCTACGATGGCAAACTGCTTACGGCCGCCTACAGGGACTTGTTCGACGGAGATTGCGTGCGCTCCCTTGCGACGGAGGGATTCTGAATGTTGTTTTCTGGCGAGCTCGGCCTGTTTTTCGTTGCTCATAAGTCACCAAGCACAATTTTATCAGGTTTTACCTCTTTTTTTCTTGCTTTTCTTTCCTTGCTTCGCCGTACCCGCAAGTTCTAAGGTGCAGCCCAATTTGCTCAGCACTTTCTTGATGGGACTGAATACACTGCCGTTCGAGGCTCCAGCAAAGTGTAAACCCACCGCTCGACCGGTGTCTCCCTCAACAACCAAGGAGCCTGAATCGCCACCCTCTGAGTATGGCGGCCTACAGAGAATCTGGTTCTTGAAGCCAACCTGTGCTCCCAGGTCGGGATACGTGATCTGAAATCGAAAGTGAGTGTCCTTGATCTCTGTTTGGATTGAGACTCGAGAGGTTCTGCCAGAAATTTTCACCTTCATGCCCCGCTTGGGAACGGTTATCCCCTTGGGCCCATCTAACCCGCGGAGAGAGGAGACGATAGGTTTAACGTTCTGGGGATTAATTTCAGCAAGGGCACAGTCGACTTCGTTCACAAACGGACCGCCTGTAACAAACTTGATGTCTTTGACAAGCTTTGCGACGACTTCGCCGGGGACTTTGCCCCCGTCGGCTTTACCTGGATAGAGGATGTCGTCGCCCTTTTTCGCCGTTCCTGAGAGCGCCAAGACGTGCGAATTGCTCAGAATCATTCTTTTGCCACCCCGCTTAACAATTGCACCCAAGGTGCCGGCCCTTATCTTGAAGTGGCCGACACTGTTCCCCGGCTGAATCGGAGTTTTTTGCACAAAAGGCGGACCACTCTGGAGGTTGATCTTTCCCAGTTCGACCACGTCGGTGAGTACTTCACTCCTTCCAGCAAGAGTCGTGGGAACCTCTGGTGGAATGATTTCAGAGTGAGAGAGTTTGTCCAGAGGAATCTTTTTTTCAACGTAAAACGTCACCGCTAGACTTCCTGTGTTTTGTCCATGGCTTATTTTCTCGGAAATCCCAACGCCAACGACATTTGACTGCGCGAAAACTGAGCGCAGGCTACCGGCGTCCGATCGTTGGTCAACCGCAAGAGACTCGAGTCTAGGAGCGGTTATGGCATCCAAAACACTTTCTAGCCGTCCTTCATCGAGGCTGGTAGACATTTGAAGTCCAGAGGATTTAGCTCGTTTTTGCATTTCCGGCCTCTCTGTCATGTTCGCTACCGCCGGGATTGATCCGGTATATGGTATGGTGCCGGATTACATCACAACCGCGGCTCCATTACAAGATCATGTACGTCCCTACATGCGAAGTGCTTTCACAAGGAAATAACTTGCATGTATTGGTATTACTGAGATACGCTGCCCCCCACCTTCCTGCGTACAGGTTCAGCTCGAGAGGAGAAGTCAGATGAACACCTCAGCAAGAGAGCAGCGTAAGCTCGCCGAAGAGATTATCGACTATGAACCACCGTACAAGCTCGATGAATTGCCCGAAATTCAAGCGTTGAAGGAGCCCATTTCGTGGCCCAAGAAAGGCGCGAAGTCTCTGGGTCCAAATCCGATTGCTCTGAAGAACCGGAAGCCGACGTCACCATTGCCGGCGGCTGATGTGGTTGTCGTTACCTGGACTGTCGCGGAGGGTTTCGCGCTCGGGGATGTGTTGACTCCTGGATACCGAGATGTGAGGAGCAAGGAAAAAACCCCAAGAAACACTAAGCCTTGGTATCCATACCGTCCTTCGAATTTCAACAGTGATTTCAAGCCAAATCTCAGAAAGGTCGCTCCGGCAATTAAGGCGAATAGATTGGGGAGCTATTGTTTGACGACAATCTACAGCGACCAACTCAAGCGGGACGTGAAGGTGCTTTGCTTTAAGTCGGAGCTCCACATGAATCGTGACTGGATCAGAAACAATAAGAGTTACCGCACAGTTCCTGTTGCAGATCTTTTCGTCCAGATAATAAAGGAAGTACGCCCAAAGCTCATTATTACTGCAGGGACCTGTGGCGCAACACTCTCACAGACGGCTTTAGGTGATGTCATGGTGACGCGAGCCGCTCAGTTTCGTCTCTCGAAAGCATTCAAACCAGCCCCGTTTCATGACAAGAAATACACGTGTACTTCGCTTGATTCTCTAACGAAGAGGCAACTTGCCGCCGGTGCCCCAATGTTAGCGCAATTCAAAAACCAGCTTAGTCCGAAGATGGTCAAGCGTACACCTCTGATTTGGTTTGATGGAAATCCGAACAGTTATTCAAAATACTTTCCGATCCTAACGACCGACGGCTTTGAATTTGGAACCTCAAAAGGGAAGAACGGGAACTACTTGGGCGGGAAAGGCTGCGGAGTGGAGATGGGCGACGCAGTTCTCGGCATGGTCGTCAAGTACTTGGAAAAACCTGTTGGGCAGCCGCCCTGGGACTTCAAGCAGTTAGAGGCCCTTCAGGCGGCGAAGCCACAAGTTCCGAAGTGGCTTGTGATCCGTAACGCATCGGACCCTCAGATTGATGCCAAGCAGAGCAAGAAGCAGCAGATAAAGGAAGCAGTCTTCTACTATAAGAAGTATGGCTACTGGACAAGTGTAAATAGTTCGATCGCTGTCTGGGCTGCAATTCGCAGCATTGTGATATAACTCACCGCCACTGATACATTACAGTCGCAATCTTCGCCCGCGACGTTTACAGGAAGAATGCATGAATGAAAGAACGGCGTGCCATTTTCTCTGAGTCCCGTACCGACAAAATAGAGGTTTTTGTCGCGGACTGCATTCTAAGAGGAAATACTCGCGTGGCACGCAGGGATTTTGTTAGCTCGTAAGTGTTTGTCGAGGTTCCATATGAGCGTGCAAACTTGTCGGCGCAGGAAGAGAGGGACGCTGAAATGACCGAGCAAGAAAGGATTGCAGCTATTTATTCAGTCGTACCTGGGGATAAGCCTGACACACTGACGTTGAAGGAACTAGCCACCCCGCACATTCAATCGGATTATGCCAGTCTGACGCCGACCACGGTAAGTAGTTCGGTTTACTTACTAGGATACGGGCCGACCCAAGATGGCCTTGATGTCTATGAGTTCACCGCGGCGAGCCCGTGGCTGAGATACGTCGATGTAAAGCCCCAAATCGGAAAAGGCAAGAACATCGTCAACACATTTACGCTCGGTAATGAGCCATATGTTGCAGTCTATACGGCAGAGACGGGCATCTTTGAAATATACAGTATAGAAAGCGATCTCGGGCTTTCGAAACCTTACCAGTTCTATCGCAACCACGAGCTGGCGATCAGCAAGGGATTTACCACGATTAAGATATTTACACAGTTTGGGCAGGTTGTTTTCCTGGGCTACAACGGCACCAACGGATACGTTGCGATTTACACACTAGCTGTGACGGCGATTTCAACGGATCCCGAGGTGCCTCCTCTTCTGATGACCCCAGTATGGTCCCATCAATGGGCAAAAGGCTGGACACGATTCGCATTTTTCCAGCTCGGTGGGGAGAATTTTTTTTTTAAAACGAACACGTGGAAGCCAAATGTAAATATCGATCATGTGTTAGATGACTTGTCTGCTGGGACAACTGAGGTCGGAACACGGCTATCGCTGTACGCCGCGCAAGAACTGAATAACGTTGAACCGTTTGTTCTGGGGAGCGCTGATCCGCATTTCGTTACGTATATATCGAAAAGCGGAGAAGTAACGTTAAATCGTTTTCACAGCGACTGTCTGGGCTGGACGAATATGGGGAAGCTGAATACGCGGACTGGCGCAGGAAGCGTCGTGCCGATATCAACAGCTGATCGCCAGGTCTTCTTGGTTTTCGGCTAACTCACAGAATTGGAGTCAGTACCGTGCCTTACGATCCGCATCGCCAGATCGAGCCAAATGAGGCGCACGACGCCTTTGAAATCGACCTGGTCCACAATGTCCGTGTCTGTGGCACTCACAACTGCTTTGCCCCGAGAACTCACATGTTTGGGCAAAAGCTCGGCAGTATGTAAGGAGGAGGAATGGCTAAGAATAAAAGTATGGACATTCTGCGGGTGCATTACAAGTTCATGCTGGACGATGATGACAGCGGAGGTCCGACCGGGCCTGACTATTTAATAATGACGATGTCTCCAAGAAGAGCTGACCTTAAAAATAGAATCGCTAAGCAATTGGATCTAACGATTTACTTGAACGAAGGCACTTCTGCGGACACAGGTAAGCTGATAGAAAGACTGCTTTCAGAAAATGTCGGTTGGGTTCAGATCGTAATTCCAAGAGGGTAGAAAGGCTACAGACCACCGTCGTGCCACACGATGATCTAAGGATAGTAATCCCGGGTTTGGTGGCGGCATGCCGCAGCGAGTCTCTAGTCCTGAAACGGAGATGGGTATGGGTGAGGGTACGGAACAAGTTCGAGTCATATTCTTCGACGTCCGTGACACACTAGGTGAAGTAGATAGACCTGGGCATCTGGTCCCATATCGCCCAAGCACGGAATTATTGCTCGAAGCTACAAGCCGAATGGGAGTCAAACTGGGTGTGATAACTAATCTGCCGGACAACGTTACCGACGAACAAGGTAGAAAGATGGTGGCTGAAGCTGTGCTCTCCCAGGATGAAAAGACCGGTACGTTTAAGACAATCGGAAGTTTCGTCCCTCGTGAGAACATCATTACCAACCACGAGGCATCCGCAGCTCTCGGGACCAAAGTCAATAAGCCATTCAAAGAAATCTATCAGTTCGCTGCCAAGAAGCTCGGTGTTAAGCCGTCAGAGTGCTTGTTCATTGGCGAGAACTTGAATGAAGTGGTCGGCGCTGAGATTGCCGGCATGCGTGCAAAGCGTAAGGAATGCCCGCCGGGTCGAGACTTCGCACCCGCTCTTGTCGGCCGGATTGGGGCCTCAGCGGTCGACAGCGGCCGGCAGTTCCAAGCCCTTCTCGAACATGAACACCTGCTGGGGGAAAGGATTTTCGCTTGCGGTGAGAGGATTGGGACAGAACTCAAGAAGCTAACAGAGGGGAAAGCTCCACCTCTCGATAGGGGCCGATGGATCAGTCCGGACCCGGTAAGTCTAAGCGATGGTCTTCGACGCGCGATGGCTTATTTCATCCACTTGATTGATCACTTTGCAGATCAAGTCCACCTGCGCGCCGAGGAGGCGATGATCGAAGTTGCAGTTGCTTGTGGCATGGACCCTAAACACGGGGAATGGGTTCTGAATCAGCACGAGCAAGCCCGCGCCTACTGGCGTTCTCTAAACGTAGCCTGGAAGAGAATCGAGGACGGAGACTCCGACGACCGATGGTATGCGCTAATCGACTATGAGCGTTCGATCGATGCTTTTGTCTATCTGTTCAAGGCACACGCGGTTCGTGAGAACTTTCAGCTGTATACGGAGGCAGGAAATTTCTTTAGTGATTCCGACGATTCTCTAGTGCTGAACATAGTCGGCCATTCTGGCCCTTCCGACATAACACCCTACATCGGAATGGTTGAACGAATGGAGAGCCTCCTGGGTATTCCCGCGCCGAGATAAGGAGATGTCGAAATGTGGACCTACAAAAGACCGTCAGGACCTTTCCTGACACCAAATGAGAAGAAGCAGGTCTCAGCATTGTTCGAGGCCATCCTACCGGGAAGCAGCACAAATCCTGGTGCAACGGATGCGGGTGCCGCCGACTACCTCGAATTGTTGTTAGCTATGGATGAGTCTGAGTACTACGAAATCCCAAAATGGAAGCTACTTTATCGGGATGGCTTAGACATGCTCTCAAAACAATCATTCGCCAAGTACGGCCGTCCCGTAGATGAGCTCAAGTCTGATGAACTAACCAACCTGCTGGCGGCACTCTCGGACGGCGCGTTACAGGGTTTTCCTAACGCTGACTGGCAAAAGAATTTCTTTTCGATAGTCCGCGGTCATTGTATCGAAGGGTGCTTCTCTGATCCGCGATGGGGTGGAAATCATAAAGGCGTCATTTGGGCATGGTACGGGTATCCCAATGGTCCTAGTCGTCCGTGGAAACCGAAAACCGAAGCCTGATCGCGAACAACAGGCGGACCTCAAAGAACCTGTAGAGTGGGGGATTGGCGGAAACCCGATTAGGAGGATACATGGCCGAGCAATGGGACGCAATTATCGTTGGGAGCGGGGCGGGTGGCGGCACGGCTGCGCATGTGCTCACTAAACGGGGATGGAACGTCTTAGTGTTAGAGAGGGGCCAAGCAAAAACTGCTGAGGATTTCTTGCCGTTTGATGAGCTGCACTTTTGGGGACACAAAAGCCTTATCCCTCATATAACAAGCGATCCCATGGTGTACATCGATCCTACTGGAAAACGCGTGTTAAGCGAGCGTTGGTGGGAGGTGAATGCTGTGGGTGGCTCGACGATGATCTGGGATGCAAACTTTCCACGCTATACGGATGAAGATTTCGCGGTGAAACAGTACATGAAAGATGTCCCGAACAGCGACGATATGGTGGATTGGCCGTGGACGTACGACGAATTCATTCCATACTTCGAAAAGGCCGAATGGGACTGGTGTGTTTCAGGGGATGCGCAGAGGTCGGAAGAGCGAATGCGGCCGGGTTATCAATACCCGATGCCTCCGCTCAAACCACATGCATCGACAGATTTTCTAGTTTCCGCTTTTACATCAGCAAGGTTAAAACCTTATTTTGGTGCAAGGGCCATTAATTCAGAAGATTACGATAGTCGGCCCGCATGTCCATTTTGCGGATTTTGTCAGCTATTCGGTTGCGCAGTGAACTGTCGCTCAAATTCTGCAAACACCGTCTTGCGCAGCGCCGTGTCTACGGGTCGCTGTGAGGTTCGTACATCGCACTACGTTACAAGAGTCGACTTCGAGCGGGGAAAGAACGGTTCTTCTGGCAAAGTCAAGGGTGTCATCTGCGTAACGCGACCCGGGGGCCCCGAAATATTCTTAGCCGCTCCGCGCGTTATCGTGTCCGTGCAAACTATCCAATCCGCGAGACTTTTTCTTCTCTCCCAGATACCTGATGCCGACAAGTTAATCGGACATTTTCTGACATACCACACTAAAGGGGAAGCACACTTCACGTTCAAAGCTAAACCGGTTTGGGACAAGGGACCGGCCTACCAGCCGAAAACTGCTGTGGGTAGTTTGCAACTGAGAGGCATGTACACTTATGCGGATAAAGACGGAGTGCGTCGAAAAGGAGGTAAATTTTCAGTTTACGACCCGTATACCTGTATAACACCGCTGCATTTGATCAAGTCGGCCAGCCTCGGAAAGTTGCGGACTAACCTTTGGGGTAAAGACTTGGTCGAATATCTACACGAACTTCGTTCGCAGGGAGGTGTCTCAGTATCCTTTACGGGAGAGGCGATCAGTAAATACGAAAATAGGGTCGAGCTCGACGATCAAGTTAAAGATCCTTGGGGCGTTCCGGTAGCCCGGACTTACTATCGTCATGATAAATGGGATCAGGATTTAAGTCGTCTTGCGTTGGATACTGTCAGTGATGCTGTTACGAACGCTGGTGGGGAATTGCGCCGCTACGAGGCGCAAGGAGAGGCCAACCCTGGTTACGGCCACGTCCATGGCGCTTTAAGGGCGGGTAAGGACCCAGCGAAATCTGTCCTCGATGAAAACTGTCAGTCACACAGTGTTAAGGGACTCTATGTGCTGGATGCAGCTTTTATGCCCACTGCAGGGGCTTCCAATCCGTCCATAACACTGATAGCCAACGCGTATCGAGTGTGCGAAACGATGTAACAAATGTGGATTCTGGCGAGATATCTCGATGAGATCAGGATCATCAGTGAGCCTTAGAATGCGTTTGATTCCCCCGTATTGAGTAGCGTTGGTGAGCCAGTGATTTGGTTCAGGTTGATCTTCGGCGAAACCTAGCGAAGAGCGTTCCGAATCTCTGGAGCAAGATCCTGGTGCCGGGCGTTGGACTGAGTAGGAAGCGCCAACCGCGGTTAATCGGATGATGGTGGACTTCCCGGGCAAGTGGACGGCAAGAGTGCAGCGAAGTAGCTGCTGCCCTTCGATTCCGTCCCATTCGCGAGGTGTCAAGTGTTTGACGAGGTTCGCGTGCGTCTGAAAACCGCGCTTTGGAAGCCGTCCATTGTCGCCGTCGTGGCGCTCGTCCTCCTCTGGAACTGGGCTTTTTCGTACCAATCTGTAAAAAAGCAGTTTCCGTTTCTCGTGACTGCGCAGCTCAAGTTCCATCAATTCCTCACCTACCTGGGACCCCACTCACAGTTCGTTAAGCTTGTCCGCGTCGTCGACATCACGGACGACGATCATTGGAAGTATTTTGGCGGCGCCCAACCAACGAGCCGCTCGTTCCTGGCCGACATTGTGACCGAATGCACGCAGGAGGGAACGAAGGCCGCTGCCATAGCCGTCGATGTCCAACTGCAGGCTCCCCCGGGAAAGGCGGCGGGCGAGGACAATTCACAATGGACCGAGGACGATACTCAACTACTCTCGGCCATCGATGAAGCCGTAGGGAGAGGGGTACCCGTGATCCTGGGAGTTGGACTCGTGAAGGACCCGTACGGCCGATGGATGCGGCAGCCCAACATTTTCAGCGACCAGGAACTCCCCCTGCGAACACAAACGAATAATTGCAACTATGGCGGTTGCGTTGCTCTTGGCTACTTCAATCTGCCTTCTGACATGCGGCAGATCCCCTTGCAGACAGTTGTGACATCAGACCACGGAACGGGTGTGACGCTCGACTCCCTGGCTCTCGCCACCGTGATCGGTTACGAGGAGAGAATGGGGCTCCAGCCAAAAACCTATGACAAGCCCTTGATCGCGGAGAGTCTTGCTTCCGGGGAATTTGTCTACGGAGGTTTCATTCCTGCCGCAGTCTTCGAAAAACAGGCCATTCCCTCAATTCCATTATCCAAAGGCGACCCCGTCGCACGAAAGATGTGCGACGGCCACATCGTGTTAGTGGGAGGATCTTGGCATAGAGTGCAAGGTACAGGTCCGTTGGACGACGGCTCCGACAGCCCGGTGGGCGAGATGAGCGGCGTCTATCTCAATGCCAATTACGTCGAAGCGCTTCTCGATGATCGTTACAAGCGAGACGTGCCGCTCTGGTTTGCGCTGACGGCTGACTTCCTTCTTGCCGCCATCCTCTACATCGCCGCTCATGCGGTCGCTGCTTCTCGCTACCAATGGTGGATGGTCTGGTCTGTGTTTTTGATCTTGCTTCTTCTGGTTTACGTCCTGTTCGCGAATCTCAATCGGTATCTGGATTTTGTCTTGCCACTCGGCTTGTGCTTCGCGCACCTCGGCTATGAACGCGTGAAGCCTTTCAAGGGACTAGAAACACGGTTAGCAAAGTTTAGAAAAAAGCCTGCCGAGGGGAACACTCCAGCGCAACCGGAGACGAATCCAAAAGGTGAGGTAAAGCAGCAGGAGATCGAAACGAACCCTCCTGCTGCGGGTTAACTTTGAACGGGGGAGTATAATGCTCGCAAAACATGGCCGACACCTCCATTTCCTAACCATCGTTGTCTTGCTTCTAGGCAACGGGCCGGACCGAATCGCCGAGGGACGGCAAGCGGCAGTGGGGAAGGATTCGGTCGCGCAACAAACCCCACCGCCACAGGCACCCCCCAAACACACCGTTACAGGCCAGGTCGCCGATCTCGCCCTCAAGTCCGCAGACGATACGCGATTGGCTGTTGCTGTGACCGGTAAGAAAGGGCAAAAGACCATCGAGTTCCGGATGGATAGACACAGCAAGGCAACAACACCGGGATTGAAAAAAGGCGCCACCGTTGTCGTCATTTACCACGATTACAGGAAAGTTCACCTCGTCTCTTTCGTCAGAGTGTTACCAACGGCTCCGACTCTCGAGCAGAGCACTATCCAGCCACCCCTGGCTCCGTCGGGCCAAGCGAGCCCTGCATCGAAGCAGAACTCTACTCCTCTGAGCACAAAACAGGGAGCAGTGGCCGAGAACATACCGCCAGGAGTGTTCGAGAAAGACTACCGGCAGGAAAAACCCCTGACATCGACAACCTCCTCCTCCGGCCTCGGGGCGTTGCTTGGCGGAAAAGGTGGTTATGGAAAGAGTACGGGGGCAGGGGCTACAACCGGGAGCGCATCGTCAACCACGTCATCGGGAAATGCTACGGCATCTGGAAAAACGGGGGCGAGTGCTGCCGCAAGCTCAAGCTCGGGAACGAGCGAGAACGAGAGAGGAATCAAAACAGTAACAGGAAAAGTGATCTCCTGGGGAGCAGAGTTCCTACTTCTCGAAGCCAAGGGCAACATGACGGACGAGCACGCCGTCGTGCGGGTGTTTCTCACAGAAGACACGGAATTCGAGAGAGAAGTGACCCTGGACGACGACGTCGTGGTCTCCTATGCAAAGAGACGAGGGGAAAACATAGCCATATCAGTGAATATTGTTCACCCATCGACAGGTGTCAAGCAGTAGCCCACGGAAAACACCATGACGAACTTGGAGAGACTGGTTGCAGCCGGAGTGGGCTGGTCGGGATTACTTTCGCGATCTCCTAGCTCTATCGCTCAAGTCCCCGAAGCCCGATGCGGCACGCAGAACAGATGCGAGCAGCGCTTTCCACATTCCGCTGTGTCAGGTAAGGATCATTCCCATCAAGAATCGCAGGCTGCTCATTGGACATTCCCTCAATATTGAGGTGGAGGCGGACAATGGGCATTTTCCAGTTCCGCATAAGCGTGGACGGAGCTGCCTTCACCATCTTGTTCTCAATAAATTGGGGTCGAGTTAGCAGGTTCAGAAAAAAGTCGAGAACAAGTTGAGAACAAAAACCAACTCGAGAACAAATCGAGAACAGAACCCCCCAAATACCCCCTAAAACGGTGCTGTATGACGCAGCTAGAGGACAGAAGAATAAGCTACTTAGTGATCTCGTTGGGAACAACGGGTTGGAGGTTCGAGTCCTCCCCGGTTCACAACTTATTTTCAGGGCAGTCAGGTGGCGCTTAAACAGTGCTATGAGTCTGGTTAAGGCGCCCGAGGCAGCTTTCAAAACAAGGAGGGCGGTTGCAACGCTGCCGAAGCTACAGGACTCTTGGATTTGGGCCTAGGACCGCCCTCCGAGCGAACTGTCATCGTAACCGCGAAGAAGATCAAGTGGGACCGTCGCACGATTGAAACAACTCACGCTCAGGCATGCTGCCGATGCGGTTCCAATTCTTGATTTGCAAATCAGCGGGAGTCGGCCTTTTGAACTCCTAATCCGTTAGCCGTAGGTCAGAGGTTAACTGTAAACGGCGCAAACGCGACCGCGTTCAGGGTATCGTTGCACCCATACCGTTCTCCGATGGCCGACTCAACGGCTTTTCACCTCTTGACAATGCTGGTCTCGAAAGCTATTCCACAAGGATTATCTGTTCGAACTCATAAATTGCAACTACCAAGACTTTGGAGACTACGATGGCTCAACGGCTTTCCAGGAGAGAACTTTATGAACTTGTTTGGTCCAACCCGATGAAGGTTCTCTGTCTTCGTTTTGGAATTTCGGATGTTGCACTAAAGAAGACCTGCGAGCGAGTAGCGATTCCTGCGCCCGACCGAGGTTATTGGGCCAAGAAGGAAGCTGGAAAGTACACTTTTCAGCCGCCACTCCCGGAACGTCCGCCCGGTTTGGATGACGAGATCGTCGTAGGCCGGGGCAGCAATTATTGGAACCAGGATTGGAGCAAAGAGGATCTTCTGGGACCTCTCCCCGCGCCTCCTGAATTCCACGAAACAACTGAAGCAGTGCGCGAACGTATTTCTAAGCTCCTCGGGAAGTTGTCGGTGCCACGAGACGTTCACGATTGGCATCCCACAATCGATCGCCTTTTGAAGGAAGACGAAAAACGGCGAGAGAAGCAGCTTGCCAGCAGATATTCTTGGGACGCTCCGCTGTTTGAAACGCCCTTCGAACGCAGGAGGCTCCGCATTTTGAATACCCTGTGCTTAGCGGCAGCAAGAATGAACGGCAAACCTAACGTAGGCCGAGATGCGCAGAGCACCCACGTGACTTTCTATCAGCAGCACGTTGGGATAAGGCTAGCTCGGACTAAAGAACATATTCGACGTTATGGTGCGAGCAAGGCGGATGAATCGAACGATACAAAGCTGTCATTCTCGATTCTTCAGAGCCTCTGCTCGGAAAACGCGAGGATTAATTGGCAGGACGATGACAATGGCAAACTTGAATCCCGTATTACTGAGATTGTAATCGAGCTGGTCCTGACTGCTGAGATTCAGCATCGTGAGAGCGCTATCCGCCGTTACCAATGGCGTGTCGAACGGAAAGCCGAACTGGAAGAAGAGGAACGGAAACGCAAGCTTGAAGCGGAGCGCCGTGAACGCGAGCGGCTGGAGCGGCTCGAACAAGACCGAATCGACCGTCTTCTCAAGGACGCTTCGGCGTTTCAGCAGGCCGGCGTGATAAGAAATTACGTTCAATCAATCCGGTTGGTGCATCCGTGTGATGAGGCTTCCTCAACCGAGGCAATGGAAAAATGGAGCCGCTGGGCATTGGCTCAAGCTGACAGGATTGATCCGACGATCGGAGGCGCATTCCTGGAGTCGATGCGAGACGAAGATACGACTTAGAAGAGCCCGAGAATCCGCGCAAATTGGAGGAGGCTGGGTGACGTTAGGGCGGAGCTTTAGCGCTCGTTTTCGGCGACCAAGACTGTGCCCACTTTTGTGCCCACCCTCCATCAAAAACGGTAGCAATTGGTCCTAGTCAACCCAAAAGCGAATTGGACATAAGCGCTAGAAGAATCAACTTGATAGCAATTGATCGTTCTCCATCGCAGATTAGGTCGCCGCAACTGTTAACCGAAGGGTTGCTAGTTCGAATCTAGCCCGGGGAGCCAACTTAGAGCGGCATCTCGATTAAATGGGGTTTTTCTTCTCGGTAGATTGGCCCTGACAATTGCTCTCCGCAGTCCTCACGGCAAACCGGAAATTGACTCCAGCTCAGATTTTGCCAACGGATCTTGCGGACACGGAGGCAGAAAGCTTCTGCCGGGCGTAGTCGCTCCAGGGGCCGACAGGGTCCAGTTTTAGGTATTCCA
>Ga0210399_10000364_pt1 | contig 36476 bp, 29 predicted proteins | sample IncBWC14MmetaG_FD_150865 | JGI IMG/M metagenome (GOLD analysis project Ga0210399, IMG submission 150865) | Forest soil microbial communities from Barre Woods Harvard Forest LTER site, Petersham, Massachusetts, United States - Inc-BW-C-14-M | ecosystem: Environmental > Terrestrial > Soil >... | reverse complement strand
GATGAACTGCCGCCCGTATTCCACTCCAGGTTGGTGAACAGTCGAAAGAACAGCTCGCCGAAGAACCCGACCGCGCCGGCGATGATGACCGCGATCACCATCATCTGCACGTCGCCGTTGCGGATGTGGGTCAGCTCGTGCCCGAGCACCGCTTCCAGCTCCTGGTCGTTGAGGGCCCTCAAGAGCCCGCTGGTGACGGTGACGGCATATTGGCGCTGGTTGAGCCCGGTCGCGAAGGCGTTCAGCGCCTCGCTTTCCATGATCTTCAGCTTCGGCATCGGGATGCCGCGCGAGATGCAGAGGTTTTCGAGCAGATTGTAGAGCCGCGGCTGCTGCTGCCGGCTGGCGTCCTCGCCCCCGGTGATGGCGTCGACGATCGACTGGTGGAAGAAATAGGCGATCACGATCCACAGCGCGGCCCCGATGGTCGCAAAGGGCAGGGCCTTGATCAGGTCGGAATAAGCCGCGGCCAGGTAATAGTCGACCGAGCCGTTGCCTTTGATCAGCACCTCGGCGAGCAGCGCCGCGGCATAGACCAGCACGTAGATCAGCACGAACAGGCCCGCCAGCAGCAGCATCGAACGCAATCTGTTCGATGCGATGTGGGTGTAGAGACCATACGCGGCCATGCGCTGCTTTCGCTAATTGCAGTCATTCCGGGGCACGCCAACGGCGTGAACGATGGTGCGCAATTGCGCACCTGAGAATCTCGAGATTCCCCGGTGCGCAATTGCGCACCTGTGGTCTGGTCCTTCGGACCAGCCCGGAATGGCCGAAATAGATGATCATCGCATCAGAATTTCACGGCGGGCGCGGCCTCGACCTCGGTGCGGCTCGCGCCGAGATCGAAGAACTCCTTGCGGGTGAAGCCGAGCGGGCCCGCGAACAGGGCGGCGGGCATCTGCTGGATGCCGGTATTGTATTCCTGGACCGCGTTGTTGAAGAAGCGCCGGCTCGCCGCGATCTTGTTCTCCAGATCGGAGAGCTCGCTCGACAGCTGCTGGAAATTGGCGTTGGCCTTGAGGTCCGGATAGGCCTCCGACAGCGCGATCAGCCGGCCGAGTGCGCCGGACAGCTGGTTTTCGGCGGCTGACACCTGGGCCGGTCCCTGCGCCGAGATCGCCGAGTTTCGGGCCTTGATCACCTCGTCGAGCGTGCCGCGCTCATGCGCGGCATAGCCCTTCACCGTCTCGACCAGGTTCGGGATCAGGTCATGGCGCTGCTTGAGCTGGACATCGATGTCGGCAAAGGCCTGGCCGACCCGCTGGTTCAGGGCGATCAGCCGGTTGTAGGCGCCGAAGGCAAACAGCACGAACACGACGATGATGCCGAAAACGATCCAGCCGGACATGAAAAGCTCCTGGGAGGAGGGCGACGAAGCGGCTCCGGCCGAAGATAGGCGCGCGGCCGGTCCGCCGGGAGGCGGGCATTGCTTTGGTCGGTTGCGGGCGCGGACAAGTTCACCGGAATCACGGAAAGTCCGGACCTTGCGGACGTTGGTCTGATTGCCCCCTTGGGGGGTGGGGCCGTCACTCCGGTCGTGCGACGTGCCAGAGCAGCTCCAGGTCGGTGCCGTGGGTCTCGCCGGGGGCCTGGTCGTCATGAAACTTATAGAGCGGGCGGTAGCGGTAGGCCCACATCTTGGTGCCGTCGCTGCGGGTGATCAGGGTGAAGTCGCCGTTGGCCTTGGCGTTGTTCGGTGCGGCGAGCGGGGCAAATTTCTCGCTACACTTGCCTTCGCAGGTCGATCTGTCGCCGGTGGTGTCGCGATCAAAGTAATAAAGGGTCATGCCCTTGGGATCGACCAGCACCAGGCCCTTCCTGCTCTGGGCGACCTGCGGCATGGTTGTGTTGTCTTCTTTGGGGGCCGGCGGCGGAGACGACGATTCGTGTCCGATGGCCATCTCGGTCGAGACCAGCATGGCCGCTGCGATCATCACGATCCGGAACATCTGAACCCCCATTCTGAGGTGCCTGGCAGGCGTGCTAACTTCTACTCAGAGTAGCGGACGTTCGTTAGTTCCAGGTTTCGCAAAGCCGAGCCGATTTTCGACAAATAGGCATCGAAAGAATTAACCATGCCCGCCGGCACGGTCGCGGGGCTATCGGCCGGGATCGACGGCGTCGCCCCAATCCCAGCGGCGGGCCGTCGCGTATCCGCCCTTGTCCCGGCGCGGGATGGCGGCCACCCGCGATACCCCGTCGGCACAGCAGAGCTTTGCGGTCACCCCGATCTTGGTGACCTCAGGTCGTGCCAGCACCCGCGCGGCGGGCCGATGGGCGGAAAAAAGCCGGGTCAGCGCCAGGTAGACGAACTTTTCGTCCTCGAATGGCGCCTCAGCGCCCTTGACCTCCTTGTGCGCGCGCAAGCGCGGCAGGCGCTGCGAAAAGTGACACCAGTCCGGCGCGACCAGCGGGCATTTTGCCTGGTGGGGGCAGGGGGCGGCAACGTGAGCGCCGGCCGCGATCAACTGGCCGCGCAGCACGAGAATGCGCTGATAGCCCGCGGGTGTGCCGGGCTCGATGATCAGCAGCGTGTCGCGCGTCTTGCGCCAGGCCAGATCGGCGAGTTTGGTCTGCTCCCGTTCGGCCATTTCGCCGACGACGTAGCTTGTGACCACGAGATCGGCCGGATCAGCGTCGGCGAGAAGGCTGAGGGCGTCCCCCTTTCGATAGTCCGTGCGCGCGAGACGGCTGCTGCCGTGGGCGAGTTCAAGGGCCAGCGTGCGCAATGCGTCGTTGTCGTCGAGCCATGTGAAATTCGTCAGCGACGGAAACGCGGCCGCGGCGGCCCAGCCTGCGGTGCCTGGTCCGGCGCCGATGTCGAGAACTGTCGCCGGCGCAAGGTCAGGCCGGACCTCGCGCAGCGCGTTCAGGCTGGCGGCCAACGCCGCATAGGTCGCGGGCATGCGCGCCAGCGCATAAGCGAGCGCGTCGATCTCGCTGCGGATCACGCGCGAGGTGCCGCCATCGCGATAGGTTTGCGAGATCAGCGCCGCGCGGGCGGCGGTGTCGTGGCGCGACAGGCCTTCGAGCCTCGCGGCCAGCGCGGATTTCAGCTCGGCGGGAAGATCGGGCGGGATCACGTCTTCACCCATCCCAGGAGGGGGAGGGTCGCCGCGAATGCAATGAGCGGCGGGGTGGGGTGACAGTCTCTCGATCTGAACAGCGTCCGAGTTGAAGCATCACCCCACCCCGTCACGCATCTCGCTTCGCTTGCGTGCCGACCCTCCCCCAGAGGGTGAAGTCACGCCACGTGCTGGTCCAAAATCTTGACCGCTTCGTCGAGCGCGACCGAGACCAGCTGCGAGACGCCGCGCTCGGCCATGGTCACGCCGAACAGCCGGTTCATCCGCGCCATCGTGATTGGGTTGTGCGTGATGATGATGAAGCGCGTTTCGGTCGAGTTGGTCATCTCGTGCAGCAGGTTGCAGAACCGCTCGACATTGTGATCGTCGAGCGGGGCGTCGACCTCGTCCAGCACGCAGATCGGGGAGGGGTTGGTCAAGAACACCGCGAAGATCAGCGCGAGCGCGGTCAGCGCCTGCTCGCCGCCGGACAACAGCGACAGCGTCTGCGGCTTCTTGCCGGGCGGCTTTGCGATGATCTCGAGACCCGCCTCCAGCGGATCGTCGCTCTCGATCAGGTGCAGCGCCGCCTCGCCGCCGCCGAACAATTCGGTGAACAGCCGCTTAAAGTGGTTGTTGACGGTCTCGAACGACACCAGCAGGCGCTCGCGCGCCTCGCGGTTGAGGCTCTGGATGCCCTGGCGCAGGCGCTTGATGGCTTCCACGAGATCGTCGCGCTCGGTGGTCAACGCGGTGTGCTGGGCCTCGACCTCGCGCAGCTCCTCCTCGGCGCGCAGGTTCACCGCGCCGAGCCGCTCGCGGTCGCGGCGCAGCTTTTCCAGGTTCTCCTCGATCTCGGCGAGCGGCGGCTGCGCGGCGCCGGGCTCGATCTCGGCCAGGCCTGCCACCGCCTGCGGCTCGATTTCGAGCAGGTCGTGGATCTCGCGCTCGACATCGACGAGCCGGCGCCTGGCGCCCTCCAGGCGCTCTTCGGCACGGCCGCAAGCCTCCCGCGCGCTCGACAGCGCCTCCAGCGACGACTTGGCGGCGCGGTCGGTTTCCGCCATCGCGCTCTCCGCTGATGCCAGCGCGTCGGCGGCGGTGCGGCGGTGGTCTTCAGCGTATTCGATCTCGCTGATCAGCGCGGCGCGCTTCTCCGCAAACAGCATCGGCGCATTGTCGAGCTCGGCGCGCTCGGCCTTGAGTTCGGTGATGCGTGTTTCGATGGTCGTGAGCTGCGAGGCCGCGCTCTGCGCGCGGTTCTGCCATTCGGTGCGCTCGGCGAGAATCGCCTGTACGCGGCGGTCGGCGAGCTCGGCCTCGCGCGCCAGCGCTTGCGCCTCGGCGCGGACCTGGGCGGCGGTGCGGCGGTGATCGTCGATGTCGGCGCGAACCGCGCCGAGCCGGGTCTCGGTCTCGATCGTCGGCGGCATGTCATCGAGCGCGGCAATGGCGCTCGCATGCGCGGCATCCGCCTCGGCACGGTCGGCGCTGACGCGGTTGTTGGCCTCCTCGAGCGCGGACTTCCGTGCCGCGTGGCGGTTGACCTCGCGCTCCGTTGCAGCGTGACGCTCCCGCGCGGCGTCCGCCTCGCGCTGGGCAGCGCGCCACGCCTCGCGCGCGGCGCTCTCGGCGTCCGCCGCGGCCTTCAGATGGGCCTCGGCGGTTTCGAGCGCCTGGCGCTTGGCCATCGCATCCATGCGTGCGAGCTCCAGCTCGCTTTCGATGTCGACCAGGCGCGCCCGCTCCGCCAGCCGCCGCGCGGCGCCAGTCGGAGCATGCGCCGCGGTGACAAAACCGTCCCAGCGCCAGACATCGCCTTCCGGCGAGACCAGCCGCTGGCCGGTCTTCAGCTGCGCCACCAGGGCGGCGCCGCGCTCCTTCGAGACGACACCGATCTGACGCAACCGTCGCGAAAGCTCCGGCGGCGCCTGCACATGGGCCGCGAGCGGTTCGATGCCCGCGGGCAACGCCGGATCGTCGCCATGGGCGCCGACGTCGGTCCAGCGCATCGGCGCGGAGGGCTCGACGGGCGCATCGAGGTCATCGCCGAGCACGGCACCAAGGGCTTTCTCATAACCCTTGGTGACCGTGATGCCGTCGATGATCGGCGGCCACAGGTTCTTGGTCTCGGCGTTGACGAGTTTCGAGATCGTGCGCGCCTCGGTCTCGAGCCGCTGCACCCGCTTGTCGGCCTCGACCAGCGGGGCACGGGACGCCTCAAGCGTCTCGCGCGCCCCGGCATGCGCAGCTTCGCTGGTTTCTGCCGCGGCTTCCGACAAAGCAAGGTTTTCCTGCGCGGTCTCCATGGCCGCGGCGAGCGCGTCGAGATCGCCGACGCGCTCGGTTTCCTGCGCCAGCTTCTGTTGTTCGGACACGACATTGCCGATGTCCTGATCGAGCCGCGCCAGCCGATCACGGTGGCCGCGGACGCTGGCCTCAAGCTGGTTGCGCCTGGCCGTGAGGTCGGCGAGCGCGGTGGTCAATTCCGAGAACAGGCGCTCGGCGCCGGACAGCGTTTCTTCCGCTTGCGCAACGCGTTCATCGACTCCGCTTCGCTTCTCGACGCGCAGCTTGATCTCTTCCTTCAACTCGGCGTCTTCGGTATCGAGCCGCTGCAGCGCGACCTGCGCGTCGAGCGTCTGTTGCTGCTCGCGGCCGATGTCGGAGCACAGTTGCGTCAGCCGGCGATCGAGCTCGGCGGCGCGTTCCTTGGCGCGCGCCTCTTCCCGATCCAGCATTTCGCGGGCATTGGTCAGCCGCTGCAGTCCCGCGGCGGCGCGGGCCTCGGCCTCGCGCAGGGCCGGCAGTTCGGAGGCGCGGATCGCCTGGATGCGGGCGGCCTCCGCCTGCTCGCGGGTGCGCTCTGCCATCTCGCGGACGCTGAGGTCGTGGACGTGGCCGGCTTCCGCCACGTCGGTATTGGCCTCCATCCAGCGCAGGTGGAACAGCATCGCCTCGGCCTTGCGCAGCTTGGCCGCGACCTCGCGGTAGCGGATCGCCTGGCGCGCCTGCTTCTTCAAGCCCTCCATCTGCCCGGTGAGCTGGCCGATCACGTCCTCGACGCGGGTCAGATTGGTTTCGGCGGCCTTCAACCGCAGCTCGGCTTCGTGCCGGCGCGCGTGGAGGCCGGCGACGCCGGCGGCGTCTTCGAGCACCCGGCGACGCTGTTCGGGCTTGGCCTGGATGATCTCGCCGATCTTGCCCTGGTGAACCAGCGCCGGCGACCGGGCCCCGGTCGCAGCATCGGCGAACAAGAGCTGCACGTCGCGGGCGCGCACGTCGCGGCCGTTGATGCGATAGACCGAGCCTGACTCACGCTCGATGCGGCGCGAGATTTCGAGAATCTCCCGGTCGTTGATCGCCGCCGGCGCGGTGCGATCGGCATTGTCGATCGTCATCATCACTTCGGCGTGGTTGCGGGCCGGCCGGTTACCGCTTCCAGCGAAGATCACCGCATCCATGTCGGCCGCGCGCAGCGATTTGTGCGACGTCTCGCCCATCGCCCAGCGCAGGGCTTCCACCAGATTGGACTTGCCGCAGCCGTTCGGTCCGACCACCCCGGTGAGGCCGGGCTCGATCACGAAGTCAGTGGGTTCGACAAAGGACTTGAAGCCGTGAAGACGAAGACGCGTGAGTTTCATGCACAGATTCTCTCTTGGCCGGGCGCGAATCTCCCAGCCGGGACAATACCATGGAAGGCAATGTCAGTATGGGGGCTGCTCGCCGGAGCCGGCTCTTAAAGCGCTCGGACAATGGCGAGGCGGCGCGCCGAGGGCAACCGGGCGGGACGGCTTTTCCCAAGGCTTTTGCGGGCCTTAGGGACTATTTCTGGTCGCAGTGCCGCAGCTTGTTGAGGCTTTAGCTTTTCAACAGCGACTTGATCCTGCTCTCAAATTCCTCGAACTCGACCGCGCCCACGATCGCTTCGCCAGTGATGAAGGTCGGAAGTTCCCGGAGCCTTCCGCACGTCGACGGCGAACGTCTGGTCAGTCTCGATTCTGTCCGGGAGCGCCTGGTCTTTCAGGCAGGCCACGGCGGCCTCTGCACCAGGACCGGCCTGTTTGCCGATCAGCTCCTGTCGCAATGATGATCAGCTCTTCAGGAGCGGATCGATCTTCTTCTGAAATTCCTCGAACGAAGCCTCGCCCTTGATCCTCTCGCCATTGACGAAAAAGGTCGGCGTCGAGTCCACCTTCAAGACGTCGCTGGCGTATTTCTGGTCGGCGGCAATCTTGTCGAGCAGCGTCTGGTCCTTCAGGCAGGTTTCCACCTGCTGCTGGCTCAGTCCGGCCTGCTTGCCGATCCGCGCCAGCGTCTCCGTGGTGTTCTTCGCCACCCAGTCGTTCTGCTGCCGGAACAGCATATCGGTAACGGCGAAATATTTCGGCGCATCGCCATTGGCGATGCAGCGCGCCAGCATCGAGCCGGCGGCGGCTTTGATGTCGAGCGGGAACTCGCGGAAAATGTAGCGCACCTTGCCGGTGTCGATATAGGCCGACTTGATCTTCGGAAACGTCTCTGCATTGAACGCCGCGCAATGCGGGCACGTCATCGAGGCAAACTCGGTGATCGTGACCTTGGCGTCGGCGGAGCCGAGCACCATGTCGGGCAGAGAGACGGGCTTGGCCACATCGGACGCGCTTTGCGCCGAAGCGCTCGTGATCAGCCGGAGCGGCGCGAGGCCGGCGAGTGCGGCTAGTCCGGTCAGTGAGAGTGCGGCGGTGAAGGCGCGGCGCGTGATGATCAACGGTCTGCTCCGGGATGGACGCGTTTGCAAGGTTCTTAAAGAGTGCCTGTTCGCTAGCTTGAAACCGGGATTGTGGCAATGGCGCGCTTCGATTGCGGCCGGCTCAATTTCGCTTGATTGCGGCGCCAAGCCGCGCCAGTGCCGTGCGCAATTGTTCATCTTCGACGGCGGACAAGGTCTTCGCGACCTCGGACACGACGGTCGGGTCCGGCGCGGGCGGCGGCCTTGGCCGGCTTCGCCGTGACAACGGCGCCTGGCGCAGCGCCAGCCGGCCGACCGCGCTCCAGCCGAAGAAGCGGTTGACGCGCGCGAGGATCACGTCGGACGAGTGCTGGATTTCCAGCGCCATCGGTCCCTCGACCCGCAGCACCAGGGTTGCTGGCTCCGGCGGCTGCCCCTCGACGGGCCGCGGCCACTGCATCTTCAAAGGCTCGCAATGTGCCGCGATGTCGCGGCCGGCGATCTCGGCCCATCGCGTCACCAGTTCGCGCGCGGCAAAACCCTGCTTGGCATAGACGTCGGAAAACACGTCGCCGAGCATCACGGACAACGGTTTTGCGCTGAGCGGGCGGGGTTTTGACATCGCGCAGGCGGTTTTCCTGTTGGGAATTGCGAATCCAGCTGATCAGTCCAGTCGCAGATGACGTTATAAGGTCGCATGACCCTATCAGTTGCCGCGCGCGAGCGAAAGAAAACCGGTCCGTCGCAGCAGGCCGCGGCGGAAAACCGCGTCGACCTGTTGCTGCAATGGTACGACCGCCATCGCCGCCGGCTGCCGTGGCGGGCCGCACCGGGGGAACGCGCCGACGCCTATCGGGTCTGGCTGTCGGAGATCATGCTGCAGCAGACGACCGTGAAGGCGGTCGGACCGTATTTCGAGAAATTCTCGGCGCGGTGGAGCAGTGTCGCGGCGCTGGCGCGCGCTTCGCTCGACGATGTCCTGCGGATGTGGGCCGGACTCGGCTACTATTCGCGCGCGCGCAATCTTCACGCCTGCGCAGTGGCGGTGGCGCGCGACCATCATGGCGTGTTCCCGGACACCGAGGAGGGGCTGCGATCGCTGCCGGGGATCGGTCCTTACACGGCGGCCGCGATCGCGGCGATCGCCTTCGACCGGCCGACCATGCCGGTCGACGGCAATATCGAGCGGGTGACGGCGCGGCTGTTCGCAGTCGAGGATGCGCTGCCGCAGGCCAAGCCGCGCATCCAGGAATTGGCGAGAACACTGCTTCGACCATCGCGTGCCGGCGACAGCGCGCAGGCGCTGATGGATCTGGGCGCCACGATCTGCACGCCGAAGAAGCCGGCCTGCGCACTGTGTCCGCTGAACGAGGACTGCGTGGCGCGCGCGCGCGGGATCCAGGAGACCTTTCCGCGCAAGGCGCCGAAGAAGACCGGCGCGTTGCGGCGGGGCGCCGCGTTCGTCGTGACCAGGGGCGATGAGCTTCTGGTTCGGACCCGGCCCGACAAGGGCCTGCTCGGCGGCATGACCGAGGTGCCGGGCTCCGACTGGCGGGTCGGGCAGGAGGAGGCGGCGGCGCTGGCGCAGGCGCCTGCGCTGAAAGGCGTTACGCGCTGGCATCGCAAGGCCGGAATCGTCACCCATGTGTTCACCCATTTTCCGCTCGAGCTCGTGGTCTATACCGCGCGCGCTGCTGCAGGAGCGCGCGCGCCAAAAGGGATGCGCTGGGTTGCGATCGCAGGCGTCAGCGATGAGGCGCTGCCCAATGTGATGCGCAAGGCGATCGCGCATGGGCTGCAGCAAGACCGGCAGGCGCTGCATCCTGACGGCCATGCGCGACAGGCGGTGGACGTCGGAGGCAAGCGCCGCTAACGTCGCGTCATACACGGCCCTGAGGATCGATCATGCTCAAGCTCTATTACGCCCCCGGCACCTGCGCGCTCGCCTCGCATATCGCCCTCGAGGAAGCCGGCGCGGACTATGAGACGGAGCGGCTCGATTTCAAGCGCAACGAGCAGAACAGCGCGGATTATCTGGCGATCAATCCCAAGGGGCGGGTGCCGTCGCTGGTCACCGACCGCGGCGCGCTGACCGAGACGCCCGCGATCCTCGCCTTCATCGCGCAATGTTTTCCGCAGGCCAGGCTGGCGCCGCTCGACGACGCCTATGGTTTCGCGGAAGTGCAGGCGTTCAACAGCTATCTCTGTGCGACAGTGCATGTCGCGCATGCGCACCGGGTGCGTGGCTATCGCTGGGCGACGGAGGATTCCTCCTTCACCGACATGAAGCAGATGGTGCCGAAAACCATGGGCGGCTGTTTCGCCCTGATCGAGCGCGACATGCTCCGGGGGCCCTGGGTGATGGGCGAGCAATATACGATCTGCGATCCTTATCTGTACACGATTGCGACCTGGCTCGAGGGCGACGGTGTCGATCTTGCGACCCTGCCGAGGGTGACGGATCACCGCAATCGGATGGCGGAGCGGCCGGCCGTGCGCACCGCGCTCGCCGAACAGCGGGGCTGATCTTCACCTCGGTCGACGCTTGGACCTGTCCAGCTCGCGCCCGGTCTGCAGCATCAGCTTGCGCAGCCAGATCCGGGCCAGGATCCAACGACTGTTGCCTGGTGTATCGTCTCCGGGACGGCAAGATCAGCGCGATCAGGGATATTCCGACTCGGTCCTGACCGAGACGGCGCTGGGCCGGTTTCCACAGCCATCGACGCAGCCTGCCGGCTGAAAATGAAAACGGCGCCCGCAAGGGCGCCGTCGCTCTTGTCGCAGGGGGATCAGGCCGCCTTGGTCTTCAGATGGCCGAACATGATGTGGCGCGCCTCGTCGTCCATTTCCGCCTTGAAGGTGAACTTGTCCTTCAGCGCGATGGCGCGCGCGGCCGCGGGCCTTGCCGAAATCTCGTCGACCAGCCGCTTCACGTTGCTGTATTTGGCAAAACCTTCTTCCCCGAGCACGAAGGGCCCAAGCCGCGCCCAGCCCCAGAGCGCCATGTCGACAATGCCGTAATCGTCACCGACCATGTAGCGGCCTTTTGCGAGGTGATCGTCGAGGATCTTGTAGTGGCGATGCGCCTCATAGAGGTAGCGGTTCTGAGCATATTCGAGCTCCTTGGGCGCGACGGTCTTGAAATGCACGGCCTGTCCCGAATAGGGGCCGAGACCGGTCGCGATGAACATCAGCCAGGACAACAGTTGCGCACGGTTGGCCGGCGTGTTGGCGGGGAGAAATTTTCCGGTCTTTTCGGCGAGATAGAGCAGGATGGCGTTGCTGTCGAACACCAGCACGCCGTCATCGTCGATCGCCGGCACCTTGCTGTTTGGATTCACTTTGAGGAATTCCGGCTTGAACTGGTCGCCCTTTCTGGTGTCGACCGGTACGAGCTCGAAGGGCAGGCCGGACTCTTCCAGAAATAGCGCGACCTTGTTCGGATTCGGCGCGCCGTTGAAATAGAATTTGAGCATGAAGATCTCCCCGCGGGTTCCGTGACGTCTTGAAGTCGCTGACGGCGTGCTGCCGCACGACTTCGTTAGCGGAACGCGCGGCTTTTTCAAATGGCTGCAATTCACGTTGTCAGGAGTAGAGCACGCCGGCCAATCCCGCGATGACCATTCCTGCGCCGGCCGCAGTCGACCAGGTCGCCAGCCGCGTCGCCCGATGCAGCCGCGAGGCCTGGGCGGCCCGCTCCGACGGCCTCGTAAAGCCGCGTACAATGAGCTCGCGATTGAAGTCGTTGTGCTCGGTCAACCCATCGGCGAGGCCGACGCAAATCAGCAGGATGCCAAAAAGGCTGAGCCCGAGGAAACCGAGCAGCGCCATCAGCAGCATGGGAAAGATGCCGAGAAAGAAGATCGGCAGCAGCATCAGGACGAGCAGCGCCTCGGATTGTCTTCGCATCGCACGATCAATCAGGACGGAGAGGGGCGTCGCACCGACTCTACGCCTTGGGTGCGAGGATTCAAACCGTCCTCGTGAGAAGGTTTGATCTGTCGTGCAAGCAGACCTGCGGGCGCGCGGACCGGCCTCGAGCCTCGCGTTCCCTCGTTGGGCGTCCGATACACGTGAAAATTGAATGTGGCGTCAAGCCGACGAGGATCTCCACAAAACCAGGTGGCTGCATCGACCGAGCGATGAAACTGTTTGGAATTAGTGGCGCTGCGCCGGATGACATACTAGGCCTTGTGGTTATCAACAGTCTGACCCGTAAAAGTACGGATTTAGCCACATTCCGAGCCAACTTCTCGTGGAAATAACTGAAGTTTGCTCGCGTAAAAATTGCAAAAGAATTTTTAAGAGGTCTCCATGACGGGCCGAGCTAGGAGATTGGCGTTGGGCGCGTTGACCTGGATTGTGGCGGGCGCCTCCGCGCAGTTGATGCATCTTTGTCCTGCAGGTGCCGCTGAGGAATGTCTCGCAGGGCCGAACAAGACATCGCCCGCGGGCCATCACTGGTACTATCGGGTCGACCGCAGCACCAAGCGTCATTGCTGGTATCTGGGCGAACGGGGCGGGGCTGTATCGCACACGGCAACATCCTCCAAACGAGCCGCGCTTTTTGCGAGGCTCAGGCGCGAAAATTCGCATGACCATCACGCCGACGAAGCGCATGCCGAGTTGACGCAGAAATCAGCCGAGAACACGTTGCGGGCCGAGGATACGTTGCTCACAACGTCGACCGATCGGAAGCGCCTGATCGCAACGCGAAGCACGCAGGATCTGCCTGACGTCACGACCGGCCAGGATTTGGAATCGCCGATCGCTGAGCGCTGGCCCAATTCCGCAAGCGTGCTGTTGCCCCCGAGCGGGCTGACGAATGTTTCTCTGGCGAGCGCCTTGGCGACGCCGGACGCGAACATTCGCGTCCCGACCGATCCGGTCACTAGCACGACTCCAGTCTCAATCGACGCGGCGGACGCGCCAACCGCGAGCAGGATGGGTGCGCCGACGGTCAAACGTGGCAACTCGGCCTACTCGCTGTTTTGGGCACTTTGCGGGACGCTCGTCCTTGTGTCCTTTGCAGGAGGTGCGACTTATTTCATGACGCGCGCGGGGATGACCGAGGTAGGCTGGTCGCCTCAACCATTCGATGTTGAGCGAATGACGTCGTGGCTCGATCATGCGACGGACATGCCCACTCGGCTGTTCGGTCCTGGTCAAAAGGCTGGCGCGCCAGGCCACGACCGGCCTGCCCGCCGTTCGGTGACGTGAACGAGGCCCAGCGATCGCCGCTCTCGGTCCATCGATCGAGCCGATCAAGTCGCGATTCACGACGATGCAGGGATCCGGCGTGCATCAAGCTTGCGTGAATTGCGCGCGGCGCGTCCATCTGCACGAAGCGTCGATGCCAAGCGGGCCCCGCCGCATGCCCGCAATTTCGTCAACCGCCCGGTTGATTGTCGATTGTGATCCGCGTGTGACGGGTTCCCTGTGCTTATCAACAGTTCCACTGTGTTCGGCCACATTGTCACCCAACTCATCACAGAAACGGCCCAAGTGGGGTCGTTAGGTTGGGGACGCGTCAAAATTGTCAGAGGTATTGATGATGGACCGAACGACGAGTTTTGTGGTGGGTGCGTTGACGTGCATGGTGGCGGGCGCTTCGTTCGTGACGATGCATCTGGGTGATGCGGGCGCAGCTGACGAATGTCTCGCCGCTCCGAAAAAGGCATCGTCGCCCGGCCAGCATTGGTACTATCGAATCGATCGCGCCACCCAGCGCCATTGTTGGTATCTCGGCGATGAGGGCAAGGCGATTTCGCGCGCCGCGAAACCTGCGTCGGAGCGTCGCGCAACTCTCACCGAGTCCGACCGCGGCGCCGCGCTCGCACGTTCGGCTGCGAATGTGCATGCCGAGATGCCGATGCCGCAAATGAGCCGCGACGATGATGCGAAGGTCGCATCTGTGACTCCGGTCGTCTCGGCAGCGCCGGACAGCGGAAGTGCCGCGCAAGGCGCATCGCGCGATGCCGCGAGTGAGCCTGCGAAGCAGCCGGATGTTTGGCGCGCGCTGGATGCCGCGAGCAGCCAGGGCGCGACCAGCGAGCCGCCCAAGCCGGCCTCGTCCGCGGCCTCCGTAGCGCCAGCGGATGCGACGCCCGATGCCAGAAATGAGCCGGATGCTGCTCCCTCTGCGCCCACAGGTGCCGTCGCCGCGCCCGCATTCACGCCACCTCCGTCCTCGGTCATGCCGCCTGTCCAGGCAAGCAGGATGGAAGCGCCGGCCATGGGCCGGGCAACGTCTCTGTCGGCGCTTTTCCTGGCGGCGTTCGGCGCCCTCGTGTTCGTGACCCTGGCGACGGGCCTCGCCTATTTCTTCACGGATCGCGCGCGGCACCGGCAGCCTGAGGGCGGCGTGCCCCTTGCCGGGGACTGGCCAGTCGAGCCCTTTCGGATTCCGTCATCGCTCAGGCTGCTGCCGCACGAGTCGATGGCAGACGAGGCGCTGCGCGCGCGGGGCCAGCTTCATCGCGCCGGCATTTCAAGCCGGCCGACCGGCGGGCCCGGTGACCATGAGGTGCGTCAGATCGAGCAGTTGCTGACGCGTGTCGTGCGCAGGTCCGAAACGCTGCGCGGGCAGATCGGCAATCTGACCAGCGAGAGTTCGGCCTCCGGCTAACGCGTCGATTGATGTCGAGCCTGACGGGGGAGCTAACCCGCCGCCATGCCGGCGCGGATTTCGGCGCGCAGCTCGTCGATCAGCCGGAGACCGCTCTTGGTCTCGACGTGCCAGAAGGTCCAGCCGTTACAGGCCTCGGCGCCTTGCGCGACCGCGCCGATGCGGTGGATCGAGCCGACCTTGTCGCCGAGCATGATGGCGCCGTCGGCGCGCACCAGCGCGCCATGACGTTTCTTGGCGTCGACCAGCCTCATGCCGGGCGTGATCATGCCGCGCTCGATCAGTTCGGAGAAGGCGACGCGAGGCGCCTCGCGCGCGGTCATGAACGGCGCGAGCGTCGCGTCCGGCAGCGGCTCGACGCCTGCGATGCGCGCTTCGGCCGCTTTCGCATAGGCCTCGTCGCGTTCGAAGCCGGTGTAGCGGCGGCCGAGACGTTTTGCCACAGCGCCCGTGGTCCCGGTGCCGTTGAACGGATCGATCACGAGATCGCCCGGCTTGGAGGATGACAGCAGGACGCGCGCGAGCAGGCCCTCCGGCTTCTGTGTCGGGTGGACTTTTCGGCCGTCCTCGTCCTTGAGCCGCTCTTCGCCGGTGCATAGGGGAATCAGCCAGTCGGAGCGCGCCTGCACGTCCTCGTTGGCGGCCTTCAGCGCCTCGTAGTTGAAGGTGTAGCCCTTGGCCTTCTCGTCGCGCGCCGCCCAGATCATGGTCTCGTGCGCGTTGGTGAAGCGGCGGCCGCGGAAATTCGGCATCGGGTTCGACTTGCGCCAGACGATGTCGTTGAGGATCCAGAAACCAAGATCCTGCATGACGGCGCCGACACGGAAAATGTTGTGGTAGGAGCCGATCACCCACAGGGTCGCGGACGGCTTCATCAGGCGGCGGCAGGCGAGCAGCCAGGCGCGGGTGAAGTCGTCGTAGGCGGCGAAGGATGAAAACTTGTCCCAGTCGTCGTTGACCGCATCGACATGGGATTCGTCGGGGCGCTTGAGCTCGCCCTTGAGCTGCAGGTTGTAGGGCGGATCGGCGAACACCAGGTCGACCGACGACGCCGGCAGTTTCGACATCTCGGCGACGCAGTCACCAACGATGATGCGCTGGTCGGAAGGCTGTTCGAATTTGGTGCGGGGCGCCCTTGCAGACGCCCCGCGACGCGACACAACCATGACTCAAGGACTCTGACTCAGGCGACGCGGTCGGCGACGCGGGACCAAAACAACCGACTGCGGCTACATTGACCGCGCAAAGTAAAAATCGACTTAATCGGGAAATTCTTTCTTGCTAGGCAATTTTTGCCGAGGCAGGTTATTGATTAATGGGACGGAAATTTTACGTTCGAGATGCGCGAGTCGATCGCGCGTGCCTTGCCGGGAAAAATGCAAGGAAATGCGATAGGAAACAGCCATGCGCTACGACGATTTCCGCCGCAGTGACGATATCGAAGACCGTCGTGGCGACGATGGCGGCGGCGGCGGTGGCGGCATCGGGCTGCCGATGGGCGGCGGCGGACTTGGCATCGGCACCGTCATCGTGCTCGGCCTGATCGGTTACGCCTTCGGCATCGATCCGCGCATCCTGATCGGCGGCGCGGAGATTTTGTCCGGCGGCGGCTCGCAGACCTATCAGACCGACCGCCGCTCAGGTCCCGCCAAGACCGGCGCGCCGACCGACGAAATGGGCAGCATGATCTCCGGCATCCTCGGCGAGATCGACGATCGCTGGAGCGAAGTGTTCCAGGCCTCCGGGCAGAGCTACACCGGCCCGAAAATCGTGCTGTTCCGCAATGCCACCAATGGCGGCCGCTGCGGCATGGCGCAGTCGGCGATGGGGCCGTTCTATTGTCCGCCGGACCGGACGATCTTTCTTGACACCTCGTTCTTCCGCGAGGTCGAGACACGTTTCCGCGGCTGCTCGGGCAATGCCTGCAAGTTCACCGCAGCCTATATCATTGCCCACGAAGCGGGCCATCACGTCCAGAACCTGCTCGGCATCATTCCGCGGGTGACGCGCCTGCAGCAGCAGGCCGGCAGCAAGGCGGAGGCCAATGCGTTGCAGGTCAAGGTCGAACTGCAGGCCGATTGCCTGTCCGGCGTCTGGGTCAATCGCGAGGAGAAGAAGCGCCCGGGCTTCCTCGAGGCCGGCGATATCGATGCGGCGCTGACCACGGCATCCGCGATCGGCGACGACACCTTGCAGCGGCAGGCGACGGGGCGCGTGGTGCCCGATTCCTTCACCCATGGCTCGGCGGCGCAGCGCAAGCAGTGGTTCATGACCGGCTACCAGCAGGGCACGGTGAAGGCCTGCGACACATTTAGCGCGCTATAGCGATGGCCTCGATCGACGAGTCAAGATCGTTCATCCCGCTCAACATCGCGGTGCTGACGATTTCGGACACGCGATCCCTGGCCGATGACAAGTCCGGCACCACGCTTGCGGATAGGCTCGGCGCGGCCGGCCACAGGCTCGCCGCGCGCGAGATCGTGACCGACGATGTGGACGTGATCCGCGCGGTGGTGCGGACGTGGATCGCCGATGCTGGCATCGATGCCGTCATCACCACGGGCGGTACCGGCTTCACCGGGCGCGACGTCACGCCGGAGGCGGTCGAGCCCCTGTTCGAAAAGCGCATGGATGGCTTTTCGATCGCCTTTCACATGCTGAGCCATGCCAAGATCGGCGCCTCGACGATCCAGAGCCGCGCCACCGCGGGCGTTGCCGGCGCCACCTACATCTTCTGCCTCCCGGGCTCGCCCGGCGCCTGCCGCGATGCCTGGGACGGCATCCTGGCGGCGCAGCTTGATTACCGCACGCGGCCCTGCAATTTCGTCGAGATCATGCCGCGGCTCGACGAGCCTCTGCGGCGGCCAAAGGCGAAGGGCCCAACCGCATACTGACCAAGCCGTCATCGCGCTATCCGCCGAAGCGGAAGTGAAGTCCAAGGGTTGAACTGAAGCCGCTCTGCTGAATGTCGGTTGGAATGGCGGCTATGGTGGTGCGGTCACGCCCCAGATCGAAGTACATGATTTCGCTCTTCACCGACACATTTCGCGTCAGGCCGAACTCGGTGCCCCATCCAACCGTCCAGCCCACCTTGGTCTTGGAAGCGCTGCTGGAGGGGCACCCGACCACCGGCAAAATGGTGGGCTGGTCAGCCGTACAGGCCGCCACGGCGCGATCCTGCGCGATCGCCGCTCCGCCCTTCGCGTAGATCAAAAGCCGGTCCCAATAGGCGTACCCGATCCGACCAGTCACCGTGGACAGCCAGTTCATGTTGATTTCGCAATTGGCGAAGAAGCCGATCGGACAAGGCCGCGCCCCATGGGCGTTGCTCCAGGCCAGGTCGCCTTCGGCCCCGTACACCCATTTGCCGACCTGATAATTATATCCGATTTCACCACCGCCGAGGAAACCGGCCAAGCGAGGGGAAGTCGCCGCGCCGTCGTCAAGGAAGGTGAAGTTGGAAGATCCCCAGCCGGCTCCGACATACGCACCGATGTAGAAACCGGACCAATCATAGGCCGCCGGTTCTGCAGGGCCTTTGTAGATCGGCGCCTTGGCGATGAGCCGATGTCCGGCCGCGGGATCGGGGACAAACTGGTAGCGCACGCCGCCGTTGACGCTCCAGCCTTCGATGTTGTCTCCCGTCCGATAGTCGCCGCGCAAATAGCCAATCCAGGACGTGTCCACAAGCTGCGCCGCGATGCCCAGGCCGAATTGGCCATAGGTCCCGAGGCCGCCCGTCGTCACAGTCGAACTGAGGGACGGAAGGCCTGCGAATGCCGGGCCCAGCGCCGAGAAGTTGCTCGACAGACTCGACGTGACCCCGCCGCGGAATTCATGGAAAACGCTCGCGGAGGCGAACGGCTGCCAAACCACGTCACCTGATGTAATGTTCGTGCCGGCCCGCACGCTGAAACGACCAAGAACGCTGTCGATGTCGTTCACCGTCAAGAGCCAGGGAGGAACGAACCCGGGCCCGACCGGGGTCCCGCCGATGCCGGTGCCGGGGACATTTAGCGCATCGACACGTGTTCTTGACCAGATGATCCCCGCAGACGGCTCGATGAACCAGTGATTGCCGAGGTTCTGGTTGTAAGCGACGTTCCCGGTGAGACTGATGCCGCGTGCATTGAAATGCTGGCCCGACAGCCCGTTGGTATCGTCGGAGACGTTGTTCTGGAAAAGGTCCCCGCGAACCTGCGCGTCGACGAGAAAACCTCCGTAGCTGGCTGCTGCATAAAAGCCGGCGAACGGAATTTGCAGGCTGTCGCGAAAACTCGCAGGCGGATTGAGGCCGGCGGTGGCATCTTGCGTCTTTGATCCGAGATAGCCGACGGTCGAGCCGGCGTGCAAGTTCCACCCGTTCACGTTCAGCCTGGCAAAATCGGTGCCGATCTGAACGCCGGCGAAATCCTCCACCGTGCGCGTGTTGCAGGTGATGCTGCCCGGTTGCGGCGTGCCAAAGACGATGTTTCCCGCTGTCGCGGTCGTGCCGACACTGAGATGGCCGCCGACGCCGCGGGCCCACACGCCGCCGCCTTCCTGATCGGGTTGAGGATTGGCCGGACTTCCGACCAGCGCACTCGACTGGGTCAGGAACGCGGTGTTCACGGAGTTGATCGACGTGATCAGCGTGCCCACCGATGCCGATACGTTCGCTACCGCCATGCCCGCTGCCTGGGCGACCACGGGAGCCGTTGTGCTCAGACCATTCAATCCGACCGCGGTACATTGAGACTGGGCGGCCGATCCGGAAAACAGCAAAGCCACACATGCGACGGCGCCCAGGACCGAGCTCCTCGTCCATGTGGTCGCGGCCGATGCCGTCCGGCAAATGCCAGCCTGCTCAACAGTCATTACGCAAAATTCCCAACTACAAAAACGGGTACTCGTCGCAAGTATGGCGGAGCTACAACAGCATCACTTCGGCCGTGAGCAACAGCGCCGCTGCGCCAATGAGATCGCAAACAAGGTATGACCAGCCGTTCATCTGCCGGAGGTATTTATGGCGGAAGCGCCGCATTGCGGCCGATGTTTCGGCGCGAGTGTGCTTTCATTACAACAGATTTCGCGGATTTATTCGCGCCTGGCGAGTTAAATCTCACGACTGCATTATAGAGATTGCGCAATCGCCCCGTCTTAATGACGCGATTTGGTTAAACGTGAATTTCCCGCATTTTTTCACGCAGAAATGGTTCGCCTCAAATGCATTTAATTGACAAGGAAAACGCTAGATCGCTAGTTTGACTTAATTAATCTAGGGACGTCGAACAAACCCGGTCGGCTATTCATTGCAGTTTCTTCGAGGCTGCGATTCTTGTCACAATACGCGTTGGACCTGCTTATGCGCCTGCCGCAGCTTCGATTTCGTCGTGGGACCTCCGGGAAGTATCCCCGGAAAATGCCTGCGAGAACACTTTACGAACTGCTCGGTGTTGGTCCGGATAGCGACGCCGAAACGCTCCACGATGCATTCCGCGACGCCGCAAAGGCGCACCACCCCGATCGGAATCCCGGCGATCCGCACGCAACCTGGCGGTTCACGCGGATTGTCAATGCGTACGGGATCCTTCGCGATGCGGACCAGCGCGGCGTTTACGACGAGATGCTGGCGCTCGAACGCGAGCGTCGTCGCGCCAAGCTGACGCGCGCGATCGGCTCCAACGTGGTCGCGATTGTCGCCCTTTCCGTCGTCATCGTCGGCGGCTACACGCTCTTCGCGCAAATATCGAAGACATCGCTCAAGGCTGCCAAGGTGGTTGATGTTGCGGCACGCAGGCCCGCTGACATGACGGCTGTGGAGCCGACGATAGCGGCCAACGGGGACTTGCCAGCCGAAAGGCGCCTGGACGTCGCCGAGACAGGAGCTGTGCCGAGCGCATCCGTGTCGAGGACGAACACCGGCGGCCCACCAGCAATCGCTGGCGGCGGGCCGGCTGAGATCCAAGCCGTTGAACCGGCGGCACCAGTGGACGCGAGCCGAGCTGAGCCGGGCGGCAAGTCCACACGTGAGGAGCTTGCTGACGCACCACCCAGCGCGGCTGCGCCAGATGGAAAGAGCCACGAGCCTTTGCTGATGGCCAAGGACGATTCGGCTCCCGGCCCGACCGAATCGAACAGTGAGGTCGCCGAGGCGGTCGATGCTTTGATGGCGGCCGTTGATCGCGGTGACCTGGGGCGATCAAACAGCGGGGTTGCGAAGGCGGTCGATGCTTTGGTGGCGGCCGTTGATCGGGGTGACCTGGGGCGATCGAACAGCGGGGTCGCGAAGGCGGTCGATGCTTTGGTGGCGGCCGTTGATCGGGGTGACCTGGGGCGATCGAACGGCCAGATCGTCAAGGCGGTCGACGCTTTGGTGGCGGCCGTCGATCGGGGCGACATGGGGCGATCGAACAGCGGGGTCGCGAAAGCGGTCGATGCTTTGGTGGCGGCCGTCGACCGAGGCGACATGGGGAGCGTCGCCGACCACCAAAAGAAAACTGATGAGTCTCATCCCTTCGATCAAACCAGAGTAGGATCCGTCGAATCCCGGTCCCCGCGGTCGGAAAAGCACAAACCTCCGTCCTCCGATTTGGCGATACTTGACGAGAAACATGATGTGACGACGAACGCCAAGCCGCGTGCGCAGGCGAAGCGGCCAGCGACAGATCGCACATTTGTCAGACAGGCCGCCGTGGAAGGCAGGGATATGTCGCGGGCTGCGCCCGAGAGCAGGAGCATGCCGTCCTGCGTCGGTGCTTGCTCCGACCGAGCACCGCCTCTTTTTGGGGTTGGCTTTTAGTCCTCGTCGAGCGAAGTTCGACGGCCGTCGAGATCACGCCGCGGCGACGCGCAAAAATCCTGTCGGCTGGTAGATTGGTGAGCGATGGTTGGTTTGCAGACTTTCCTGTTGTTCCTGGCAGCGGCGCTGCTGGTGGCGATCACGCCGGGGCCGGGCATTTTCTACATCGTGGCGCGGACGCTTGCCGGCGGCAGAAAGGAAGGGCTGGCATCGAGCATGGGCCTCGGTCTCGGCGGCCTCGTGCATGTGTTTGGCGGCGCGCTCGGCGTATCGGCGCTGATCATGGCCAGCGCCGAGGCCTTCACCGTGCTGAAGATCGCGGGCGCGGCGTATCTGATCTGGCTCGGTCTCAAGACCTGGCGCGAGGCGTGCATCGTCGAGCCTTCCGAGGTGCGGACGACCGGGGTACGCCGCGCCTTGCGCGAAGGCATCGTCGTCGAGGCGCTCAACCCGAAGACGGCCGCGTTCTTCCTCGCCTTCATCCCGCAATTCGTCGACCCCGCCGCCAACGTCGCCGCGCAGTTCGTCGTTCTCGGGCTCATCTCCGTTGTCCTCAACACAAGCGTCGACCTGATCGTGACCCATTGGGCTGCCAGGGCGAGGGACGGGCTTGCCAAGCGGCCGTCCTTCGTCGCCAGGACGCGGCAGCTGTCGGGCGCCGTGATGTGCGGACTGGGCGCGACGCTGCTCGTTGCCCGTCGCGCGAGTTGAGGTCCGGGACGTGAGCCTGAGCAGGAAAAGCCGGAGCCTCCGTTCCACTTCAATCGGAACGGAAAGGCTTTAGCGCGCCGCGCGGCGCGCCATCGCGTTCGATGCATCGTCGGCCGCAGCCAGCGCCGGGATGTGCATCAAGATGGTCTGGCCGGCGGAGGCGATCTCGATGCCGCACTCCTGGAAACGCCGCTTCACGCGGCGGTTGAATTCGCGCTGCACCGGCCAGCGTCCGCTATCAGTGCAGCGGATTTGGCCGACGATCGTTGCCATTGAGCCATCGACCTTGTCGATGCCCCACAGTTCGAGATCGCCGCGGATCGCCATCCGATGCTCAGCCTCCTTGCGCATCTCGGCCACGATGTCCTTGAGGATCTGGCTGGCGCGGTCAGTGTCCTCCTTGTAGGCGACGCTGACGCTGACGGCGGCATTGCCGGCGCCGCGGCTCGCATTGGTGATGGTCGTGACCGCGCTGAAGGGAACGATATGCACAGAGCCGTCTGCGGCGCGCAGGCGAATGGTGCGGATCGACACGTTCTCCACACTGCCCGACAGGCCAGCGACGCTGACATTGTCGCCGACCTGCACGCCGTTTTCCAATAGCAGAAACAGTCCGGTGATCAGGTCCTGCACCAGCTTCTGCGAACCGAAGCCGACAGCGATCCCGACGATGCCGGCACCGGCCAGCAGCGGGGCGACGTTGACGCCGATTTCGCTGAGCGCCGTGAGGCCGACCACGGTGACGATCAGGCACAGGAGCGCCGTGCGCAGCATGGGCTGGAACGTGCGCAGCCGTGCGGCACGCGCGTAATGGCCGTCGCGCGACAGCGCATTGATCTGGCGATCCATCAGCGCGTTGCTGGCCTCCCAGATCGCCGCGGCCACCAGCGCAGCGATGGCGACGGTGGCGAGCGCCGACAACAGCCGGCTGCCGATCTGGCCGCCATAGAACCAGACGATGGCATCCACGCCCCAGACCTCCAGCACGGCAACGAAGCCGATGACGCCGATGATGCTCGCGACGATCCTGCGGAGCAGCGGCAGATAGCGGTTGGCGCGGGTTTCGAGCCCAGGGAAGCGCTGCAGGATCTCGGGGCGGATCGAAAAGCCGCGGTCGATCAGGCTGAGCGCCACGATGGTGGCGAGGCGCGAGATCAGGATGACCGCGACGGTGCCGACGAAATATTGCAGCAGCAGCGAATAGCCGTTGTGGATATTCAGCGCCCATACCGCCCACAGCGCGATATCGAGCGTGATGGCGAGATAGTGCCACACGGCCGCGAGGCGATTGCGCGCCCTGGCGGCGATCCCTTCGCGGCCATTGGGCGCGGCAATGAGGTCCGCGACCTGCTTGCGGCATTGCAGGATGATGACGACGATGAAGAGATGCACGACCAGCATCACCAGGCGCAACAGTCCGGCGTAGCCGCCGCGATGCAGGCCGAGCAGCAGCGCCACATTCGCAAACGCGATGCCCGAGACAGCGACGGCGACGATACGCCGCGCCCAGATTTCGATATAGGCTGCCGTCTCAGCGCGCACGCGCAGCAGGCCGAACGGCCCGACCAGCGCGCGCACGGCGCAGATCAGCCCGCGCGACAGCGCATAGGCATTCACCACGGCGAGGATCACGAGCCGTGTGGTCGGCATGTCGCCGATCTCGGTGCCGAGCAGCATCGTCGCGACGCCGACGAAGACCACCACGGGCAGCAATTCGAGCAGCAGGCGCCCCAATACGAAGGGCAGTCGGATCATCGACTGCCAGGCGCGCGTCAGGCTGAGACGGCGCCGATGCCGCGCGCCTTCCACCATCACATCGGCCGCAGGGGATGGATCGGCCATCGCCAGCGCCGGTGCGTGTGCGGCGTGCGGAATGCGCGCTTCCAGGAGCGCCACCGGCCGCTTGATCAAACGGAAGATCAGCCATTCGGCAGCGAAGGCGCAGCAAAACACCAGGGCCAGCTTCCAGGCGATGTCGAGCAGCTGGCCATAGGCGTCAGGGTCATTGGCGGTGCGGACGAACCACCAGTAGAACGACTTGAAGTGTGTCAGCGAGCGCGCGACATCGGCGACCTCGCGCGAAATATCGGCGACCTGGTCGGACACCGTCACGAGGAGCTGTGCGCCGAGGCTGTCTGCGGTGAGCGGGATCGCGGATGGCTTTTCCGGCGCGGGCAGCGCCGCTTGAGCCTGCGGCGAAGCGTTGGCAATCGATCGCAGCGTCTCGATCATCCGCGCGCGTTTCCCCTCGTCCTGGAGCGTGTCGAGGGCCCGCCTCGCCTGATCCGGCGTCAGCGCCTCTGGTTTGGTCGTGGCGGCCGGCGCGTCATTGGCGGGCGCAGCACCGCTCTGGGCGAAGGCGGGTGTGGCGAGGAATGCGAAGGCGAGCAAGATCGCGCAGACGGGCTTTTGCGACACGAAGGCCTCTTCGAAGCTGTTGCGAGCAACGCCGGAACCGGAATTGCGCTCGCGTCGTGTGGAGGCGCCCGTTTCTCCGCCATCATGTGTCGGAAATTTGCCGGCGTGACGGCTTTCTTTTGGCATCTGCTCGACGCACGCGCAGTTGAGGTGACGGGTGTCGGAACCGTTTCACGAGGCGGTGAAGCGATCGCATACCGCACGACGATTTGTCGACCGAGCTGTCTGCCGAGGAGACCCTATGTCAATCGAGGTTCGAGTGCGGGAGCAATGCTTTCATTGGCTGCTTCCGACGCGTGGGCGCTTATCCGGAGTCTGTTAGAAGGCCCTTGACCTCCCCCCGATTGTATCTTTATGTTCCCGTTTTGTTCCTGGTCCGAATCGAGGGTTTCGCGACCGTCACGGACGTTGGCCAGGGAATGCGGTGGACGCGGCAAGGCGGAAGCTCAAAGAGCGAAGTCGGAAGCAATCCAGAGTTTTTTTGCGGCTCGAACCGAATTGCCTCGCTCACGCACGCAATGACGATCTGGCCAGCATCGCCCAAAAGCTCCGCCACGTGCTGCGGCAGGCCTCGGTTCGCAGCCGCGTCGCGCGGCGCTTGTAGAGCGCAATGAGATCGCCGGTCACGATGCTCACAGCTCGCGCTCCCAGGTCTCGCCGAGCAGGTTCTGGCCAAAACTGCGATGCGGTTCGCTTTTGACCAGGACAAAGCCGGCATCCTGATAGATCTTGCGCGCCGCGACCAAAATGCTCTGGGTCCATAGCGTCATCCGGCGATAGCCGCAGGCTCGCGCGAAGCCGATGCACTCGGCGACCAGCCGCTGGCCGAGGCCCTGGCCGCGGGCGACCGGGTCGACCGCCAGCAGCCGCAGCTTTGCGACATCGTCGCTGTGCTTGACCAGAAAGACGGAGCCCACCGGGCTGCCGCCGTGATCGGCGATCCAACAGCGTTCGCGCGAGGCGTCGAAGGACGTGATGAATTGCGCGACGATCTCGGCGACCAGGGCTTCGTAGGTCGCGTCGAAGCCGTACTCGCTGGCGTAGAGCGCACCTTGGCTCTGCACCACCCAGCCCATGTCGCCCGGTCGTGGATCGCGCAGGATCGCAGGTTTGACAGGCGGGCGCGGCAAACCGAACAGCCGCTCGACCGTCGCCATCGCCTCAGTCAGGCGCCTGCGGTCGTCGGCCGACAGCGCAGAGAGCATCGCGCCGACTTCTTCCTGGGAGTTGCGGTCGAGCCTCGCGAAGGCCTGCCGCCCCTTGGCGGTGAGCGAAAGCTGATATTGCCGACGGTCCGAGGGGAGTGGCTTGCGACTGATCAGGCCGCTGTCCTCGAAATTCTGCACGATCCGGCTGAGATAGCCCGGATCGAGGCCAAGTTCGCTGCCGATCTCCTTGGCCGACAAGTCGTCCCTGTGGGCGAGCTCATAGATCACGCGAGCTTCGCTGAGGGAATAGGGGCTTTTGTGGATGTGCTGGTCCAGCGCACCGATCTTGCGGGTATAGGCGCGGTTGAAGGCGCGTACCGCGGCGATCTGGCCGTCGGAGACGCTTGACGTCATTTCGATCTGGGACATGGGTCACCTCGATACTTGCTATAGTCAAGCAATTATTTGACTTTGGCAAGTAAATTTTCGAGGCTGCACTGGGAGCCCGGAACCGGGGTTGAGCAACAAAAGAGAAAGGTCCCAGGCGCACGGCCGGGGGCTGCAAGATGCAGCCGCTAGGCGCCGACCATGACGATCCGGCTGCGCAGCAGCGTGCGCGAGGAGCGGCCAAGCCGCCGCAGCAGCTTCGCCTCGGCGCGACGGATATCTGGCGCATAGCCGCCGAGCCGGACGTAATGATCCCTGGCGATCAGCAGCCCCTGGTCGGTCAGCGGGCCCGCGACGAACCGCGCGATCGCCGTCAGCCAGTCGCGCAAGTCGGTCTGGGCATAGGGCGAGGGCGCGTAGCGAAAAATGCCGGCGCGCTGGCGGCCGCTTGCGGCGACGTTCTGGATGAACTGGGTGGTCTCGTCGATCCAGCCGGCATCGAGCACCGCGCCGGCCTTCAGGAACATCAGCCAGGGGGCGCGCGCCTGCGTGGCGCCCGCGGCGAGCGCGGCAGCCTGCGATCCTTCCGCGCGCAGGAAGCGGCAGCCTGCCACGTCTGCAACGCGCTCGATCGCGTCGTTGCCGGTCCGCTCGACCAAGAACACCTCGCGCACCACGCCGGCGGCAGCGCCCGGCACCAGGGCGGACAGCGTTGCGACCGCGGTCTGCTCGACCCCGTCGGTCGGGATGATCACACTGAGCATGATTGAGGCATCGTTGGCTCAAGCTTCGAAATCGCCGGCACTGTTATCACCTTGTCACATTGAAAACAGCCCGCCGATTGCGGCATTTTACGGCAAGCGGGTGGGCCGAGGCACCGGCTGCCGGCGGTGAAAACCTCACGTCGATTGTACCGCCGGGCGCGCGCTGAGCCTGGCCCGGCAGTGACGCGCGATGCTGGTCTCCTCGCTGGTCGGCAGCATGAGGATGTCGACCCTGCTGCCCTCGGCGTGGATGGATTGGGCGCCGGCCTCGTTGGCAGCCTGGTCCAGCCGCAGGCCGAGCCAGTGCAGGCGCGCGCAGATCTGGCGCCTGATGTCGCTGGAGTGCTGGCCGATGCCGCCGGTGAAGACCAGGCACTCCAGGCCTTGAAGCGTGTTCGCCATGGCCACGATCTCGCGCGCGGCCCTGAACGTGAAGAGCTCGATCGCCTCGCGCGCCGCGGCGCTGCCGCTCTGCAGCAGCACCCGCATGTCGGCGGAAAGACCGGAGACACCGAGCAGTCCGGATTGCAGATAGAGCAGGTCCTGCAGCTCAGCGACCGAGAGCTTGTGCTCCTGCTGCAGATAGAGCAGCACGCCCGGATCGATCGCTCCGCAGCGCGTGCCCATCACGAGGCCGTCGAGCGGCGTCAGCCCCATCGTGGTGTCGACGCTCCTTCCATCGCGCATCGCGCAGAGGCTCGCGCCATTGCCGAGATGCGCCACCACGGTGCGCTTGCCGGGCAAAGCTTTGGAGACCTCGCCGAGTCGGCCGGCGATATATTCGAACGACAGGCCGTGAAAGCCGTAGCGCCTGACACCCTGCTCTTCGAAGCGGCGGGGGATCGCGAAGCAGCTGACCGGCAGGGCAAGGTGGTGGTGAAAGGCGGTGTCGAAGCAGGCGATCTGCGGCAACCCGGGGCGGAGCGCGGCAATGGCGCGGATCGGCGCGAGGCAAACGGGTTGATGCAGCGGTGCCAACGGCGTCAACGCGGCCAGCGCCTCGAGGATTTCCGCCGTGACGTCGACGGGTTCGAAAAAATCGCGTCCGCCATGGACGATGCGGTGTCCTACGGCCAGCAGTCGGCCGCCGGAAAGGTAAGTCTCGATCCAGTGCAGGATCTCGGGGTAGAGCCCCCTGCCGCCGTCATCGGCCGGGCGCTGCGCGTCGAACAGCTTGCGGCCCGACGCGTCGTGGATGGTGAGGCGATGGCTCGCGTCCTGCTCATCGAGCAGCCCGCTGCAAAGCAGGGCCGGCTCGGTGGTCGGAACCGCGAACACAGCGAGTTTGATGCTGGAAGAGCCCGCATTGAGGACCAGGATGGCGTCGGGCATGATCATGATCCCCAGCTGGAGCCGGCAACCGAGCCGTCAATCCGCGGCTTCCGGTGGCGTCGTGCCGCCGGTCGAGTTCGGCCACACCCACTCGCGGACGACCGGCATGTCCTCGCCGTGTTCGCGCACATAGTGCGTATGCCTGATCAAAGCGTCGCGGAATTGCTGCTTGACATGCGCGGCCGCAATGCCAAGTCCGGGCACCCGCTCGATCGCCTCGATGGCGAGGTGATAGCGGTCGAGGCCATTCAGCACCACCATGTCGAACGGCGTGGTGGTCGTCCCTTCCTCGGCAAAGCCGCGGACATGCATGCCGTCATGATTCGTGCGGCGGTACGTCAGGCGATGGATCAGATAGGGATAGCCGTGATAGGCGAAGATGACGGGCCGATCGCGGGTGAAGAGGCTGTCAAAATCACGGTCGGAGAGGCCATGCGGATGCTGGTCATTCGGCTGCAGCGTCATCAGGTCGACCACGTTGACCACCCGGATCTTCAGCTCGGGCAGCGCCTTGCGCAGGAGGTCGACGGCGGCAAGCGTCTCGAGCGTCGGCACATCGCCGGCGCAAGCCATCACCAAGTCGGGCTCAGAAGTGCCGCTCTCGGTGCCGGCCCATTTCCATATGCCGATGCCGGCATCGCAATGGACCGCTGCCTGCTGCATGGTCAGCCATTGCGGCGCGGGCTGCTTGCCCGCGACGATGACATTGATGCGGTCGTAGGTCCGGAGGCAATGGTCGGCGACCCAGAGCAGGGTGTTGGCATCGGGCGGAAAGTAGACGCGGACGATGTCGGCCTTCTTGTTGGTGACGAGATCGACGAAGCCGGGATCTTGATGGCTGAAGCCGTTATGGTCCTGCCGCCAGACATGCGAGGTTAGCAGATAATTGAGCGAGGCGATCGGCCGACGCCAAGACAGGCCGCGCGCAACCTTCAGCCATTTGGCGTGCTGGTTGAACATGGAATCGACGATGTGGACGAAGGCCTCGTAGCAGTTGAAGAGGCCGTGACGTCCGGTCAGCAGGTAGCCTTCGAGCCACCCCTGGCAGAGATGCTCGCTCAGCACTTCCATCACCCGACCTTCGGGCGCGAGATGAACGTCGTAGGGTTTTCGCTGTTCCATCCAGACGCGGTCGGTGGCTTCGAATACCGCATCGAGGCGGTTGGAGGACGTCTCGTCCGGCCCCATCAAGCGAAAATTCTGGGCGTCCGCGTTCAGCTTCGCCACGTCGCGCAGGAATTTTCCGAGCTCGCGTGTCGCCTCGGCTGTAACGCCGCCGGGCCTCTGGAGCTCGACCGCATAAGCGTGGAAGTCGGGCAGCTTGAGCTCACGCTTCAAGAGGCCGCCATTGGCGTGCGGATTGGCGCCCATGCGCCGTGCCCCATGCGGCGCGAGCGCCTGCAATTCGGGGACGAGACGGCCGGCCGGGTCGAACAGTTTGTCCGGCTCGTAGCTCTTCATCCATTGCTCGAGCAGGGCAAGATGCGACGCATTCTTGCGCGGATCTGCGATCGGCACCTGATGCGCGCGCCAAAAACCCTCGACCTTCAAGCCGTCGACCTCCTTCGGGCCGGTCCAGCCCTTCGGGCTGCGCAGCACGATCACGGGCCATGTCGGGCGGTCGCCCACGGCGCCATTGCGCGCCTTGTGCTGAATGGACCGGATGCTGGCGAGCGCGACATCGAGCGCGTCGGCCATCAGGCGATGCATCCGTTGCGGCTCATCGCCCTCGACGAACAGCGGCTCGTGGCCAAGACCTCTGAACAGGGCGCGGATCTCGTCATCGCCCAGGCGCCCGAGCACGGTCGGATTGGCGATCTTGTAGCCATTCAGATGCAGGATCGGCAGCACCGCGCCGTCGCGCGCCGGATCGAGGAACTTGTTGGAGTGCCAGGAGGCCGCGAGCGGCCCGGTTTCAGCCTCGCCGTCGCCGACCACGCAGGCGACGATCAAATCGGGATTGTCGAAGGCGGCACCATAGGCATGCACCAGGGCGTAGCCGAGCTCGCCGCCTTCATGGATCGATCCGGGCGTCTCCGGCGCGGCGTGGCTCGGAATGCCGCCCGGAAAGGAGAACTGCCGGAACAATTTGCGCAAGCCCGCTTCGTCGTGGCTGATATCGGGATAGATCTCGCTGTAGGTGCCCTCAAGATAGGTGTTGGCCACCATGCCCGGACCGCCATGACCGGGACCGCAAATATAGATCACATTCAAATCGGAAATGCGGATCGCGCGATTGAGATGGGCGTAGATGAAGTTCAGCCCCGGCGTGGTGCCCCAATGGCCGAGCAGGCGCGGCTTGATGTGCTCCGGCCGCAACGGCTGGCGCAGCAGCGGATTGTCCAGGAGATAGATCTGCCCGACCGACAGATAGTTCGCGGCGCGCCAGTAGCGGTCGAGCAGTTCCAGCGCGTCGACCGTTGCGCGTGGATCTTGTTCGCTGATTTTCTGCATGTCCTGACCCCTCCGAAACGACGTCAACCCGGTCGGGAAGCCTTTGATCCTTTCGGCCTGCCCGGGTCACATCATCCGAACGTGAGGAAGCGGATATGACAGGGCTTGCCGGCCTGCGGATTGCGTTACCGCAAATCTCTCCGATGTTCTTGATTTGTTCTGGCGAGCTGCTATGTTGAGACCATGAGTCGAGCTTCCTCTCATGCCCTCAGGCACCCGCCGGCCACGCCGCCCTCCCAGCCGGCGGGTGCGCCTTTGGTCGCTCCCGAACCGGCGGCCGCCGTCGAAAAGGCACGGCGGCGCGGGCGCGGCGCGCAGTCCAATTCCAGCGGCCGCTACGAGGCCGAGGCGCGGGTCGCGTTCGACGATGGCTGGCACAGCCTCGACGAATTGCCACCGTTCAAGACCACCGTCGCGCTCGATACCGCGCGAAGAGTCATCACGCGCAACGATTCACCCGATATCGGTTTCGATCGTTCGATCAATCCCTATCGCGGCTGCGAGCATGGCTGCGTCTACTGCTTTGCGCGGCCGACCCATGCCTATCTCGGGCTCTCGCCGGGCCTTGATTTCGAATCGCGCCTGTTCGCCAAGCCTGATGCGCCGGCGCTTTTGGAGAAGGAACTGGCAGCGCCTGGCTATGAACCCAGGATGATCGCGATCGGAACCAATACCGACCCGTACCAGCCGATCGAGCGCGAGCGGAAGATCATGCGCGGCATTTTGGAAGTGCTGGAACGCGCGGGCCATCCGGTCGGCATCGTCACCAAATCGGCGCTGGTTGCGCGCGATGCCGATATTCTCGCCCGCATGGCCAAGCGCAACCTCGCCAAGGTCGCGCTCTCGGTGACGACGCTCGATCCGCGGTTGGCGCGCACCATGGAGCCGCGCGCCTCGACGCCGCCGCGGCGGCTGGAAGCAATCAAACGGCTGTCCGAGGCGGGCATCCCGACCACGGTGATGGTCGCACCTGTGATCCCGGCGCTGAACGACAGCGAGATCGAGCGCATTCTCGATGCCGCCGCCCATGCCGGTGCCAAGGAAGCCTCCTACGTGCTGCTGCGGCTGCCGCTCGAAGTGCGCGACCTGTTCCGCGAATGGCTGCTGGCCAATTATCCGGACCGCTATCGCCACGTCTTCACCCTGATCCGCGAGATGCGGGGCGGCAAGGACTACGATTCGCAATGGAGCACCCGGATGAAGGGGACCGGCCCGATGGCCTGGATGATCGGCCGCCGCTTCGAGATCGCCTGCGAAAAACTCGGGCTCAACAAGCGCCGCGCCAAGCTGACCACGGATCATTTCGCCCGGCCGAAGGGGTTTGGCCAGCAGCTCAGTTTGTTCTGATCGATGAGTACAGCACATGTCCACTCCAGTTCCACGGTTCACGGTGATCACACTTGGCGTCGACGACATGCGCCGCAGTATCGCGTTCTATGAGGCCTTGGGATTTGCGCGAAAATTCCGCGCAACCGGCGAGGAGGTCGCTTTCTTCGACACGCGCGGCACGGTGATCGGGCTCTACCCCTGGGACGCCCTGGCGAAGGATGCGGCGCTCCCGACCGATCCGCGTCCGCAGAGCTTTCGCGGTGTCACCCTGGCTTGGAACTGCAACTCGCCTTACGAGGTCGACGTTGCGCTGAATTTCGCAATCTCGAGGGGGGCCACGCTGGTCAAGCGGGCGCATCGAACCGACTATGGCGGCTATGGCGGATATTTTGCCGATCCTGACGGCCATCTCTGGGAGGTCGTGGTCGCACCACAGATCGAGGTGGCTGCTGACGGGCGCGTTCACCTGCCGGACTAGCGTGCGATGAATATCGGGGAGGCCGGCCGGTTCCCGGTTGCACCTCGGCCTCTGCTTCAGCAGGATCCCGGCATGAGTCGGGATTCTGGAAAAGCACCGTCGAAGAAGCCAGCCAAGCCGGAAGGCGTCATTGCGGTCACGCCGCCGAGCTTTCGCCGCGAGCGCGTGCTGATCAAGCGCGGCGTCTGGCCGGTCGCCGGCTGCGACGAGGCCGGACGCGGGCCCTTGGCGGGGCCCGTGGTCGCCGCCGCCGTCGTGCTCGACCCCAAGCGAATCCCCAAGGGCATCGACGATTCCAAGCGCCTGTCCGCGGAGCGGCGCGAGGAACTGTTCGAGGAGATCTGCGCCACATCCGCGTTTGCGGTCGCCTTCGCCTCGCGCGCGCGGATCGATCGCGACAATATCCTGCGCGCCTCGCTGTGGGCCCTGTCACGTGCCGTGCGCGCACTGCCGGAACAGCCCAGCCACGTCTTCGTCGACGGCCGCGACCGGATCGATGTCACCTGCGACTGCGATGCCGTGATCGGCGGCGACGGCATCGTGATGTCGATTGCCGCCGCCTCGATCATCGCCAAGGTGACGCGCGACCGGCTGATGTGCGCGCTGGCACAGGATTGCCCCGGCTACGGTTTTGAGCAGCACAAGGGCTATGCCGTCCCGGAGCACCTCCAGGCGCTCGACCGGCTTGGGCCGTCGGCGCATCACCGCAGCTTTTTCGCACCCGTCGTGGCCGCAAGGCAGAAGCATTTTCCGGAACCGGTCGAACGCGACCTGTTCTCGACCGACGGCCCGCTCGAGATCGATATTTCCGCCGCCACCTAAGCCAGTTGCCTCAAAGGTCCCCACGCCTTATGAGCTTAGTCCGATCCCGGTAGGCCGCGTATTTCGAGCGAACCAGCCCTTTCATGCGTTTCACCTCGTTGGTTGTCGAACTGATCCGGGCCCGGCCGCGGCTGGTGGTGTGGATCGTGGTGGTATGCCAGGCCGCGCTCTGGCTCACGGTGTCACTGATCTTCTACCGCAGCCCGCCAGGCGAGGTTGCCACGGTGCTGGCCTACGGCCGGGAATATCAGGTCGGCACCGATCTCGGTCCGCCGCTGTCGTTCTGGCTGGCCGATATCGCCTATCGCGTCGCCGGCAATCACGTGCTCGGCGTGTATGTGCTGGCACAGCTCTGCGCGATCGTGACGTTCTGGGCGCTCTATCTGCTGGCGCGTTCGGTCGTGGGCGGGCAGCAGGCGGTGCTCGCGGTGCTCTTGACCATGACGGTCACCGCGTTCGGTTCGTCCGCGCTCGAATTCGGACCCTCGGTGGTGACCAGGCCGATCTGGGCGCTGCTGCTGCTGCATAGCTGGCAGTTGATCGGCCAGGCCAGGCGGAACGTGTGGTTCGTGTGGTCGATCGAGGCGGGCCTGCTGTTGCTGACGACATCGGCTGCGTCCTTTCTGTTGCTTCTGCTCGCGGGATTCGCCCTTGCGAGCCCCGAGGGGAGGCAGCGGCTGCGCTCCTTCGATCCGCTGTTTGCGGTTCTGGTCATCCTCGTCCTGGTGCTGCCGTACCTGATCTGGCTGCTTCGGGCCGATGCGCTGGCGATGCCGCACTGGCCTGCCATCGCGGACCTCGGTGCAAGAGCAACCCGCTGGGGCTGGCTGCTCACTGGGCTGGTCCTGGCGATCTCCGGGCCGATCATCCTGGTCGCGCTCAATTCAGGCTGGTTCAGCCGGACGGTTGAAGAGGCTCCGGGCATCTTTCGACCACCGATCGCGCCGCTGGCACGGAACTTCGTCTATTTCTTCGCGCTCGCGCCCGCGCTTGCGGGAAGCCTGCTTGCCGGATTGTTCGATCTCGACGGCGTCGTCGGCGGCAGCGGTGTTGCGCTTGTCCTGTCGGGGCTGGCCGCCGTCGTCGCCAGCGGCGACCTGATCCTGCTCAGACGCCAGCGCCTGTTGCGCACGATCTGGGCCATCGCGATCGCGGCGCCGGCACTCGCCGTGGTTGCCGCAACGCTCTTCCTGCCCTGGACCGGCAGCGGCGAGGTCGCGACCGCAGTGCCCGCCGGGGATATTGCGCTGTTCTTCGGCGATAATTTTGAACGCCGGACGAGCAAGCCGCTGCGCGCGGTCGCAGGCGACGCGGAGATCGCAAGCCTGGTCGCGCTCGACAGCGGACGTCCGCATCTGTTTCTCGATGCCGCGCCGGCGCGGACGCCGTGGGTCACGCCTGCGAGCTTCAACGAGACCGGGGGCGTCGTGGTCTGGCGCGCGTCCGACACGGTCGGCACGCCGCCGCCCGAGATCGCGCAGCATTTCCCGGGCCTGGTTCCGGAGGTGCCCCACGGCTTCGAATGGATCGTCAACGGCCGTCAGCCGCGCTTGCGGATCGGCTGGGCGATCGTGCGGCCGAAAGGGCGCTAGGCGGCGCCTCGGCAGTCGGAGGAGATCGGAGGCGAGATGGACGTCAATCCACCCGCTGGCTCAAGGATTTCAGTCGTGAGTGGCGGCGGCGGTCCGGTCATCGTCATTCCGGTGCGACCCGGCTCCTCACGATACTTCATGGGGCTGTTCCTGCTGTTCTGGCTTGGCCTGTGGGCGATGGGGTTCAACGCGGCGGCTTCGCAACTCTGGTCCGGAAAGGGCAATGCCTTCCTGGTCTTTTGGCTCGGTGCCTGGACCCTGGGTGGTTTGTTCGCGATCGCGAGCGCGTACCGGTCCTTGCGCCCGCCCGTCCCCGAAACCATCGAACTGAAGCGAAGCAGCATTGCCTACGATTCCGGCGTGCCGCCACTGCAGTGGGATCCATGGAATTTTTCCGGGACTCGGAAAAGCCCTGTCCAGGCCTGGCGCTCGGTATTTCCCAAGCGCATTCGCGTCGATCTGGAGCGACGCCAGCTTCAGACGCTTCGCCTGCGTGAGTTCGATACGGGCAACCGCCTGACGGTCGATGTCGATAGCGACCGCATCGAAATCGCGGCGAATGCGAGCGAGGTCGAGCGCGAATGGCTGGCGCGTCTCCTCACCGGCCGCTATTCGCTGCTACAGGCGACCGGCGGGGCGGAGACAACGCCGGCATTGGGGCGCCGCTGATCAGCGGGCGAGCGCCTTCGCGATCGCGCGCAGATCCTGCCAGGACATCCGCTTGTAGGACGGCGAGCGCAGCAGATAGGCCGGGTGGAATGTGGCCATCGCGCGGATCGTCCGCGTCCCGGTGTGGTACTCCAGCCACTTGCCGCGGCTGCGCATGATGCCCTCGCGCGTCGACAGCAGCGCCTGGGTCGAGGGATTGCCAAGCGTCACCAGCACGTCCGGATCGACCAGTTCGATCTGGCGCTGGATGAAGGGCAGGCAGATCTGCGTTTCCTGCGGCGTCGGCGTGCGGTTGCCGGGCGGCCGCCACGGGATGACATTGGCGATGTAGACCTTGGTGCGATCAAGGCCGATCGCGGCGATCATGCGGTCCAGCAGCTTGCCGGAGCGGCCGACGAACGGCAGGCCTTCGATATCCTCGTCGCGTCCGGGCGCCTCGCCGACGAACATCACGCGCGCTTGCGGATTGCCGTCGGCAAACACCAGCCGCGTCGCGGTGTTTTTCAAGGCGCAGCCGTCGAAATTCTCCAACAATGCGCGCAGGGCCTCGAGCGTCGGCGCGGTCCGCGCGGTTTCGCGGGCGGACGCGATCGCAGCGTCGGGGGCGGGCGGCGCCTCGGCCTGAAAAAAGGCGGCGGCCGGCGCGCCGACCGCCTTCGCCGGGGCCGACGGCGGCGCTTGCGCGATGTCGGGGTCGGCCAGCCGGTCGAGCGGCTCATCCGACAACGCGCAGTCGACGCCGGCCTCCAGGTAGAAGGCCAGCAATTGCCGGGCGGTCGGTCGAGAATCTGGGATCATGGCGGACATCGGTCCAGTCAATTTAAGCCGCCTTGCGTCGTTGCGAAATGCATTTCCCCGGTTGTCCTGCCCCGAAAAATCGGCAAACAAGGGGTAACAATCGTCTTCATCGGGATTGAGACGCCATCATGAGCACCGAAGAGCTGCCTCCGCGCGAGTCCATGGAATTCGACGTCGTGATCGTCGGCGCCGGGCCGTCGGGCCTTTCGGCGGCGATCCGGTTGAAACAGCTCAACGCGGATCTTGGCATCGTCGTGGTGGAGAAAGGTTCCGAGGTCGGCGCGCATATCCTCTCGGGTGCGGTGATTGATCCGGCCGGCCTTGACAAACTGATTCCGGACTGGCGCGAGGACGCCGATTGTCCGCGGAAAACCGAGGTCAAGGAC
>Ga0210399_10000363_pt1 | contig 36582 bp, 38 predicted proteins | sample IncBWC14MmetaG_FD_150865 | JGI IMG/M metagenome (GOLD analysis project Ga0210399, IMG submission 150865) | Forest soil microbial communities from Barre Woods Harvard Forest LTER site, Petersham, Massachusetts, United States - Inc-BW-C-14-M | ecosystem: Environmental > Terrestrial > Soil >... | reverse complement strand
GAGGCTACGGACTTCGTGGCGCTGGTGGTCTGGTTGATGGCCGTAATTGTCGCCCCGGGGACGGTGCTCCCGCTGGGGTCGCGCACGGTTCCGCCAATGCTCCCCGCGGACTGGGCGAGCGCGGGCAAGGCAGACAGCGCGGAGAGAAGGGCGAGAGACCACACCCACACCCGTGATTTCAACATGATGCCTCCTCGTCGTGATTGCTTGGCCGAAACCAAGAAGTTGCGTTTCCGTGACGGCGGCTCGTGCATCTTCATACGGCCGCGCGTGAGCTTTGTCAAGGGCGGGCACCGGGGGGCGGACGCGCATACGCAGGTGAGAGAGCGAGTTGCGAGGCGGGAGGGGTAGCCTAGGGGCTGGAGGGAGGCGGCCATTGCCGTGGGGGCGGGAGAGGGGTATGGTCTCGGCCCGGGCGGAGCCCGAGCCCGGGGCGCCGGGTGGCGGGGAGCGGCCACTACCGCCGTTCGCGCCGCCGAGGGCTTTGCCCCGAGGGAGCAAGCAATGAATACGACACGCCGTGGCTTCGTTCGGACGGCCGGGGCCGGCGCCCTGGGAACTGCACTCCTCCCCCGGCTTGTTCGTGGCCAGGCTCCGGCCATGCCCCGGAGCCAAGAGTTCGACGTAGCCGTGGTGGGGGCCGGGGTCTTTGGCTCTTGGATCGCATACCAGCTGCAGCGCGCAGGCCGCCGGGTCGCCCTGATCGATGCCTACGGGCCCGGCAATGCCCGGGCGAGCTCGGGTGGGCAGACCCGGGTCATCCGCATGGGCTACGGAGACAAAGAGATCTACACGCGGTGGTCCCTCCGCTCGCTGGAGTTGTGGAAGGACGTGTTGCGGGAGGCGGGTCGGCCTGCGCTCTTCCAGCGGACGGGGGTGCTCTGGATGGCGCGGGAGCTCGACTCCCTCACCACGAAGACGATCGCTACCCTCGAACGGCTCGGGGTCAACCACGAACGTCTCGAACGCACCGTGCTCGAGGCCCGCTGGCCGCAAGTCGGTTGGGGCCCCATCACCTGGGCCATCTACGAGCCCGAGAGCGGCCTTCTGGCCGCTTTTCTGGCCGTCCAGACCGTGGCCGAGATGGCCAGGAAGGCGGGGGCCACCTATCTGGAAGAGAGCGTGCTCGCCCCCGTGGCCAAGGGGGGGCTGGCCGCCGTCACTACCCGCTCCGGCAAGACTGTCTCCGCGAAGACGTTTGTTTTTGCGGCCGGCCCTTGGCTGGCCAAGCTGGTCCCGGAGGTTCTCGGCGACCGGATCTTCCCCACCCGGCAGGAGGTCCTCTACTTCGGGGTACCCCCCGGGGACGAGCGCTTTTCCTGCCTGGCCCTGCCCATCTGGGTGGACTTCGCGGAAGAAATCTATGGCATACCCGACTTCCAGGGGCGGGGTTTCAAGGTCGCTCCTGACCGCCATGGTCCCCCCGTCGACCCCGACTCCCTCGAGCGGGTTCCGAGCCCGGAGGCCGTCGCTCGCGTGCGTGAGTTCGTGGGCCGCCGCTTCCCCGCCCTCCGGGAGGCGCCCATCGTGGGTTCCGAGGTGTGCCAGTACGAGAACACCTCAAACGGGGATTTCCTCATCGACCGGCACCCGGAATGGGAGAACGCCTGGCTAGTGGGTGGGGGCTCCGGCCACGGCTTCAAGCACGGACCGGCGGTGGGGGAGTACGTGGCCGCGCGGATAGCGGACGGGAAGCCCGTGGAGGCAAAGTTCAGCCTGGCCACCAAGGAGAGGGTTCAGGCGCGGACCGTCTTCTAAACGGGATCTCCGGTTTTCGCTCCCCTCCCCGGCCGCCGCGGGCCTTGCCTCAAGGGCGAGCGAGCTCTTCGAGGACGGCGTCGAAGGGGTAGAACCCCGTGCGATCCGCGATCCACTCCCCGGCAAGGACGGCACCCAGGGCAAAGCCCCGTCGCGAGCGAGCCCGGTGCTCGAGCAGTATCTCGTCCGCCCCGGAGTCGAATCCCACCGTGTGCTCGCCCACGATGCCGCCCGCCCGAACGGAGGCCACGTGGAAGGCGTCGGGGGGAAGAGCCCCCTCCAGTCGAGTGGCGGCCCGGTGGCGGGCTCCCCCCGCCTCCTCTAGGATCGAAGTCAGGACGCGGGCCGTACCGGAAGGCGCGTCCTTCTTCTGGCGGTGGTGGCGCTCGAGGATGTAGGGATCGTAGTCCGTGAAGGGGGCGAGGGTTTTCGCCGCCTGGCGCACGATTCGGTAGAAGAGGTTGACGCCTATGGAGAAGTTAGCGGCATGGACCAATCCCCCCCCCGAGGTCTCCACCAGCATCCGTATCTCGTCCAGGTGGCCGCTCCAGCCCGTGGTCCCCACCACGTATCGGCTGCCCGCCACCAGAGCCGCGGCCACGTTCGCCACCACCGAGCTCGGGGCCGTGAAGTCGATCCCCACCACGCAGCCGGGCGGGTAGGCGGTCCCGCGGCTGGCGATCACGGGCAGGTGGCCCCGCTCCAGCAACACCGTCTCCACCTCGCGCCCCATCTTGCCGTAGCCGACCACCGCCATCTTCAAGGCTGGCCCCTCTCGAAGAACTCCCGGTGCAGCAGACGTACGGCCCGCTCCGCGTCCGCGTCCGCCACCACGAAGGAGACGTTCACGTCCGAGGCCCCAAACGAGATCATGACCACGTTCACGGAGGAGAGGGCCTGGAATATGCGGCCCGCCAGCCCGGAACGCCGCACGAAGCCGCGGCCTACCACGCTGACGATGGCCATGGCGGAAATGACCCGGACCTCACCGAGAGAGGCCAGGTCGGCCTGGACGGCGGACAGGGCGGCGGGGTTGTCCACGGTCAGGGAAATGGAGACTTCGGAGGTGGCGATGAGATCGACAGGCGTGCGGTGACGGGCAAAGACCTCGAACACCTGGGCCACGAAACCGTGGGCCATCAGCATGCGGGGCTGGGCGATCAGAATGACGGAGATCCCCTTCTTGAAGGCGATGGCGCGGGGCTCGCCTTCCGCCCCCGGGGCGGCGGCCGTGATGAGGGTGCCGGGAGCGGCGGGGTTCAGGGAATTGAGGATGATGACGGGGATTCCCCTCTCCACCGCGGGCTTGATGCTCGCGGGGTGAAGGACCTTGGCCCCGAAGTAGGCCAGCTCGGCCGCCTCGTCGAAGCTGATTTTGGGTATGACCCGCGCCCCCGGGAAGACCCGCGGGTCCAGCGTCATTATGCCGTCCACATCCGTCCAGATCTGGATCTCCTCGGCGGGGAGCAGGGAGCCGAAGACGGAGGCTGACCAGTCTGAGCCCCCGCGGCCGAGGGTCGTGGCGACACCCTCCCGGGTGCTGCCGATGAACCCGCCCAGGACGGGGATGATCCCCTCCTCCGCCAGCGGCCGCACGTTTTCCCTAACCCGTGCCCCCGTCTCCTCCAGCAAGGGCTGGGCGCGGCCGAAGGAATCGTCGGTGAGGAGCACGCTACGGGCGTCGAGGGCGCGGGCGGGGACATCGGCCTGCTGGAGGGCGGCGGCCACGATCTCGCAGGAAACGCGCTCGCCCATGCCGGCGATGGCGTCCAGGGAGCGGGGGGTCAGCTCCTCCAGGTAGTGCACGCCGGTGTACAGGATTCGCAACTCGGCCAGCACTTCCTCCACCTGGGCGAGGAGCCGGTTGCGGACCTCTCCCGCGGGGATGAGGTCGCGGATGGTGTCGTTGTGCCGGGCCTGCATCTCCTGAACGACGGCGTCGCTCGCGGGGTCGCGGGCGAGCGCGGCGCGGGCCCCGCGGATCAGGAGGTCGGTGACTCCGGCCAGGGCGGAAACGACCACGACCGGCCTGCGCTCCCGCCGCTCCCGGACGCGTGCCACCAAGTTCAGGATGCGCTGGGCGGACCCCACCGAGGTCCCCCCGAACTTCATCACGATCATGGGAGCAGGCCCCGGGCCTGGAGGAGCTCCGCGTTCAGAATGGCGGCCCCCGCGGCGCCCCGGATCGTGTTGTGTACGAGGGCCTCTAGGCGCAGGTCGAAGACCTTGTCCTCGCGGATGCGTCCGACGGAGACCGCCATCCCGCCCTCCCGGTCTCGGTCCCGCCGGGGCTGGGGCCGGTCGGGCTCCGTCAGCACGTGAATGGGCTGCCGGGGCGCGCTGGGCAGGCGGCGCTCCTGGGGCTCTCCCCGGAAGTCGGCGAGGACGCGGGAGGCCTGGGCGGGGGTGGCCCGGGTGCGCAAACGCACGAAGATGGCCATCGTGTGCCCGTCGACAACCGCCACGCGGTGAACGGAGGACGAGACCGGAAAGGGGGCGGGAGAGAAGGCCCCCTGGGCAAAACCGCCCAGGATCTTCTGGGGTTCGCTCTCGATCTTCTCCTCTTCGCCGCCGCCGATGAAGGGGAGGACGTTGTCCTCGATGTCCAGGGAGGCGACGCCCGGATAGCCCGCTCCGGAGAGGGCTTGGAGGGTGACTACGACCACCGACTCCAGGCCGAAGGCCCGATGGAGGGGGGCGAGGGCCAAGACCAGGCCGACCACGCTGCAGTTGGGGTTGGTGAGGATGTATCCGCCACCCGTGCGCCGGCGCTGCCCCTCCAGGGCCGCCAGGTGGTCGGCGTTGATCTCAGGGACGAGGAGCGGCACGTCTGGATCCATGCGGTGGTTCCGGGAGTTGGTAACCACGGCGTGGCCCTTGGCGGCCAACGCGGCCTCCGCCTCGCCCGCCACGGAGGAATCCAGGCCCGAGAAGAGGAGGGGGGAGCGAAAGGGGGAGTCGAGCGAGGAGACGACGCGCTCGCTCACGCTCGGGGGCACGGATCCGGGCAAGCGCCAGGTGCAGGCCTCGCCGTAGGGCTTGCCCGCGGAGCGGTCGGAGGCAGCGAGCTCGGCCACCTCGAACCAGGGATGATCGGCCAGGAGCTGGATGAATCGCTGTCCGACGGCGCCGGTGGCGCCCAGGACGGCGACCGGGGTCTTGGGCATGCAACAAGTGTAGTGCATCCCTCCCGGCAGTAGAATCGGACGCGGGAGGTAGGGGGATGGTCCTCATCGACCGGCGGGCCCAGGAGAATCGGGAGGAGGAGCAGCTCGCGCCTTACGGGATGCGGAGCGCGCGCAGCCGCGGGCGCCGATATCCCGAGGAGGAGCACCCCCTGCGCACCTGCTTCCAGCGCGACCGTGACCGGGTGATCCACAGCTCGTCTTTCCGTCGCCTGGAGTACAAGACCCAGGTCTTCGTCAACCACGAGGGGGACAACTACCGGACTCGGCTGACCCACAGCCTGGAAGGGGCCCAGATCGGCCGCACGGTGGCCCGGGCCCTGGCCCTGAACGAGGAACTGACAGAGTGCCTGGTTCTGGGGCATGACCTCGGCCACACGCCCTTCGGCCACTCGGGCGAGCGGGTGATGGACGAGCTGATGAAGGACCACGGCGGCTTCGAGCACAACCGGCAGACCCTGCGCATCTTGGAGGTGCTGGAGCAACGCGACCCGCGCTTCCCGGGTCTCAACCTGACGTGGGAGGTGCGGGAGGGGATCATCAAGCACCAGCCGGAGAGCGACGCCAGCGCGCCCGCGGAGTACGCGCCCGGGGAAGCTCCCACCCTGGAGGCCCAGCTCGTGGATTTCGTGGATGAGATCGCCTACAACAATCACGACGTCGACGACGGCCTGAGCTCCGGCATGTTCACACTGGACCAGATCCGCTGCGTGGACCTTTTTCGGGAGGCCCACGACGCAGCCCTGACCCAGGGGATCGAGGACGAGCGCATCCTCCGCCATCAGGTGGTGCGCCGGATCATCAACCGCTGTACGGAAGAGCTTCTATCCGCCTCCTTGCGTAACCTGGAGGAGGCGCAGATCCAGTCGCTCGACGACGTGAGGCATGTCGGGCGGCGGTTGATTTCATACTCGGCGGCAATGGCGGCCCGAGTGCGGGAGCTGAAGGATTTCCTGCTCAAGAACATGTACCGCCACTACCGCGTGGTTCGAATGGGGGACAAAGCGGGGCGGATCCTGCGCGCCCTCTTCCAGTCCTTCGTGAGCGAACCGCGGCAGCTGCCCCCGCGCTACCACGAACAGATCGAGCGAGAGGGCGCTCACCGGGTGGTCTGCGACTACATCGCGGGCATGACCGACCGCTTCGCGGTCGACGAGCATCAGAAGCTGTTCGATCCTCTGGTCCGGGTCTGAGGCCCTCGGCCGTACGCGAACCTCATCGCCCCGGGCGGCTTCAGACGCTTGGGAAAGAGATTGGCCCGGCCTTCAGAGCCGGAGGTTGTCGATGAGGCGGGTGGGCCCGAAGAAAACGGCCATGGAAATGAGCAGGGGTGGGTGGGCGTGGTCCCGCTCCTGCAGGGTGTCGGGGTCGGCCACGCTGACATAGTCGACACGCGCCAGGGGCTCGCGGGCGAGCATGTCCGTCATGGCGCGGCGCAGGCCCTCGGCGTCGCGCTCGCCCGCGGCCCAGCGATCGCGGGCCGCGCACAGCGCCCGGAAGAGAACGGGGGCGGCGCGCCGTTCCTCGGCGGATAGGTAGCTGTTTCGGCTGCTCAAGGCCACCCCGTCGGGCTCGCGGACGATGGGGCAGCCGCAGACCTCCACCGGCAAGTCTAGGTCCCGCACCATGTGGCGAATCACGGCGAGCTGCTGAGCGTCCTTCTCCCCAAAATACGCGCGGTCCGGCCGGAAGAGGTGGAAGAGCTTGAGGACCACGGTGGCCACGGCCCGAAAGTGGCCGGGTCGGCGCGCCCCCTCCAAGGGAGCGGCGATGCGTCCCACGTCCACGGTGGTCTCGAAGCCGGGGGGATACATCTCCTGGACGGAGGGAGCGAACAGGACATCGCAGCCCGCCTCCTCGAGCAGGCGCTGGTCGCGGGGCAAATCGCGCGGGTAGCGGCCCAAGTCCTCCTGGGGGCCGAACTGGGCGGGGTTGACGAACAGGCTTGCCGCCACCCGGTCGTTCTCCCTGCGGGCCCGGTCGAGGAGGGAACGGTGGCCCGCGTGGAGGTAGCCCATGGTGGGGACGAGGCCGAGGGGGGCCCCGCTCTGGCCCCGCCACTCCCGCAGCGCGGGAATGGCGGTGAGGGTCTTCACACGCCCGCGCTGGGCGCGGGAGGAGGCAGGGGGCGTCCCTCCCGCTCCCGCACCCGACGCCAGAGATACTCGTTGACGGGGGTGGGCACGCCAACCGCCTGCGCCTCCGCGATGACGGCGCCGTTCAGGGCGTCGATCTCCGTCTGCGCTCCCCGCTCGAGGTCCTGGAGCATGGACGAGCGGTTGCTGGCCGTGCTCTTCGCGACCTCCACCGCAAGCGCGGCGGCGTCGGCGCCCAGGTGTATCCCCTTGGCGGTGGCGACCACCCCTACCTCTTCCGCGGCCCGGATCAGCGTGTCCAGGGGCTGGGGCCCCTCGAGGAGGGCGCCGTTGGGCCGGCCGGTGAGGGCGGAGAGGGGGTTGATGGCGCAGTTCACGATCAGCTTGCGCCAGATGGTCTGCTCGATCTCAGCCGTTACCTCCGTCTGGATCCGGGAGGCGCGGAGAAGGTCGGCCAGCGGCGCCAGCGGGCCGGAGGCCCCCGCGTCAGCGCCGAGCACGATGCGGCCGGGGACGACCCGGACCCAACCGGGCCCGAGGGTGTTCGCTCCCATCAAGGCTACCCCCTGGGCTACCCGTCCGGGCGCGGCCACCTCCAGCAGTTCGCGATTGCCGAGGCCATTTTGGAGGGTGACGGCGAGGCCCCGGGGCAGGAGGCAGCGGGCGGCGACCCGCGCGACGGTGTCGGTCTGGTGGCTCTTGACGAGCACGAGCACAAAGTCGGCGGGACCCAGGGGGCCGAAAAGCGATGAAACCCCGACCTTGGCCGACCACGTTCCCGCCCCATCCTCCACGGTGACGCCATGGAGGGCGATCTCGTCGAGGGCTTCGCGCCACGTCCCGACCAGGGTGACCAAGGCCCGCCCGAAACGGGCCAGTCGCCCCCCGAGCGCGCAGGCCATGGCGCCCGTGCCCAGGACGTGCACGCGCGGGCGCCGGCGGGAGGCGGCAACCACGGGCTACCGGCTCGCGGCGGTGACGGGTAGTTCCTCGCCCAGGGAGGCCAGGAACGCCTCCCACTCCTCGGTGGGGAGGTTGTAGGCGTGCTCCGGTCCTGGGAAGAGCCCCGCCACCACGTCTGCGCGAAAGGCGGCAAAGGCGGTGGCCATGGCCTGGCCGAGGTCGGCGTAGCGCTTGGCGAAGCGGGGGGTAAACCGGTCGTAGAGCCCGAGGAGATCGTGGGTCACGAGCACTTGGCCGCTGGTGCCAGGCCCGGCGCCAATGCCGATCGTAGGCACCTCCAGCCGCTCCGTGATGTAGGCGGCGAGCCGCGCGGGGACGCTCTCCAGGACGATGGAGAAGCAGCCCGAGTCTTCGAGGGTTAGGGCATCCTCGAGGAGCGCCCGCGCGGCCTCCGCCGTCCGGCCCTGGACGCGCCAGCCCCCGAGCTGGTTCAGGCTCTGGGGAGTGAGACCGAGGTGGCCCTGGACGGGGATCCCCGCTTGGACGATGGCCTTGACCGCGGGGGCGACGGACCGTCCGCCTTCCAGCTTGACCGCGTTCATGCCCGCTTCCTGCAGGAACCGGCCCGCGTTGCGCACGGCTTCAGCGACGTCCGCCTGGTAGCTCATGAAGGGCATATCGCCGATGAGGAGCGGGGTTGTCGCCCCCCGGCTGACCGCGCGGGCGTGGTGGAGCATCTCGTTCATGGTCACGGAGAGGGTGTCGGGATGGCCCAGGACGACCATGGCGAGAGAGTCGCCGACGAGGATGGCGTCGACACCCGCCGCGTCGAGGGCGTGGGCCGTCGGGTAGTCGTAGGCGGTCAGCACCGCGATCGGTTCCCCGCGGCGACGTTTGTCTCGAAAGGCAGCGACTGTGACCTTCGGGCGTGGATCGGACGAGGCGTCACTCCCCGCGAGCCGCGTGCTCATAGCATCCCTCCGGGGAAGGCCATGCAGAGGGGCTCGTAGGACCGTCTGGTCAATCCGGGGGGGGCGTCCCGGTCCCCGCGGGGATCCGGGCGGCGAGTCCACAATCGCATGGTGCACTCCCACTCGCCGCCCCGAGAATGGGGTCGGCGGCACTAAACACGGTATCACGGCCCCATGGCGCCGGCCACTCGGTTCAAACGGCCCGCCCTTCAGACCCTTTCTGGCCGCGCCCTGTATGATTCTGCGGGACGAAGCCACCCCGCGCGGGAGGCGTAGCTGAACGTGAACCGGAGGAGGGCGAGTCGGGTCGGCGGGCGACCCCGGGCGGAGATTCAAGGGACGGCCAAAGGCGCAGGCGGGCGGCCGCGGCCGAGCCGGAGGGACCGATGGGGCAGATGGATCGGAGGGATTTCGGTCGGGTACTCGCTGCGGGTGTGGCCGGCGCTCTCGCTGCGCCCTCTGCGGAGGCGGTGGCACCTGTCGGGCCGGGGGGCGGGCTGACGGAGGTGGCGGGCATCAAGGTGGGCCACTTCACAGACAGCCGTCGGCCCACCGGGTGCACGGTAGTCCTGACGGAGGAGGGAGCGGTCTGCGGCGTGGACGTCCGAGGGGGGGCGCCGGGCACCCGCGAGACGGACCTTTTGGCTCCCGTGAGCATGGTGCCCACGGTCCATGCCCTCGTGCTCTCCGGAGGGAGCGCCTTCGGGCTCGATAGCGCCACCGGGGTCATGCGCTATCTCGAGGAACGGCGAATTGGGTTTGAGGTGGGAGTGGGGCGAGTGCCGATCGTGCCCGCCGCGATCCTGTTCGACCTCGGACTCGGTGACTGGACGGTGCGGCCGGACGCGGCCGCGGGCCAAGCCGCAGCGCGAGCGGCGAGCGCGGGTCCAGTGGCGGAGGGGAACGTGGGGGCGGGGGCGGGGGCCACGGTGGGAAAGTTGTTCGGGCCCGAGCGGGCCATGAAGAGCGGCCTTGGAACCGCCGCGGTCAAGCTTCCGGGGGGAGTCGTGGTGGCCGCGTTGGTGGCGGTGAACGCCTGGGGCGACGTGAGCGATCCCTGGACTGGAGCGCTGGTGGCGGGGGCACGTGACGCCGACGGCCGGCGCTTGCACGGCACCATCCGGGCGCTGCTCGAAGGTTACGGACCGGGCCGGGGCGCGACGGAAGGCCAAAACACGACGATCGGTGTCGTGGCGACCAACGTCTCCTTGACGAAAGCGCAGGCCACAAAAGTCGCGCAGATGGCCCACGACGGCCTGGCTCGCACCGTGCAGCCTGCGCACACGCCCTGGGACGGGGACACCCTCTTCGCAGTCTCGACGGGGGCGATCCGCATGGCGACGCCGGACCTGGTGGTGGGCATCGTCGCGGCCGAGGCCGTCGCCCGCGCGGTTCTGCGCGCGGTCCAACTGGCCAAGGGACTCCCCGGCCTGCCCGCGGCCGCCGATCTCGCTCCCTCGCGAGGGTCGGGATAGGAGCGGTGGAAAAGCTGTTGAGGGTCTGTGAACGCCCTGTGGGTCTTCTGGTCAAGCCTGCGGAAAACGCGTGGATATCTCGGAAAAGGACGGGCGCGCGAGGGCTGACCCTTGAAGGCATCGGGACCCGGGGGGGGCGGTGCAAATGCTGTGGAAGGCCTGTGCGTTCTTTGTGGGAGGGTTGTGCAAGAACTGTGGAGAATGGGTAGGGGGAAGGCACCCTCGTGAGGGTCACGGCCGCGATCCTGCTCCTCGTGGCCAGCGCCACCTTGACCGCGGCCCTGGGCGCGCTCTTGGTGGGCTCGCTGACGGTGGGGGTCTCTTGCTTGAGCTTGGGCCTCGGCCTGCTCGCCCTGACCGCGGCCTACCGGGCGTGCGGATCCACGCTGAGCCGGACGCCGCTTCGGCCCTTCGACTACTTGGCCGGCGTCCTATTCCTCGTCGCCGCCCTGCGGCAGTTCGGCTGGATCTGCTTCCGGCGGGGCGACACAGCCTACACACTGCTTCCATTCAACTACGGTGACCTGCCGCTCCACTGGACCTACATCGAGTACTTCGCGAACGGGGCGCCCTTCTGGCCGGAGAACCCGATCTTCACGGGGCAGAGGCTCCGTTATCCCTTTGGCGTGGATCTCTTCACCGCCCTCTTCGTCACTCTCCGGGTCTCCTTGCCTGGTCTCCTCGAGGTCATGGGCCTCGTCGCGTCCGTGCTGGCGCTCGTCGCCCTTCTTCGCTGGGGGCGGGGCTTCGCGGTGGGGGCCTTCCTCTTCTCAGGCGGTCTGGCCGCCCTCGGTGCGGGGCCCGGCCCCGAAGCGGGCGGCCCCGCCGAGCTGGCCTGGAAGAACCTGTTCCTGGCCCTTTTCGTCCCCCAGCGCGGGTTCCTCTTCGCGCTCCCGGCGGGCCTGATCCTTCTCTGGAGCTGGCGCGAGCGCCTTCTTCGGGGCAGCCGCGGGCTGCCCGCCTGGGTAGAGGGGGCGGTCTGGGGCGCGCTGCCGCTCTTCCACCTCCACACCTTCATCTTCATTTCCGTGATTTTCGGCCTCTGGAGCCTGGGGGGCGGGAGGGGCCAGCCGTGGCGGGGGCCATTGCTCTGGGCACTCGTCCCCGCGAGCTGGAGCGTTTGGGAGGTGACGGATCACTTTGCCGCCGCGTCCCTGGTGGGCTGGACGCCGGGCTGGATGATGGGGGCCCAGAACCCGCTCGTCTTCCTGGCCGTGAACTTCGTCTTCTTTCTGCCCCTCGTCCTCTGGGCGGCGGCGCGGGCGATTCGGCGCGGAGACCGCGGCCATCTCCTGCTGCTGGGGCCGGGCCTTTTGCTCTTCGCGGCTCTGTTCTTCGTGAGGGTCGCCCCCTGGGCGTGGGACAACACCAAGATGATGGTGTGGTGTTATCTGCTCGTGCTTCCCGCGGTGGGGGAGTTGGTGATCGACGCCCTGGCGCCTGGGCCGCGGAGCCTGATGCTCCTCGCCGTGTTCCTGCCCGGCATCGCTTCCGTGGTCGAGGCGTCGGTCGGCTCGGGGCCGCCCCTCGAAATCTTCAGGGTGAGCGAGCGGGAGGCGGTCTGCTCCGCCCTCTCGCCGCTCCCCATCCGGGACCGGGTCGCCACCGCCCCGACCTTCAATCATCCCGTGGCCCTCTGCGGCCATCCCTTGGTGGCCGGCTACGCCGGTCACCTCTGGAGCCACGGGATCGCCGCCGAGCCTGTGACCGCTCGCCTCGGAGACCTGATGATGGGGAGGCCGGGCTGGGAGGAGGCGGCGCGGGCGGTGGGCGCCCGCTACCTGTTCTGGGGCGCACGAGAGGAGAGGGAGTTCCCGACGAGCGACCGGCCGTGGGAGACCGCCCGCCGCCCTCTCGCCCGGGGCTCGTGGGGGATGCTCTACGATCTAGGGGAGTAGGTGCCGTCGCCCTCGAAGATCCGCCGGATCTCGAGCGGATCCGGCGTGAGGCCGAGGGCGACCATGAGCTTGATGCGGGCCTTGGGCCCGGGGAGATCCCCGCCCAGGATGACCCCCATCTCCCGGAGCATCCGCCCACCCCCCTCGTAACCGTAGGCGGGGGAAACCCGGCCCTCCGCGCAGCGGGAGGCCAAGATGATGGGCAGGCGGGAGGCCAGGGCAGAGCGCAGGCCGGGCAGCGCGGAGGGGGGGACGTTGCCGCAGCCGGTGGCTTCCACGACCAGGCCTCTCGCTCCCCGCGCCACCGAGGCCCGGATCAGGGCGTCGTCAACGCCGGTGGCCATGATGTGCAGATCGACTTCCGCGACCAGACGCTTGGCCCTCAGGCAGGGAGGGTGAAAGGGAGGCCGCCGATAAACGATCTGCCCGCGATCCAGGACCGCGAGCGGGCCAAGGGGGCTGCGAAAGGCGGCCAGGCTCTGGGTGTGCCACTTGTAGGCCTCGGCCGCGGCGAGCACCTCCTCGCCCACCGCCACCAGAACCCCCCGGTCCCGCGACGCAGGGTGGACGGCGGTCCGCACCGCGGTCATGAGGTTGGCGGGGCCGTCCCAGCTCGGCTCGGAGAGGGTGCGCATCGCGCCGCAGAAGACGACGGGCTTGGGGCTGTCGAGGGTGAGGTCCAGGAGGAAGGCGGTCTCCTCGAGGGTGTCGGTCCCGTGGGTGACCACGAGCCCATCCACGCTCGGATCTTCCAGCACCGAGGCCACCCGTGCCTTGAGCCGCCACATCCAGTGCGGCGTCACGTGGGGGCCGGGAAGACGGGCGTAGTCCTCCAATACGAGTCGGGCCTCGCGGCGGAGGCCGTGCACGCGGGAGACGATCTCCTCCCCGGAGAGGGAGGGCACCGCCGCTCCCGTGCCGGGGTCCACACGCATGGAAATCGTCCCCCCCGTGAAGATCACGTGCACCGTGCGTCGTGCGCTCACGCACGCCCCCGTAGGACGAGGGCGAGGGCTGCGAACACGAGCGCGCCCCCCGCCAGGGTCCACCGCCCGGGAACCTCCCCGAAGACGATGTAGGCGAGTAGGGAAGCGGCCACCGGCTCCCCTAGAAGGAACAGGCCCACCGTGGGGGCGGGGAGGCGGCGCAGCGACTGGTTCACCAAGCCGTGGCCGGCCAGGGTGGGCACGAGGGCGAGGGCGAGGAAGAGACCGAAGGTCCGTGGGCTGTACCCGGTCAGGGGCACTCCAAAGGGGAGGCAAAGGAGGGCGAGGCTGAAGGCAGCCGTGGACCAGACGCCGAAGACGTAGGCATTCAAAGGGAGGGCCGCGCGCAAGCCCCGGCCGATAACGTGATAGAGGGCGAGGGTGCCTGCCCCGACCACGGCCAGGAGGTTGCCGCCCAGGGAGCCGGGAGTACCTGCCCAATCCCCGGCCGCGATGAGCGCGGCGCCCCCCAGGGCCAGACCGATGGCACCCAGCACGAGCCGGGAGACGCTCTCCCCCAAGAAGACACGCGAGAGGCCGACGGCGAAGAGGGGGGCGGTGTTGACGAGCAGAACCGAGGACGCGATCGAGGTGTAGGACAAGCTGGCCACCCAGGTCGCGAAGTGGAGGGCCAAGGCGGCGCCCGCGGCCAAGAGAACGGCTCGCTGTCGGGGAAGGAGCGTGGCCCAGGCCCGACGGGCCGGTGCGAAGGCGAAGGGGGCGAGGCAGAGCGCGGCCAGGAAGATTCGGTAGAAGGAGACGGCCAAGGGCGGGGCCTGCGCCAGCCGGACGAGAATCGAGCCGAAGGACACAAGGAGGACGGCGAGGGCCAGCGGGAGGTAGGGCGAGACGGTCATCCGGCCTTCGTGCGGACCGCGTCGGCGGCGCGGGCCAGGGCCTCGTCCAGAAGGGCCGGCCGCTCGCCGCCGCCCTGGGCCAGGTCACCCCGGCCCCCTCCGCGGCCGCCCAGGGTCTCCACCGCCGCCTTGAGGAGGGCGGGGATGTCGTGGGGTAGGCCCGGGGATTGCGCGAACACCAGATGGGCTTTGTCCCCCCGGCTGCCCAAGAGAGCCACACAGGGGGAGAGAGCCACGAGTTGCGTGGCCAGGGTTCGCAAGTCCTCCGGGGGCCAGCGTTCGTAGACCGAGACCACCACCGCGGGCGGGGCCGCGGTGGCGAGCAGGCGCCGGGCCTCGCCCTCGAGGGCCCGCTCTTGGAGCACACGGCACTGCCGAGTGGACTCGGCGAGGGCAGCCAGGGCCCGCTGCGCCGCTTCCGGAAGTCCCGGGAGCGGCGCGCAGAGGAGGGCGCCCAGGCGGTCGAGCACCGCCGTCCGCTCGCCAAAGGTCGCCAGCGCCCGGTGCCCGCAGACGAAGCGGACGCGGCTCCCGCCCTTGTAGCGCTCCCGGCCGAGCACCAGAACCACTCCCACCTCCGCGGTGGAGCGCGGGTGGGTCCCTCCGCAGGGCTGGAGGTCGAAGCCCTGGGCCTCCACCAGGCGAATCGCCTCTCCCGCCTCCGGCGGGGGCTCCACGCCCAGGGCTCGGGCTTCGGCCCGGCTAACCACCTTGACCTCCACCGGCCTCGCCTCCCATACCACCCCGTTGGTCCGGACCTCGGCGAGGCGGACCTGCTCCTCACTCACCTCGCGGTCGAGGTCGATGGAGGAGGCCTCCGCTCCGAGGTGGAAGCTCACCGTGTGGGCAGAGAAAAGGTCGGAGAACGCGCGCGACAGGAGATGCTGCCCGTGATGCTGCTGCCGGTGGTCCCGCCGCCGCTCCCCGTCCACCTGCCCCCGCACCCGTGATTCCTTCAGGGGGGCGGCCAGCACGTGCAGGACCTCGTGAGCCTCCTCGATGACGGCCAGGACGGGCACGCCGGAGAGAGTGCCGGTGTCGAAGGGTTGGCCGCCGCTCTCCGGGTAGAACGCGGTCCGGTCGAGGGTCACGGCCAAGCGCCCCTCGTGTTGCCGGCGGCCCGTAACCGTGGCCTCGAAGTCGAGCAGGTAGGGATCGTGGTGGTAGAGGCGCTCGGTCCGGGGGAGGGCCGGCGACGTCACCAGAGGGGCGCCAGGTTCTCGACGTACTTGAAGGCCGTTCCCGTGTTGAAGACCACCACCGTGTCGTCGGGCGTGATGTGGCCCGACGCCTTGAGCCGGCGCAAGGCGCTCACGCAAGCCCCGCCCTCGGGGCCGGCGAAGATGCCCTCCTGGGCGGAGGCGTCGCGCACCCCCTGCACGATCTCGGCCTCGGAGACGGCCACCCCCGCGCCCCGGCTCTCGCGCAGGGCCTTCAAGATCAGGAAGTCGCCGAGGGCCTTGGGGACGCGCAGGCCATGGGCAAGAGTGTTCGCCCCCTCCCAAAGCGGGGCCTCGTCCCGTCCCTCGGAGAACGCCTTCACGATAGGGGCGCAGCCCTCAGCCTGGACGGCGTACATCCTCGGGCGCGAGGCGCCCACGAAGCCCATGGTCTCCAGCTCCTGGAAGGCCTTCCACATGCCGATGAGGCCGGTCCCTCCCCCGGTGGGGTACAGGACGGCATCCGGCAGCTTCCAGCCCATCTGCTCGGCCAGCTCGTAGCCCATGGTCTTCTTGCCCTCCAGCCGGTAGGGCTCCTTGAGGGTGGCGCATTCGTACCAGCCATGCTCCTGGGCGAGCTGGGCACAGAGGCGGCCGGCGTCGGTGATGAGCCCGGGCACGGTCTGTACGTGGGCACCGTAGGCCTCGGCCTCCATGATGAAGACGCGCGCCACGTCCTGGGGGATGAAGATGTGGGCCTTGAGCCCTCCCCGGGCGGCGTAGGCGGCCAGCGCGCTGCCCGCGTTGCCGGCGGAGGGCAGGCAGACATCGGTCGCGCCCAGAGCCCTGGCCATCGACACCGCCACCGACAGGCCGCGGGCCTTGAAGGAGCCCGTCGGGTTACCGCCCTCGTCCTTGATGAAGAGGTGGGGGAGGCCGAGGAGGGTGCCAAGGCGCGGAGCGGGGAGGAGGGGCGTGAAGCCCTCGCCCAGGGTGATCAGGTGTTCCGGGCTCTCGAGGGGAAGCACCTCGCGGTAGCGCCAGAGGTTGGGGGCGCGCAAGGAGAGGTGGCCCGGCCGCATGTCCTTGGCCGCGCTCTCCAGGTCGTAGCGGGCGAAGAGCGGAGCGCCGCACTGGCAGAGGTTCCAGCGCTGTCCAGGCGGAAAACGTCGGTCGCACTTCGTGCATTCGAGGTGGACGATCGGCACGCGCCGATTATACGACCCTCGGCCGCGGTCGAGAGAGCAGGGTGGCGAGGGACCCTCCTTGGCGGACCCCTTCTTGGCTCTGGGGAGCGCCTACTACCGCTCAGGCGCGCTCGGGGACGCCGAGCGCGAGTATCTGGCGGGTATCAAGGTGAAACCCGGCTTCGGCGAAGCCCACAACAACCTGGCCGTCGTTTAAATGCTCACCGGCCGCTTCGACGAGGCAGAGGGGGAGATCAGGCTGGCCGAGAAGGCTGGCTTCAAGGTCAGCCCGAAGTTCAAGGACGATCTGGCGCGGCGCTCGAAGGGGCAATAGCCGGCGGGGGCTTTTCTGCCCGGGGAGAGCAGGGCACGGCGGCGTGCCTTTCAGACCTCGAGGATCTCGGCTTCCTTTTTCTTGAGGGCGGCGTTGATCTCCTCGATGTGCTGGTCGGTGAGCTTTTGCACCTCGGCCACCGCGTGCTTCTCGTCGTCCTCGCTGACCTGGTGGTCCTTGAGGAGCTTCTTGAGGTGGTCGTTGACGTCGCGCCGCACGTTGCGGATGGCCACCCGCCCATCCTCCGCGCTTTTGTGGGCGTGCTTGACCAGGGTCTTCCTCCGTTCCTCGGTGAGGGAGGGGATGGGGATGCGGATGATCTTGCCGTCGTTCTGGGGGTTCAGGTCCAAGTCTGAGGTGCGGATGGCTTTCTCGATAGCGGGGAGCAGGGAGGGATCCCAGGGCTGGAGGGTGATGAGGGTGGGGTCGGGGGTGCCTAGGTTTCCCACCTGGTTGAGGGGGGTCGGGTTGCCGTAGTAGTCGACCCGAATCCCGTCCAGCATGGACAGAGAGGCCCGTCCCGTCCGCATGGTCGCCAACTCGCGGAGCACGGTCTCCACGGAGGTATGCATCCGCTGCTTCGCGTCCGCGATCAGAGGTTTGATGGCCATGGGCTACTCCTTGACGAGGGTCCCGATTTTCTCGCCGAGCACGATCCGGCGCAGGTTCCCCTTGCGCTTGAGATCGTAAACGATGATCGGGAGGCGGTTGTCCATGCAGAGAGAGATGGCGGTGGTGTCCATCACCTTCAGGCCCTTCTGCAGCACCTCGAAGTAGGTCAGGCGGTCGAACTTCTTCGCCTTCGGGTTCTTCATGGGATCCGCGTCATAGATGCCGTCCACTTTCGTCCCTTTGAGGATGATGTCGGCCTTGACCTCCATGGCCCGGAGGGCGGCGGCGGTGTCGGTAGAGAAGTAGGGGTTGCCGGTACCGGCCGCGAATATGGCCACCCTCTTCTTCTCCATGTGGCGGATGGCGCGGCGCCGGATGAAGGGCTCCGCCACCTCTTGCATCTCGATGGCGGAGAGCACGCGGGTGAAGACGCCCACCCGCTCGAGAGCGTCCTGGAGGGAGAGGGCATTGATCACGGTGGCGAGCATGCCCATGTGGTCGGCGGAAATGCGGTCCATCCCGGAGGCGCTGTCGGAGACCCCGCGGAAGATGTTGCCCCCTCCCACCACGGCCGCGATTTCCAGACCCAGGTCGTGGATCTCCTTGATCTCCCCCGCCAGGTAGTCGGTGAAGGCCCGGTCTATGCCGAAGGCTTTGTCATCCCCCAGCAGAGCCTCGCCGGAGAGCTTGAGCAGGATCCGGTGGTAGGCGAGGGCCTTCTTGGCGCCGGGCATGGTGCTCCTGCCGTCCGCCCTAATCCTACCGCGGAGCCGGCGCTGACCGAAGACCCTCCGGGTCCGGATCCGGGCGGGCGGATGTTACTCCCTGGCCCGGATCATCCCCGCTAGCGGGGTCCTCGCCCAGCCGGAAGCGGGAGAAGCGGCGGACGACAATGTTTTCCTTCAGAAGGGCGATCTTCTCCTGCACCAGGTCGCCCACCGTAATCTTGCCGTCCTTCACGAAGGGCTGCTCGAGGAGGCAGAAGGCGGCGTAGAAGTCCTTCAGCTTGCCCTCCGCCATCCGCTCCTGGACGGACGCCGGCTTGCCCTGGGCGGCGGCCTGGGCCCGGTAGATCTCCTTCTCCTTCTCGAGGACCGCGGCCGGGACGTTCTCCTTCGCGAGATAGAGCGGAGCAGCGGCCGCGATGTGCATGGCGGCGTCCTTCACCAGAGCCTGAAACTCCGCGGTCTTGGCCACGAAGTCGGTCTCGCAGTTGATCTCCAGCAGCACCCCGATCCTACCCCCGGGATGGATGTAGGACCCGACCAGTCCTTCGCACGCCGCGCGGCCGGCCTTCTTGGCCGCCGCGGCCAGGCCCTTCTTGCGGAGAATCTCGCGGGCGCTCTGGGCGTCGCCCTTGGCCTCGACGAGCGCCGACTTGCACTCCATCATGCCCGCGCCCGTCTCCTCGCGGAGCCTGCGCACCATATCCGCCGAAATGCTCATGGATAATTCCTCATTGAAGGCGATGAGCCGTCACGAATGTCGGGACGACGGTCCCGCGACCGTCCCCGGCCGAGCTCGACCCCGCCCTCAGGCGGGGGTGGTGGGGGCGACGACCGGGGGCCGGGGCTTGGGCCGTCGCACCTCGGCCGCTTCGCCGCCCGTTGTCGCCGGGTCCGGCGTCCGCGCCTCGCGGAGACCGCGGCCGGCAAGCACCGCGTCCGCCATTCGGCTGGCGAAGAGGCGTATGGCGCGCAAAGCGTCGTCGTTACCCGGTATCACCACGTCCACCTCGTCGGGGTCGCAGTTCGTGTCCACTACGCCCACCACCGGGATCCTCAGCTTGCGGGCTTCGGCCACCGCGATCGCCTCCTTGCGGGTGTCGATCACGAAGACGGCATCCGGCACCGACTTCATGGTCTTGATGCCCTGGAGGTTTCGCTCGAGCTTGCCCCGCTCTTTCTCGAGGTGGGCGATCTCCTTCTTGGTCAGCCGCTCGTGGCGCCCGTCCGTCGACATGAGCTCGAGCTCCTTCAGCCGGTCCAGGCTCTTGCGCACGGTGACGAAGTTGGTCAGGAGCCCGCCCAGCCAGCGCTCATTCACATACGGCATCCCGCACCGCTTGGCCTCCTCGGCGATGGCCTCCTGCGCCTGGCGTTTGGTGCCGACGAAGAGGAGGGTCTTGCCTTGGGCGGCCAGATCCTGCACGTACTGCAGGGCGTCCTGGAGCAGGCGGTGGGTCTTCTGGAGGTCGACAATATAGATGCCGTTGCGCTCCCCGAAGATGTAATCCTTCATCTTCGGGTTCCAGCGGCGGGTCTGGTGGCCGAAGTGGACCCCCGCCTCCAGAAGCTCCTTCATGGTCACGGTCGTAGACAAAACTGCCTCCTTAACGCGTCAGCCCCGGGCCGCGGCGGTCCGAGGGCTTTCCGGCCCCGCAGGGCTCGAAATCAACGCTTGCTGAACTGGAACCGACGGCGGGCCCCCTTCTGCCCGTACTTCTTGCGCTCCTTGATGCGGGCGTCCCTGGTAAGGAAGCCGGCCTTCTTGAGCTTGCCCCGGAGTTCCAGGTTGAATACGCAGAGGGCGCGGGAGATGCCGTGCCGTAGGGCCCCGGCCTGGGAGGACACTCCCCCCCCATGGATGACGGCCAGGACGTCGAACTTGTCGGTCGTCTCCGTCAGCGCGAACGGCTGCCGGACGAGCATCTTCAGGGCCTCGTGGCCGCCGAAGAACTCCTCCATGTTGCGCTCGTTCAGCTTCATCTCCCCCGTGCCTGGGCGGAGGTGGACACGAGCGATCGAGGTCTTGCGCTTGCCGGTGCCGTAATACTCTAGGGCGGTCGTGCTCAATGCTCCCCTCTCCTCACTTGACGGGCATCGCCAGGGGCTTCTGGGCTTGGTGGGGGTGGTGGTCGCCCGCGTAGACCTTCAGCTTCTGGAACATGGCCCGTCCCAGCTTGGTCTTGGGGAGCATCCCCCGGATCGCCTCTTCGACCACGCGCGCGGGGTTTTTCCTTCTCAAGTCGCCCGCCGCCACTGATTTCAGGCCCCCCACGTATCCCGTGTGGTGCCGGTAGAGCTTGTCCGTTGCCTTTCTTCCCGTGAGGTGAACCAGAGCGGCGTTGATTACGATCACGTGATCACCTGTGTCCAGGAAGGGCGTGTAGATCGGCTTCCGCTTGCCGGTGAGCGCGGACGCGGCGATCGCGGCCAGCTTGCCGAGGACCTTGCCCTTGGCGTCGATCACGAACCACTTCCGCTCCAGGGGGTCGGCCTTCGGTATGTAAGTCGGCATCCGGTATCCCTCGTGCGCGTCTCCCGCGCGCGCTGCAAACCTTTAACTTATAAAGCATCACGGCCGCTCTGTCAAGGGTATCCCCTGGATTTGCGGCACCTTCCGGGCTCCTTGTGAGGGGAGCGCCCCCCCGCCTCAGCGTAGACGGGCGTGGTCCAAGGCCGGAAGCTCGCGGCGGATCCGGTCCTGGCGCGGGAAGTCGAGCTCGGCCAGAGCCACGCCTTCCCCCTCGGGCGCCTGGGCCAGGACCGCGCCCCAAGGGTCGACGATCATGGCCTGTCCGTGAGAGGCCCGACCCGGCCCGTGGGTGCCGACTTGGGCCGGGGCCAGCACGTAGGCGAGGTTCTCGATCGCCCGGGCGCGCAGCAGCACTTCCCAGTGGGCCTTGCCCGTTCGCTCCGTGAAGGCGGAGGGGACGGCCAGGACGCGGGCCCCCCGGCGGGTCAGCTCGCGGTAGAGCTCGGGGAAGCGCAGGTCGTAGCAGATCGAGAGGCCCATCGGTCCGAAGGGCGCCTCGGCGAGGACCACTTCGTCGCCGGGCACGACGGAACGCGACTCCTTGAGGTGCTCCATCCCCGGCAAGTCGATGTCGAAAAGGTGTATCTTGCGGTAGACGGCCAGGGTGCGGCCGTCCGGACCCAGGAGAAGGGATGTGTTGCGGACGCGCGAGTCGCCGGACACCTTCTCCGGGATGCTCCCGAGCAGGAGGGTGATTCTCAGGCGGCGGGCTAGGTTGGACATGCGGCCCACCCAAGGCCCGTCGAGCGCCTGGGCTTCCGGCACCGGCTGGCCCTCCGCGCGCAGGTAAGCGAAGTTCTCGGGCAGGCCAACGAGGGCGGCGCCGCGGGAAGCGGCCTCCTCGACCAGCCCTTCCGCCGCAGCCAGGTTCCGCTCCGCGTCCGCGGTGGACGTCATTTGCACGGCGGCGGCGAGGATACGACCGTTCCCGCTGGTTGGCGTCATCGCGCCCTCCTTGGGCTCCGGCCCGCGGCCCGCGGAGGCCCCTCGCTCGCGGCCCAGGCCTGACGGCTCTCCCAACGGCAGAGGCCAAAGAGCGGGCAAGCCCCGCAGGCCGGCCGCCGAGCATCGCACACCTTGCGGCCGTGGAAGATGATGAGGTCGGTGGTGCGGGTCCAGCGTTCGCGGGGGATCAGCTTCATGAGCTGGGCCTCGACCGCCACCGGGTCGTCGTCGGCCACGAGGCCTAAGCGATTCGCCACCCGGAGCACGTGGGTGTCCACCGCGATCCCCTCGTTGACGCCGAAGGCATGTCCGAGGACGACGTTGGCGGTCTTGCGGCCGATGCCGGGCAACTGGACGAGCGCGTCCATGCTCGGGGGAACCGCACCGCCGTGACGCGCCACGAGTCCCTGGGCAAAGCCGACCAGGCTGCGCGCCTTGGCGCGGAAGAAGCCGGTCGAGCGGATGATGTCTTCGAGCTCCGCGGAAGGGGCAGCGGCGAGGGCGGCGGGGGTGGGGAAGCGAGCGAACAGGCGGGGGGTGACCATGTTCACGCGCTCGTCGGTGCACTGGGCGGAAAGGATGGTGGCCACCGCGAGCTGGAAGGGGTTGGCGTAGGACAGGGCGCAGGTGGCCTCCGGGTGGGCCTTCTCCAGGATGTCGAGGATCCGCGTCGCGAAGCCCGTGGTCGGGCGTGGCTTGCGCGGCCGGGGTCTGACCGAGCCGAGGCGGCGCGACACGCCCCTGCGCGCGGTCCGGCTCTTCCCGGGGGCCCTCATCCGCAAGATTCTAGCCCGGCTCAGCGGCGGGCGGCCTCGAAGGCCTCGGGGAAGAGGAGAGACTGGGAGTCCGGGCGCTCGAGGCGGCCAAGGCGGACCCGGAGCCCACGCACGCTTGGGCCCGGCTCGAGGAGGGGACCGGCCAAGGCTCGGACCACAGAGCGGAGGGTCTCCTCATCGGAGACCCCCGGGCTGAAACTGTCGCTCCGGCGCACGGCATCCGCGGACCGCTGCACCTCGACCGTCACCTGGCGAGTGCGGAGATTGAAGCCGCGGAGCCGCCGGCAGGCGCGGCTCGCCAGGCCCTCCACCACCGCCTCCAGCGCCGTCCGGTCCGATCGCCGGTCCCGGATGGTCACCTCTTCCAGGATCCAGGCGGGGGGGGCGGTGACGGGGATCGGCTCCTCGTGCTCGCCGCGGGCGGCCGCCCGGAGACGGGGGGCGGCGGCGGCCCCCACGACGGCGGCGAGCGCGGATTCCTCGGCCTGCCCCACATGCCCGAGGGTCGTGAGACCCGCCCGCCGCAGGGCCGCCTCCAGGTGCGGGGGGAGGGCGGCCAGGAACGACAGGGGCTGACCGCTCAGGAAGGACGCTTCGTAGCCCGGCAGGACGAGCAGAAATCCACGCGGCCGGGCCCAAGAGGAGGCAGCCCGGGCGCCCAGGCGGGACGAGGCCATCCCCAGCGAGGCGTCGAGCCCGAGCCGGCGTTGGATTTCGTCCTTGATCTTCTCCGCGGCCGGGACCGGGTTGGGGCCGGACGGATCCTCGGGCGTGAGGTCCACGTAGGCCTCGTCGGCCGAAGGCCGCAGCACGCGGCGGCTGGCCGCGAGCAGGATCGCGGTCACATCGTCGCTGAAGCGGCTGTAGGTGTCGAGATCGCCGCGGCGAAAGACGCCTTGGGGGCAGAGGCGACCAGCCTTGGCCAGGGATTGCCCGGGGCGCACGCCGGCCAGGCGGGCCTCTGGACTGGCCGCGGCCACGAGGGCAGACGAAGCGTCGTCCCCCCCGACGATGACCGGGCGTCCGCGCAGGCCCGGATCCAAGCTCCGCTCGACGGAGACGAAGAAAGGATCAAGGTCAACGTGCAGGATCCGCCGCCGACGTTCGCTCACGTGACAAGCATAGGACGGGACCCAGCCGTAGCGGGTCCGCCGCCGGCGGTCAGTGCAGGGGGCCTTTGGGGGGGGCGAAGGAGTCTTGGTAGAGGCGGAAGTTCTCCTGGAGGGCGGCGATGAGGCCGGGGATCATCTGCACGGGTACGACCATGCGGGCCCGGACGGGCGCTTTCACGATGTGGGTCGTCTGGGCTTGCTGGACCTCGCGCTCGCTGATGGGCAGCATCTCGCAGAAGGTCAGGGTGAAGTCGAAGGGCGAGTTCTGGATCGAGCAGAAGTTGCTATAGACGCGGGGGACGTTCGAGGTCTCGTCGGGCACGACCGTGAAATTGACGGATTTCTTCTCGTTCTCCATGGGGTGGGCGGGCCTCCGGCGGCCAGTTTACTGCGTCTAGTACTTGCGGAGCACGCCGATGACGACCCCCTGGACCCGGAGGTCGCCCTCGTCCACGAGAATTGGCCTCATCCGGGCGTTGGCGGGCTGAAGCCGCACACGCCCATCTGCTTCGCGATAGAGCTTCTTCAGGGTAACGTTCTCGCCCTCCAGGAGGGCGATCACCATCTCTCCGTCGCGAGCGACCTTCCGGTTCTCGACGATGACGTAGTCGCCGTCCCGGATCTGCTCGTCGATCATCGAGTCTCCCTTGACCTGGAGGACGTAGGTCTCCCCCCGTCCCAGCATGTCCTCGGGTACGTAGATGGTCTCGGTGGACTCAATGGCCTCTATGGGGGTCCCGGCCGCGACCCTTCCCAGCAGGGGCAGTTCCACGGCGCGGACCACGACCTCGGTGGGGACCAGCTCGAGGGCCCGGCTTCGGTTCCAGGCCCGCTTGATGAGGCCCTTCCCCTGCAGGTTGGTGAGGTGCTTGTGGACGGTGGCCAGGGAACTGAGCCCGAAGTGATCACCGATCTCTTCGATGGTGGGAGCGTAGCCTTTGCGGTCGATGTGCCGGGTGAGAAAGTCCAGGATCTCTTTCTGGCGCCGGGTCAGATGCACGACCGACAGCTTAGGCGAAACTTAGGCGAAAGTCAAGCCGGGGTCGCGATCGGTCAGGGCTTCGCGCGCCCAGATCGATGGCTCGGCAGGGGCGAGGCGGGCGGGCCCGCGCGCGCGACCGGACCGCGATCCGAGAACGTGTGGCGGACGCTGGGGGGGATCGAGGACGGGACCGACTGCCCCCGGAAGGCGTGGCGGCGGACGGAGAAGCGGGGCAACGCTACAAAGCCGCCATAGGGCAGGTAGGGGACTCCCGCCGCACCGTAACCCAGGCCCATGCCGCCGTAGCCGGCTTCGGCCTGCTGGGCCTCGGCTTCCGCGGCGCGCGCTCGGGCCTCGGCCTCACGCGCCCGGGCCTCGGCCTCGCGTGCCCTGGCCTCGCCCTCCACCCGAGCCCCGTACGCGGCATCCGCCTCCGCCTCCTCGCGCAAAAGCGCGGCATGCTCCGCCAGCGTCACCCAGCGCCCGTCGAAGGGAACCAGGCCGCGGGCGCGATACCCTTCTTCGGCGCTGGCCCAGTGATCGCCCACGAGGACCCGGCCCAGGGCTTCATTGGCCTCGCCGTTGGCGGGGTCGATCGAGAGAGCGTGCGTGAAAGCCTCGCGCGACTGGGTGAGCAGGTCCTGCTGACGGGCCCACCGTCCCAGGGCCAGCCAGCCCGCGAGGTCAGTGCGGGAGAGTCCCGAGGCACGCTCGCGATAGAGGGCGAGGGGAGTGGGGCCTTCCTGGATGGCGAGTACGCGCGAAAGGGGCAGGGTGACAAGCCCGGGCCCCACCTCTACGACGACGGACGACGCCGTGCGCTCGACGATGACACCCGTCACCTTGCCGCCTCCCTTGAGCAAGACTTCGTCCGCACCCGCCAGGGTCGGGGTAAAGCAGAGAAGAACCAGGACGGCTCGGCGCATGGCACCCTCCTGCTCCACTATGAACCTCAGGCCCGGAGGGGTCAACGGGAAAAGCGATCCCTGGAGGGTAGAATGCCCAGCGCCCATGGTGCGCCGGACGACGTGGACGTCTGCGGCCGGATGGGCGACCTTGGCTGCCGTGGCGTGCCTGGCCCTAGGTGGGGCGGCGGCCCGCCCGAATGGGCTTCTCCTGGGCGTGCCGGGCGTCGCCGGCCTCCTCCTGATCATCCTCGGTTCGACTGCGGCGGCAACCTGGGGGGCTGCCTCCTCCGTGGGCATGGCCGGCCTGGGCCTGCTCTTGCCGCTGCTGCTCCTCCTGTCCGGCTTGCCTCTCCCGGGGGTGCGGGCGGTTTCCGGGCCTCCCCTTTTCGCCCTTGTGCTGGCGGTGGTGGCGGTCGTCCTAAGCCAGGCGGCCCCTCGGCTCTCCCGCGCGGTCTTCCTGCCCGTCGTCTTCTTGCTTTACGCCGGCATCGCCGCCCGCTCGCAACTCCAGGTTGGGCCCGAGGGTGATGAGCCGCAGTACCTCATGGTGGCGGACAGCCTTTGGCATGAGGGCAACCTTTCGCCAGAGAAGGGGTTTTCCGAGGGCCGGTACCTGGCCTTTCATGACGGCCCGCTCGCCCCTCACTACCGGGTCCGGGGCAAGGGCGGACAGATCTACTCGCTCCACGCGGTGGGCCTCTCCCTCCTCATCTTGCCGGTTTATGCGCTAGGAGGTTATCCGGCTGCCTCCTTTTTCATGGCCCTCCTTACGGCCCTCCTGGCCTGGCAGATTCGGGAGTTATTGCGGACCGGCACCGGATCCGACCCCTTGGCGGAGGGAATGGGGTGGGTTGTCGCGTTGAGCCCTCCGCTCATCCACTATGCAGGCCTGATCTTCACCGAGGTGCCCGCGGCGCTGATCCTCGCCACCGTGCTCCGGCAGGCCCAAGACGTGAAGGGTTGGAAGTTACAGACCGCCCTCGGCTTGGGCATGGGGTTGGCCTTCTTGCCCTGGCTGAACATCCGATACGCTCCTCTAGCCCTCATCCTGCTCGTTTACGGCCTTTGGAGCCGGCCAGGGCGGTCCCGGTCCCTGGCTTTAGCCCTTCCGAGTCTGGTTTCCGCGCTGGGAATCGCCGCGTATCATTCCGTCCTTTATGGATTTTTTGACCCTCGCCGGGTCTACGGTCGGCGGCCCGAGATATCGCTCACCAACGTTCCCGAGGGTTTGCCGGGTCTTTTGCTGGATCAGGAGTTTGGCCTGCTGGTGTACGCCCCCCTCTTTGTTCTGGCCCTTCCCGGGTTTTGGTCGCATTGGCGCAAAGATCGCAAGCAGTCAATCACGTCGATGGCCCTCCTGGCCGTGGTTTTCTTGACCGCCGCCTCGTGGCCGATGTGGCGAGGGGGCTTCAACCCCCCTGCCCGGTTCCTCGTGCCCGTTATCCCAATCCTGGCCCTGCTCAGCAGCCTGGCCGTCCAGCGGGGACTGGGAGCGGGGGGGGCCCTTCTCATCGGGTGGAGCCTTTGGGCCGGCGTTCTGGGGGCCTGGGAGCCCCGCCTGGTCCACCGCGATCGGGACGACACCGCGCCCCTCTTCAGGGCCTATTCCGGGGCTGAGGAGTGGACGCGGCTGCTTCCCGGCCATGTCCTTGCAGATCCTGACCGTTACCGCCTGAGCCTGGTCTGGGGCGCCGCGCTCGTGCTGGCCGTCAGCCGACGGCGATCGCCGGCGACCCCGACCCGAATGGCTGCGGCCTCGCTGGGCCTCATTGCGGCTGCCGGCATCGCCTCGTCCCTGTCGCACGCTCGGGTGGGCGGCCGGGATGCAGTGCGGTTGATTGGGCAGCGGGCGCTCGAAGTGCCGGGCTGGGCTTGGGCGGGCCCGGCCGCCCGTTGGGGTCCCTCGGATCTCGCCTGGGGGCCCCTTTACGAGCCTCATCGGCATCCCGAGGGCGCCGAACTGGGTAGCCGTTTGACGCTGCCCGCTGGGCGGTATCGGATCGTTCTTGAAGCGGAAAATCTAGCTCCGACGCAATCTTCCCCTGTCCTCGTCGCACGCCCGGACGCTCCTGGGGCGCCGGAGGGCCTCTGGCCCTTGGCCCCGGTGGGTCCCGGCTGGACCGGCGTCTTCGAGGTGCGGCAGGGCGGAGCCGTGACCCTTCTTGTCCGGGGGGGAGGGCCTTTCCTTCTGCACTCATTGAGCTTAGAGCCTCAACCCTCGAGAGTAGATCCGGTCTAATCCACCGAGGGGAGGAGGACACCGATGAAAAGGCACCTCTTGTTGGCGATGGGCGTGCTCGCCGCGGGCGGAGCGGCTTTGGCCGCCCTCCCGGATCCCGATCCCGCGGCGGCGGGCCCGGATATGGCGCGGATGCAACAGCAGGCGGGGCTCACGGATGCCCAGGTCACCCAGCTTAAGAAACTCTGGGGCGACCAGCGAAAACTGGCCATCCGACGGCGGGCTGACATGGCGATCGCCCGTATGGAGATGGAGGAGCTGCTCGATGTCCCCTCTATCGACGAGAAGGCCCTGAACGCCAAGGTGAAAGAGCTGAGCGACTTGCAGGCGGCGACCCTGCGCTCGCGGGTGGATGCCCAGCTGGCCCTCCGGAAGGTCGTCACCCCCGACCAGCACCAAAAACTCCGAAATCTGCTCCGCGAGCAGCGGTGGCGCGGACGGGAAGGTCCTCCGCAGCGGGGCGAGCGCCGGCCCGGGCCGGGTGGGGCGGGCGGGGGAGACCGTGAGAGGGATGACGAGGGGGCGGACACGCCGGGGGCGCCTCGTTGACAGCCTGCTAAGCTCGGTGCGACAGTGGGTTCCACCGTGACCGCAGAGACGCTCGTTTCACCCTTCGCCCTGGCCGTGGCCGGGGAGAGGCCGCCCGCCTTGGGGTCGCGCCTCCACGTGGAGGACCGCGAGGCCGTCGAGGCCTGCCAGGGCGGGGAGCGCGAGGCCTTCGACCGGCTCGTGGAAAGGTATCAGCGGGACGTCTATCGGCTCTGCTACCGCTACGTGAACAACCACGAGGACGCCAACGACATGGCCCAGGAGGTGTTCATCAAGGCATACCGGGCCTTGGGCCGTTTCCGGGGCGACAGCTCGTTCTCGACCTGGCTCTACCGGATCGCGGTCAACACCTGTCTCAACTTTCGCGCCTCCCGCCGCCCTCCGGGGGAGGAGCTTCCCGAGGGCCTTCCGGACACCTCGGCGGCCGTGGGGGAGCAGCTGGAGAGGGAGGAACAAGCGCGGCGGGTTCGCGAGGCCGTCCGCCGTTTGCCCGAGAAGCAGCGCGCCACCTTGATCCTGAAGATCTACAACGACCTCACGCATCAAGAGGTGGCCGTCATTCTTGGCTCGACGGTGGGGACGGTGAAGGCAAACCTCTTCCATGCCCTTGGAAACCTCCGGCGCATCCTGGCCGTGGCGGGCGGGGAGTGAAGTCGATGGCAAAGCACCTGTCGGAAGAGAGACTGCTGGATGTCGTGGAAGGCGCCGCGGATGGGGACGCGCGCGCGCACGTGACCGTCTGCTCCGCCTGTCGGCGCCGCGTGGACGAAGCTGCGCTCGGCCTCGCTCTCGCCCACGAGGCGGAGGTGCCGGAACCAACCCCGCTGTATTGGGAGGCCTTCCGGCGCCAGGTGGGCCGGCGCCTCGTCAGCGAGGATCGGACCTCCTGGTGGTGGAGGCTGGTTCCCCTGCTGGCCGCGGCCGCCGCCCTCGTGGTCATCGTTCCCAGCCTCAGGGCGCCTGCGGTCGCCCCGGGGTCGCTAGCCCCGGTCGTCCCCGCCTGGTCGGCGCTGCCCCCTTCGGAGGAGGATCCGGGATGGGTCGTTCTCCAGGGCCTGGCGGCATCGGATCCGGAGCTGGCTCCGCCGAGGGAGGGCCGGGGCGTGGCCGAGCTTTTGGGCGACCTGTCGGAGGAGGAGAGCCTGGCCTTGACCGATGCGCTGCGAAAGAAACTGAAGGAGGGCGAGCTGTGAGCTCTCTCCTCCTGGTCGCCGGCCTCGCCCTTCTGAGCGCCGCTGGTCCCACCCAGACTCCCGGCCCCCCCGCGCCCCGCAGCGGCCCGGGCTTGGAGGCGGCGAAGATGATCGATGCCTACATCGTGAGCAACCTCCAGGAGAGCCTCGGTCTCAGCGACGAGCAGTTCGTGAAGCTGCTGCCGCTGGTTCGCCATCTTCAGAGCGACCGCCGTGACTTCGTGCAGCGGCGCAACAAGACGGTGCGGGAGCTGCGACGGGAGCTGAACTCGGGCACGGCCACCGAGCCGCAGGTGCTGGACACCTTGCGGGAGCTGAAGGCACTGGAGAGCGACGGGCCTTGGAAGGTCCAAAAGAGCCTGGAGGCGATCGACGCCGCCCTGACCCCTCTCCAGCAGGCCAAGTTCCGGGTTCTCGAGATCGAGGTCGAGCAGAAGATCCGGGAGCTCATGAACCAGATACGCCGCCAGGGACAGCCTGCGGACCGTCCCCCCCGGGATCGCCCGGCCCAGGACCCCTGACCCGCTAGCGGAGGCTTGGCGAGCGGTCCGGAGGCTTGCCGCTCTTTCGGTCGTCCCCTATACTGCGGCGTCATGGCAAAGAGCAGCGGCGGCCAGGGACGAGGGCCGAGGACCGGAAAGCCGGGGAAGACCTCGCCCGCAAAGCCGGCGCGGAGGCCCGTGAAGCCTCCCGTCGCGGCAAAGGCGGCTAAGGCCAAGCCCAGAAAAGGCGGCCCCGGGCCGCGCCCCGCGCGCGGGGAGGGTCCTGCCAAGGCGGGTGAGCGCCCAGGCGCCTCCCGGCCGGGCCGGAGGAGGGGAGACATCGGCCGCCGCCCTCCGGTGGCCAAGGCGGCACCCCCCGCCCCGCGCGACGAGAATGCGCTCAGCGAGGAAGACGCCATCCGATCCGCTAAGTTCCTTCCCCGCGATCTGCCCCCGCGTCTGTTCGAGGAGGAGCGTTTCCTCTTCCCGGAGAGCTACGGCGTCAACCGCGTCCGGCTCCTGGTCAAGGATCCGGAATGGCTCTTCGCCTATTGGGATGTGAACCCGGCATCGTTGGGCGATCTGGGCCAGGGCCTGGGGGAGCGGGCGCTAGCGGTGTCGCGGCTCACCCTGCGCATCAAGGATCCTGTCCACGGCGGCTCGAGCGACATCCTCCTGCCCCCGGGAGCCCGCTGGTGGTACGTCCGGGGCGATTCCGCTTCCCGCTCCTACCGGGCCGAGCTCGGCGTGACCCTGCCTTCGGGCGAGTTCCGTCGGCTGGCGGAGAGCAACACCGTGGTGACTCCGCGCGTGGGGCCATCCTCGCAAAGAGCCACCCGCCGGATAACCTATAGCCAAGTGCCGGCCATGCCCCCGCAAGCGCCGGGGACGGGAGAGGCGGACGAGAGCCGGACGTCCCCCGGTCAGGCGGTCGGGCCCTGGCAGGGGCCGTCCGGCGACGGACTCCGCTCCGGACCGGGCGCGCCCCGCGAGCCCACCCCGGCCGGGCCGGGTGGGGCGAGCGACGCCTTCTCGCCGGGCGGGGCCAGCGACGTCTTTCGGCGCTAGAAGCCCTTTATGCCTGCCGGGTACTGGTGTCCGGTCCTCCACGCCCACCTTCCGTACGTGCGGCATCCCGAGTACCCGCAGTTCCTCGAAGAGGACTGGTTCTTCGAAGGGCTGACCGAGACCTACGTCCCTCTCGTGGCGGCCCTCGACGGCCTACTCGCGGATGGCGTGGACTATCGGCTCACCATGACGCTCTCGCCCCCGCTCATTTCCATGATGACGGACGGGCTCCTTATCGCCCGGTACCACCGCTACCTGGACAGCCTCCTGGACCTGGCTGGGCGCGAGGTGGAACGGACGCGGCACGCCGACCACCGCTTCCACGACGTGGCCCAATTCTACGTTCACGAGTTCGGCCGGATCCGGCACGTCTTCCGCGATGTCTACGGCTCGAACCTGCTCCAGGCTTTCCGCAAACACCGTGACGCAGGCAAGCTGGAGATCATCACCTGCGGCGCCACCCACGGGTTCCTGCCCCTCATGGATCCCGTGCCCCAGGCCGTGCGCGCCCAGGTGCATGTGGCGGCCCAGCACTACCGAAAGCATCTCGACCGCGATCCCATAGGAATCTGGCTCCCCGAGTGCGGGTACTTCCCGGGGCACGAGACCTTCCTCCGGGAGGTCGGCCTCCGCTTCAGCTTCCTGGAGGCCCACGGGCTCACCGACGGCCACCCCCGGCCCAGCTACGGGGTCCACGCCCCGATTGTCTCCCCGGGGGGCATCGTCTTTTTCGGTCGGGACATGGAGTCCTCGCGACAGGTGTGGAGCGCGGAGTCGGGCTACCCCGGGGACCCTGACTACCGCGAGTTCTACAAGGACGTGGGGTGGGAGCTTCCCCTCGACTACCTGGCGGACTTCCTGGGGGGCGGTCCGCGCCGAAACCTGGGGATCAAGTACTACCGGGTCACGGGCAAGGTGGGGCTGGGGGACAAGCAGCCCTACGTTCGCGCCTGGGCCCTGGAGAAGGCCGCCACCCACGCCGGCAACTTCCTCCAGAACCGCCAGAAGCAGGTGCAGCACTTGGCGGGGACGATCAGCCGCCCGCCAATCGTGGTGAGCCCGTACGACGCGGAGCTCTTCGGGCACTGGTGGTTCGAGGGCCCGGATTTCCTGAACTACCTCTTCCGCAAGATGCACTTCGACCAGGAGGTGGTGAAGCCCATCACGCCCTCGGAATTCCTCCAAAAGTTCCCGGAGCTCGAGGTCGTCCAGCCCCCCATGTGCACCTGGGGGGCCAAGGGCTATGCGGAGGTGTGGCTGAATCCGGGCAACGACTGGATCTACCCTCACCTGGACATGGCCGCCGAGCGCATGGTGGAGCTGGCCCGGCGCTACCCGGCGCCGAACGATCGCGAGCGACGGGCCCTGAATCAGGCGGCCCGGGAGCTGCTCCTCGCCCAGGCTTCCGACTGGGCTTTCATCATGAAGACGGGCACCACCGTGGAGTACGCCAAGAAGAAGACCCGGGACCACATCGCGCGGTTTGACTACCTCTACCGCGTGCTCTCCGGCGGGTTCCTGGAGGAGCCGATCCTCCGGGAGTTCGAAGACCGCGACAACATCTTCCCCGACATCGACTATCGGGTGTACACGCCGTAGGGGGTGTGGCTTTCGAACTGGGACAGGAGCGTTTTCCGCCCGGCGCCGTCTCGTTCTCTCCCCTCGAATCGACCGGACGAATTGCGGGCGAGCCATTCCGACTGTGAGCCTCGGTCGGTTCGGCGGTCCTTGACAGGCTCTCGGGCCGCGTAGTACGGTCCCCGCATCCCTCGGCCTCTCTCGGTTCCTGCACGCGCAGGGATCCGTTTCGCTGCCGTTGTCCGCCACCTGAAGGGCGGCCCGCTCACGAGGAGTCTGCCATGGCTCGCGTCCTTTCTTTCTTCGGAGTCCCGCTTGGAGTCCTGGGCCTCCTCTGCGCTCCGGCCCAGGGTCAAGAAGTCGACGCTTCCGCCGGACCTGCCCCGGAGCAGGCTGAGGTCACAGGAGCGGTCCACCACGATGCCTCCCTGCCCCTCTGGCTCTTGCCCCCGGCCGCGCGGGTCCCTCGCCCTGACCACGAAACCAAGCCCCTGCCCCGTCCCCTTCGAGTCGGACCCCCGCTCGCCGACCAGGCGCTGCAGGCGGACGTGGCTCCGGCGCTTGCACCCGCCCCGCGCGTAAACGTGGACGGAGTGGGAGACGGTTTCAGCGGCCCGTCGGGCACATTCGTCGTCAACTCCGCCCCCTCCGACTCGAATGGAGACGTGGGCCCGAACCACTATGTGGAGACGGTCAACACCGACTTCGCGGTCTTCGACAAGACCGGCGCGCCGGTTTTTGGCCCGGTGCCGATCAACACCCTCTGGAGCGGCTTCGGGGGGGACTGCCAGGCGAACAACGATGGCGACCCCATCGTGAGCTATGACCGGATCGCCGACCGCTGGGTCATCACGCAGTTTTCGGTCACGGGCGCGAACGGGACCACGAGACCGTTCCTGCAGTGCGTGGCCGTGTCCAAGACCCCTGATCCGACGGGCGCGTACTACCGCTACGCGTTTCCTTACGCGAGCTTTAATGACTACTCCAAGCTCTCGGTGTGGCCGGACGCCTACTACATCACCTTCAACATGTTCGATCCCACGGGGACGCTGTTCCAGGGGGCCAAGGCCTGCGCCTACGACCGGGCGAAGATGTTGCTCGGTCTGCCCGCCACGCAGCAGTGCTTCAGCACCAGCGTCTTCTTTGGCGGGCTGCTCCCCGCCCACGTCAACAGTGCGCTTCTCCCCCCCGCCGGCGCGCCCAACCCGCTCGTAGCCCTGGGGGCGGCCGTGAACCAGCTCGCGGTCTGGAAGTTCCACACGGACTGGACAACCCCCGCCAACAGCACGTTCACGGGGCCCACGACGCTCTCCACCGCGGCCTTCAGCGAGGCCTGCGGCCTCTCGGGACCCTGTATCCCACAGCTGGGAGGGGGCTCGCTCGACTCCCTGGGGGACCGTCTCATGTACCGCCTCGGCTACCGCAACTTCGCCGACGGCCACCAGTCGCTGGTCGTCAACCATTCGGTCACCGCGGGATCGAGCATCGGCGTGCGATGGTACGAGCTTCGCCTCGACGCGGGCGGTAACCCAAGCCTCTTCCAGCAAGGCACCTATGCGCCCGATGCTAACTACCGCTGGATGGGTTCGATTGCCCAGGATAGGGACGGCAACCTGGCCCTGGGCTTCAGCGTTTCCGGCTCCGGGTTGAAGCCGCAGATCCACTACACGGGTCGGCTCGCCGGCGACCCGGCGGGACAGATGACACAGGGAGAAGGGGCCATCATCGACGGGGCCGGGGCCCAGGGTGCCAGCCTCCAGCGGTGGGGCGACTACTCGATGATGGCGATCGACCCCAGCGACGACTGTACGTTCTGGTACACCAACCAGTACCTTCCCGCGGACGGCACCTTCAACTGGCGGACCCGCATCGGCTCCTTCCGCTTCCCGGAGTGCGGGACTACCGCGCCCGTCATCACCCTCAGGATCAACGGGCAACATCCGACCCCGCCCGTGGTCACGGTCAGCGGCCCCACCCTGCTGACTCTGGATGTGTCGCCCGGCACCCTCACCGCTCCCGTCGATTGGTACTGGGCGTTTGACTTCAACGGAACGCTCTTCTGGGTGACCTCGGGTGGCATCTCGACCACGCCCGCGCCGTGGTTCCACGCGCCCCCCGTGGCCTTGACCAACGTGACGCTTTTCAACCTTACCTTGCCCCCCGCCAGTACCATCACCAACCTCGTCTTCATGGCGGATGGGGCGAGCGCCCTGAGCTTCGACTTCATCACGGCAACGCGACCCTAGGCCAAAGAAGGGTTCAGCCAGGCCCACGCGATCAGCTTGGGGGGCTCCCCGAGCTCTGCTTGTGCGGAGCGGTCAAGGAACGCCAGAGGTGCCTTGCCCCCTGGAAGAGAAGGCCGGTTAGCCCCCAGATCGAGACCAGGGGGTCGAGCACGTAGTCCCAGAGGTTGGTGGATTCGTGCCCGCCGAGGGCGTAGGCGAGAACGGCCCCGGCCAGGCAAAGGCTCACCAGGGGCAGCCGTTGAAGCCAGGCGGCCAGGGCCAGGAGCAGCACCAGGCCGACGAACCAGGGCGTGGCGTAGCCCAGGCGGTAGGGGTCGACGGGGCCGAGGCCCAGGGCAAAAGGATAGAGGGCGAGGCCGCCCCCGGCCACGACGCCTTGGAGGGCGAGCCGGCTCCGGGGGTCGATGGGGCCCCAGCCAAAGAACGGCCGGCCGAGCGCGCGCAGGAGCAAAACGGTGGTGGTGAGGCTCAGGTCGCCCAGGACGCCACGGACATAGCCGGCGGGCGTTAGCCCCCCGAGGGGGGCCAGGGCGAGGATGGCGGTCGCCGCCAAGAGGAGGGCAAGGCCGGCGCGGGGGAGGCGGCGGACCCCGGGCCAGAGCAGGGGCGCGGCCGCGATCAGGAGGGCGGCGCTCCCAAGCCCGGCGAGATCAGTGGGGCTCGGCATGGGAAGCACCCGACAGCTGTTGGTCCAGCCAGGCCCGATTGAAACGGACGTGCTTGATGAGCGTCCGGTTCCAGGCGTAGACCAGGTGAAAGTCTCCGTCTCGGGTCTGGATCAGGGACGGGTACGAGAACTCGAAATGATACCGGTCGCCCCAGCGCATGGCCCGCTTGACGGCGGGGCCGTAGGCGCTGGGGTCGGCGAGGGCGGAGTCCGAGGCGCGGGCCAGCCGCTCGATGATCCGGAGATAGCGCCCCTCGTCGGGGGGCCGTTCCCGCCGGGCCAGTTGGTCCTCCAGCTGATGCACGGTCTCCCAGCTTTCCCCGCCGTCCCCGGAGATCACCAAGGACAAAGCGTCCCGGTCGACCTCGATGTTGTTGAGGGCGACCAGGAGTCGACCGTCGGGCAGCACCACCCCGGAGAGGGCGGCGTCCGGGTTGGACAGGGTCGACCAGGTCGGTCGGGTCCAGTGCTGTCCCGCGTCCCGGGTCACGCACCGGACCACGCGAGGGTGCCGTTCGGGGCCCGCGTAGCGCATGAGGGCCACCGCCTCGCTCGGGCCTCTCACCAGGACCACCGGCTGCAGGCCGAAGCCGCTGGGGCTCAGCCGCTGTTTGTCGATGACCCGGCCCGCCCCGTCCAGGCGCAGGAGCTCTGCGAACTGGCCGATGAACTCATGGTAGACGGGGAGGCCCATGGTTCCATCGGCGTAGAGGAAGGGCGCCCCCCGGACGAGGGTGCTCACGTTGACGAAGGGAGAGGTGATGAGCCGTCGAGGGGCACTCCAGGCCTCTCCCTCGTCGGAGGAGGTCATGGCGGTGATGGAGCTGCCGGCCCAGCCCCCCACCGAGACCGTGACGTAGAAGAGCCACAGCCTTCCGTCCGCGGCGCGGCCCGCGGTGGGGTTCCCGACCTTCTTGACGAGCCGCCGCACCGAGGCCTGCGTGCTCTCCCGGCTCGCGACCGTGGTCTCCCCGCTCCAACCGCCCCGATGGGGGTCGAAGACGGCGCTTCGGATCTCGACGTCCTCCGCTCCTTCGCGGCTGCCCGCATACCAGAAAGCACGCACGCGCCCGTCCTTGAGCTCCACCAGGGAGGCGGCGTGGGCCTGGGTGTTGTTGCGGGCGGAGACGAAGGCGCTGTCGAAGCGGGGCTCGTCG